>Ga0207693_10000051_pt1 | contig 99220 bp, 87 predicted proteins | sample LARL81metaG_FD_184347 | JGI IMG/M metagenome (GOLD analysis project Ga0207693, IMG submission 184347) | Corn, switchgrass and miscanthus rhizosphere microbial communities from Kellogg Biological Station, Michigan, USA - LAR L8-1 metaG... | ecosystem: Host-associated > Plants > Roots >...
AATATACTTTTCTTGGTTCATAACGGCGCTCCTTCCGGTAAGTGGTGGTCTCAAACAATCACAACCTACCGCAAAGTGGGCGCCTTTTATATTGCGTGTAATGGCGATTTTTCAACAGTTATACTTCACGGTACGAGACGACGATGATACGCGGCTTGCTGCAAGTGCTTACACTGCTCTTGATTCTCTGTTTGTGCAATGGGAATGCTCAGACACAAGCAGCACCTACACCATCTCTATCAGCCACGCCTTCGGCTGAAAAACCTGGGGTAAAAATACAACACCTGTCCTTCGCAACCGAGGATAGTGGGCTCATATATGCCGACCTGTACGGAGAAGGTGATCAGGGCGTGGTACTTGCGCACGGAGGGCGCTTTACAAAGGAGAGCTGGCAACCTCAGGCGCAGCAGTTAGCGAGGGCGGGCTTTCACGTCCTGGCATTTGATTTCCGCGGCTTCGGCCAATCGCACGGTCCGGGCGATTCAGATATGGACACAGCCCCGATGTGGCTCGATGTGCTGGCCGCCGTTCGCTATCTCCGCAAGAACGGCGCAAAGACAGTTGCAATAGTGGGGGGCAGTTTCGGCGGCAGTGCGGCGGCGGACGCCTCCGTTGCCTCACAACCCGGCGAAATCAACGGATTGGTGCTGCTCGCGGCAGATTGGAATGGTCCTGCGGAACGAATCAAGGTGCCCTTGCTAGTAATAGTTGCGCGGGACGACGCAAACGATGAGGGACTCCGGCTACCCCGAATACGAGCTTGGTTTGAAAAGGCCCCGGAGCCAAAAAAGCTGCTCGTGCTTGAGGGTTCGGCTCACGCTCAGTTCCTATTTCAAACGGATCAATCGGATCGTGTAATGAGAGAAGTGCTCCAATTCCTTTCCGCTAACCGCAAGTGACAAGCGTTGACTGTCGAGAACAGGCCATTATACGCTTTGTGCCGCAAAGTGGATTTGGTCTCTCCCCCTGAAGACACCCAAATCTGGATTCACCAGGTCTTTGTAGGAACTCAACCGCGGACACACCAGTGTTCCAGGAGCTTGTTAATCGTGGCGCGAACAGAGTCCCGTGCATCTCTGCGGCTGTAGCCGTGCATCAGCAGCTGGTCGTATCGCGTATGTCGATGACGAACTGCCGCTATTACCGCGGCGTCGAGAGCTTCCGGTTCAAGCGACCGTCCTGCGGCTGTGCGTCCGACGCGGCCGCTGCCACGGCGTGAAGTGTGGATTGCGATCGCCTGCGCCTCCGGCGGAGGGCAGCCGGGATAAAGGGCGAGAATTGCTTCCGTCATGCAGACCGCGAGATTGTGATCCTGTTCCAGCCGACGCAGCGAGGCTTTCTCGCGGTCGGCCAGTCGCTTCGGGGCATCGGCATGGCATTCTTCCGCGGCCCTCTCCAGGGCAGCTTCCTCGATTAATACACCCTGGCGCTCATAGCGCTTGCGGGCTCGGCTGAAACGAAGCACGACCGCTGACAGGGAACTGTATTTCCGCGACCGACGTGTCAGAGCCGTGTCGCCTCTGGGCAGATAAACCAAGTGGTCGAGGTCCGCACACGTGAGGCACAGCGGACGACCGTCTTCCATAAACAGAAAATCATGAGCCAACAGTTCCTTTTGGCATTCGGCGCATTCCGAATCGCGCACAATGTCGAAGACGACGAGGTCCTTCGATTCCTCTGATGGTCTGTTCTGTCTCGTTTTCTCAGGCATGTTGAAGTCCTGTTTCTGCGGTCCACTGAGCGCAAAACCCAACCGCGTCTGTGCTTGCCTCGCTCCAATGGTCTGCCATCATCCCATGATTGCGGCACTGGAGGCCGTCGCCATGGGCAAACAGAGAATCAAGCCGAATTACCGTCGCCGGTCGCTCCGGCTGCCGGATCTGGATCACTGCAAGCGGGCAGTACTCAACAGCCTCGGCTCGCCAGGCTCACGCCGTGTCTACGAGTATGCCATCGATCAGTTCATCGCGTGGTACTGCTCGGGGCCGCGCCTGGCTTTCAATCGCATCGTGGTCATGCGCTATCGCATGTACTTGGAATCGCGGCGTTTGGCCGACAACACGATCAACCAACAACTGGCAGCGGTGCGTCGTTTGGCACACGAAGCCGCCGATGCCGGTTTGCTGAGCCCCGAATTGGCTGCCGGGATTAGCCGCGTCAAAGGAGTCAAACAGCTCGGCTTCCGCTCCGGCAACTGGCTGAGCGCAGAGCAGAGTTCGGAAGTACTCAAACATGCTTGTGGCGACAGCATGAGGGCCAAGCGGGATTTGGCCATGTTGGCGATGCTGTTCGGTTGTGGCTTTCGCAGATCGGAACTGGTGGGCTTGCAGTTGAATGACATTCAGAAGCGCCAGGGGCACTGGGCCGTGGTTGATCTGATTGGCAAAGGAGGCCACATTCGCACCGTTCCGATTCCGGACTGGGTCAAAGCCGCGCTCGATCAGTGGACATGTGCTGCTAATGTCACGGAGGGCAAAATCTTTCGCAGGGTGGCGAGAAAGGGAAAGGTGTGGGGCAAGGGCTTGTCGCAGAACGTTGTTTGGTACGTGGTCCGAACCTGCTGCCAGAGAGCCGGCCTGGAGCACATTGCGCCGCACGATCTGCGGCGGACCTGCACGAAGTTGTGCCACGATAGCGGCGGTGAGCTTGAGCAGATTCAATTCTTACTCGGGCATGCATCGGTACAGACCACGGAACGGTACCTCGGCTGCAAACAGAACCTTGGAAGCCCCGTGAACGATCGCTTCAACCTGCGAGCGAATCTTCAAACGCGCGAGAAGGATCATGAATCTGCCTCGGCGAATATCGTGGACGAGCCGGTAGAAAACCGGTTTGGGCAAGGCATAGAATGCGGCCACGGAGGATCAGAATATGAGCAACCCATCCGCACCCCAAAGCTCGTATCCGTATCAGGACGAACCGACGTGGTCGAAGTCGGAAAGGGCCATCGCCCGCACAGCTTTCGACGGTGCTCTGAAGCGGGAGCTTCACGAACTCATGCAGGAAACCAAGCAGAGGGCGAACCAGATCAACGAACCCGCGGACCTGTGGGATTTGGAGTATTACCTGACCGAACGCCGTAAAGAGATCGACCGCAAGTACGACTATCGCTATTCGCAACTGAGGCACGTGTTTGGGAGGCTGCTGTACGAAGGCCGAATCAGCGAGGAAGATCTGCGTGGCTTGCGCGACGACAAGCTGAAGTCGATCCGCTCTCTCGCCAAATTCTTGGTGGAGGAAACGGCCGCTTGAGGGAGCCCGAAACAAGCGTGGAAGTGTATGCCCTGAAAGTGACCCTACTCGACACAAGCCCGCCGGTCTGGAGGAGCATTTTAGTTCCTCGGGATATCACGCTTGACAATCTGCACCGCACCTTGCAGACGGTAATGGGGTGGACCAATTCCCACCTTCATCATTTTGTTCGCCTGAGTCCGACGTTACTGGACCCGAGAGCTGGAGTTGGGAGCAAGATCGCGAATGAGAAGCGAACCAGGCTCGGGGAAGTGATCGGGACTGTGGGGGCGAGGTTATGGTACGAGTACGATTTCGGGGATGGATGGCGGCACGAGATTCTTCTTGAAGAAGTCTTGCTTGGAGACGAAACGTTTCAGCAGATATGCGTGGCAGGCAAACGAAGTTGTCCGCCCGAAGACTGTGGAGGGCCGCAAGGATCTGCGGAGCTTCTGCAAGCGCTCCAAAACGCCAATCACTCGAGTCACGATGAGGCCTGCGAGTGGCTTGGCGATTTTGTCCCTGAATCCTTCTCGGTAGATCAAATTATCAAACGGCTACGCCGCAGAAAACGATCACATGCCAACAAAAGCTGAGTTGGCGAGTGCTATGGCCTGGTTACAGCAACTACCGGAATCACCCCGCAGTCAGGCTGTGATGGACACATCTTCACAGACTGGTGCTGGACGCTCCAGTGGCATGAGCTATTCTGCACAGAAGTTCTGGAGCAAGTTGAGCGAAACTATAGGTGTCAAAAGGCCAGTTAGCCTGGCACCCCAGACGGTGTGCGGCTTCGATTGTGCGGCTTGACGAGCCATCATCACAAAGGAATTCTATGACGTACACCCCGAGTGAAACTGGAATGGTCGGTCTGGCGGATTCAGCCCGCATCTTACGGGTAGTGTTTCCGAACTATCAGGACTTACAGCCTTGTCACGCGACTCTCAACCCCAGGTCGCGCGTCAAGATGACAATATCGCGGAAAAGTTCGCGAGGTTCGCAGTCGCTGCCTGCAAGCGGAAGCTCCTGCTATAAGTTTCCTTTCCGCTTCGTCGTCAAGTCGGAGATGCCGTCCATGCTCCTTCAACATTTTGATCTTTGGGGCGGCGATCACTTGCCACTCTTCTTCTTTATTCGGCATTCCTCAATGTTTGTAGAGCAAAGTTGGCATTTGCGGCTGAACCGGGAAATCTCAAGTGATCGGCGCAGTCACCAGTATTTTTTCTGTGCGCAATACTGCCACGGATGTTACCTTCAGCAACCGCCAGCCGTTGCGGGTAGAAATTCTTGTTTTTTATTCCAGCCTGCTGTCGTTCACCCGACCGAGAAATCGATCTGCAACTTCCCGCAGGAAAGTTGCCTTCAAGTTTGAGTTTTCAAACATCCTTTCGGGGTAGGCCTCCAACCGTAAGGTTCATCACCATGTGCTCGAACGGGACCTGGTAACAAGGCCTGGTAACATTTCAGCGTTTTTGGATGTATTTTCCGTTATGATGCTGCCAGTTCTACTAATGCTATTCCAGTATAGAGGTCGGAATAAGCTATAGAAAAGAAAGGAGCTTACAGCTCAGTCCCTGCCAACGCAGGAAGCCTCGCGAACCGTAGTACCCCTGACTCTGGATCAGCATATCGGGGTTCGAATCCCTGGGGGGCAGCCAAATCTTTTCAATCACTAACTTAGTTAACGGTCTCGGTGGTGTGGGATAAAATGTGCCGCGATTGATTGCGTCACGTACGACGTTCAATTCCGAGTGCTGATACGTCATGCCGTCTTCACGTTTGAGTGACCCACGCTGTTTATGACTTGCTGCGCAATGTTGTTTCTCCATGCAGCCTTCTACTCCCAAGCGTAGACCTCCTTGCAGCGTAGTAAAGTCCGTTGATATGTAAGTCCGTTCGCACACCAACACTAACCTTCGGATCAGCAATGCCCGAATTTGGGACAAGGAGGATGGTATTTGGTATGCCATACGAAAAATCCGCGTACCGCATTGCAATACCTTGGTCCAATTGCGTGCCTTCCGCACTTCTGATTTGATTTTGTGAGTGTGGAGCAATTGTTCATCAAGAGTCGCAGGATCTGATGTCTGAAGGAAGCTGAATAAGCAAACGGGTATTCCGATCTGGTATAGCATCCCTGAACGAGGTTTCCTATGACCACGAACCTTACCTCAGAGCGAAGTGAGATGACGAGTGTGGTTCAAACGCAAACATCAGCGAGCGGCCTTGCAATCGTGCGAGTGACGATTGGAGCAATGTTCGTGTCGGTTTTTTTCGAGAATCTGGGGAAAGGCTTATATAGACCCGCGGGCTACGCGGGCCTGATTAACTATTACATTCAGCACGACCATGCACCGGCTGCATGGAAAGCGATCATGGGCCTGGCGGCAAGCCATGCTTCGATAGCGGCGCCCATGCAAGGTCTCACTGAGATTTCTCTCGGAGTCCTGCTTGTCATCGGCTTGCTTACTCGACCTGCAGCGTTTGTAGCCTTCCTGTTTCTCGGCAGTCTTTGGATTTCGGAATGGGGCACGTCGTGGATCTGGGAACTGCTGGTTCCTGTTCTTGCGTGCCTCGGGCTCGCTATCGGAAGCGCTGGCCGAAAATGGGGCGTTGACGCGTGGCTAGCCCAGCGGTGGCCATCCTCTCCCTGGTGGTGATACAAACGATCACACGTGCGAGTGTCCGTCGTCATTCCCACCCATAACGAGGCACAGGCCATTGGCCGTGTGCTTGCCGATCTGCCTCCGGATCTTGTCACAGAGGTCATTGTTGTTGACAGCAACTCGACCGACCGGACCCCCGAGATTGCAACAACAATGGGGGCGCGCGTGATTCAGGAGCCGCGCCGCGGTTACGGACAGGCCTGCCTCACAGGACTGGCCGCGGCTGAGTCCCCAGATGTGGTTGTATTTCTCGATGGTGACTATAGCGACCGCCCCTCTGAACTGCCGATTCTTTTGGCGCCAATCATTGATGGGTGTGCAGACATAGCTCTCGGCTCACGACTGCGCGAGCGACCCTCTGCTGGCGCGCTGCCTTGGCATCAGGCACTAGGCAATCGTATCGCCGCAAGCCTGATTTGTCTGCTTTATGGGCTGGAAATCACTGATCTCGGCCCGTTTCGCGCCGGGCGCGCAGAGGTACTACGCGCGCTTGCCCTCGAAGAGACCACGTACGGCTGGGCGGTCGAAATGATCCTCAAGGGCGCGCTGGCGGGATACCGCGTAGTAGAAGTCTCGGTGAGCTACTACCCTCGTATTGGGAAATCGAAGATCAGCGGGACGGTGAAAGGGACGCTCGGAGCCGGCTGGTTCATCCTCAGCTTGATAGTGCGCTATTATTTTCGGCACTCGCGAGCCGGGACAGCGCGGCCAGCGTAGTTCCGCAGAAACCGTATGCGATCTGAAAAGGAGGCGGTGGTGCATTCGTCCGGGAAAGACCGCGTATTGGTAATCATGGCAAAAGCGCCGAGGCTCGGAGCAGTCAAAACGCGCCTCTTGCCCAGCCTTTCTCCTCAAGGGGTCATTGATCTTTATCGCTGCCTCCTGGGGGACACGCTGAATCTGGCACGGTCATTGAGCAATTTAGAAGTTGCCATCATGTGCCCAGAATCGGATGTTAACGAGCTTACCAACTTCGCAGGCAGCGGAAAGAGGGTGGTTGCGCAAAAAGGTGAGGGTCTTGCCGCGGGTCTGACTTCGGTGTTTGCGCACTTCGCAGCAGGTCATCAAAGGCGCGTCATCGCCTTCAACAGCGACAGCCCACACCTCCCACACTCTGTTCTCGAAGATGCGTTTGAAAGTTTGGCCGTACACGACGTGGTCATTGGACCAACGCACGATGGAGGCTACTATCTCGTTGGCGCCAAGGCTTCTCACCCTACACTTTTCGCCAACGACGGAATGGGCACTACCAGTGCGCTCGACAGACTTCTCGCACGCATAGAAACACTTGAGCTCTCGGTGGGCATGGCAGCTGCTTTTTACGATGTCGATGTGGCCGACGACCTGACCCGATTAGCAGCGGAGTTGCGCCTGGCTCCCACACGGGCGCCGCGCACAGCGCAATGGCTCAAAGACTGGGAACTGGCTGCATCACACCTACGGGCGGGCACAGGAAAGCTGTGAAGGCCAACGCTGAGTTGAGAGTGTACATACTTGGCGTCATGCTGTGCGTGGCCCTTGCAATGTGCTCACGCCACTTCGGTGATAGGGGTGGACGGCCCTTCATGGCATGGTTGACGCTTGCTTGCATCGCGTACCTTTTAGCGGCCTGGCAGCTTTTCTCCACGCCAGGATTTTCCCGACGCGTTGTCGTCATTGGGTTGGTGCTAGCTGCCGTTTCGCAAGTTGCATTTTTGCGACTGCCTCCCGGACCGAATGATGATATTCATCGTTATGTTTGGGACGGCCGCCTCCAGAGGCTTGGCTATAACCCCTACATCGTCATTCCTAGCGACCCCGCCGTCAGCTTGTTGCATACAGCTGAAACACGCAACCTGAACAACCCGGATCTGCCAAGCCCATATCCACCGGGAGCGCAGCTGTTCTTCCGCGCTGTAACGGCGATTCGTGAGTCCGCTTTTGCTTTGAAAGTGGCATTCGTGATTTGCGCTTTCGGAATTGCTGTCGTTTTGCGTGATCTCTTGCGAAACAGCGGACGAGGAACTCATCTGATTCTGGCATACGCCTGGAACCCATTGTTGGCCATCGAGGTGGCGGGAAGCGGTCACATCGATATTCTTGGTGCGCTGCTTTTGACGATATCCGTTGCCACACTCGCCCGGAGATGGCGTGCAATTGCCGCACTGACGCTGGGGTTGGCGGTCGCCGTGAAATTTCTGCCGATTGTATTACTGCCGCTTTACTGGAAACGGATTCGCCTGCGCGATGCGGCGCTCTCGGCCGGACTGATCGGACTCCTTTACCTGCCCTTTCTTGATCGCGGCCGCCTCCCGATCGGCTCGCTGGCAACCTATGTGCGGACTTTTCGCTTTAACGGTCCTGTTTTTGCGAGCCTTGCTAGCGTGGCTCCTCCTCAGTTGTTGGCTGGATTGGCCGTGCTCGTCGGCTTCGCGACATCAGTGTTGCTGAGAAGGGCAAATGAACAATGGTCTCTAGACGTGTTTGCCTGGCCGATGGCAGCTTCACTCTTATGCTCCCCCGTCGTATTTCCGTGGTACCTGCTCTGGTTGCTGCCATTTCTGACGTCGGCGTCGACGATGCTGATCCTTCTCTGGACACTTAGCATTATTCCCACCTATGTCATGTGGCACTTGAGTGCACTTAGAGGGTCGTGGGGTGAACTCCCCGGTTGGGCGATGCTGACTGAATACGGAATCTTAGCGATAGCTGCTGGAATTACCATTGTGCGGCGGATCAACCGTTCGGCCGCCATAGAATGCTCATCGGGCCGGCAAGCTTAGACTGATCCAACAGTGATGATTTGTGCATCCGAGACCTTCTCTTCATCATCCCTTGAACACCCGAGACAAGGTGTCGATCAATACCTTCGTCTAATACCAACGTTTCTTCAGTCGTGGCCTAATCGGACTGTCAAATGAGTGAAGGAGAGACCTGCATGGCGAAGCTGAGGCGTTCAACAACTATCGTTAGCCTGTTTCTTGGGGTGCTAGCAGTTCCACAAACCTTCTGGGCCCAAGAACGCGCGCCCATTCTCGAGAAGGTCGCAAAAACCTACGGTCTCGATTCGTGGGACAAAGTCGAAGCGATCCGCTACACCTGGACCGGGGAAATCCCGGGAGTCTTCAAACTCTCTCGCACCTGGGAATGGGAGCCCAAAACGAACCAGGTTACATACGAAGGGAAGGACAAAGACGGCAAGCCTGTCAAGGTCACCTACAAGCGGTCCGAACTCAGCAGTCAGCCTGACATGGTGAAGAACGAAGTTGACCCGGGTTTCATCAATGACAACTACTGGGCCCTGTTCCCGTTGCATGCTTACTGGGACAAAAGCGCCTCTGTGATCGACCAGGGCATGTTTAACTTGCCGCAGGGCGGTGGCACGGCGGAATTAGTTCCGGTGAAATATCCCGCGGACAGCGGTTACACTCCCGGCGACACGTGGGACCTCTACGTCGGCAAAGACAACCGAGTCGTTTATTTCGTCTATCATCGCGGCGGGGCCAAGCCGCCGAGCCGTGTGCTTTCAACATGGGCTGGCTACAAAAAGGCTGGACCTCTGTTGTTCTCAACAGAGCACCGCGGCAGCGCCGATGGCAAGCCGTTTAACCTGGTCATTTCTGATGTGGCAGTGAAGTTGACCGGCTCGGATGCCTGGATAAAGGCGCAGTAAACGAACGGATCGAGCAGTTGATTGCGTTCGTGATGGTTGAAACTACCTGGCGATCACGATTGTTGTGCAGGAACTGCTTAATTTGGGGAGATCGCGATTGGCCGCCATGCGGATTTTGAACTGCGGGCGGTCGCCCCGAACGATCGGACAGTAGGAATCAGGTTCGAGCAATGCACCTTGCAGTTGCCTCCGTCCGGCGCATCCGCCATGGCAGGATTCGCGAAATTCGCAAGGCATACACGCTGGAGGAATTGCCCGTGTCTGCTCGAAGGTGGTTGAAGTCAGAATGTCAGCGCCTGCGGAGATCAAATCGGAAAGTGGCTCTCCAGATCCCGGCCAATAAACGCAGGGCTGTGTCGTGGCTCGCGGTGTCACTCGTACTGTGCTTACGCCGCAACCCCCTCGCAGCGGGGGAAGCCCTGCCATGGCGCGAACCAGGGGCTCACCGATCGCGATGACATCGGTCTCATCAAAAAGGCGGCGGAATCCCTCCCAATATTCTTTGTAGCTAAGCGCATAGGCGTCCGATTGCACGGCCTGGTACACATTCACGCGCAATGGGGCGTCAAAGGTTTTTGCTACGCGCGCCACATCCGAGAGACTAAGGTGATTTGACCTCATCATGACGGCGATGATGGTGACGGGAATACCAAGGCGCACGCACCGCTCGGCCTGCTCGTGAACCAGTGCCCAATTTCCTGGCCCACGCTGCGCATCCTGCTCGGCTTCTGTCGGGTAATCGAGGGAGAACTCCACATCGTGGAAAGCTCGCACTTCATCCTCTTCCAGAAGGGCAACGCTGTGACCGTTGGAAGTGATGGTGAGCTTGACTCGTTTCGTCCTCAAGTAGGCGAGTATCGCCCTGAAGTCAGGATGCATGCCGTTCTCACCGGTACCAAGATTCACCGACCGCACGGGCAAGCGCTCCATCACGGCTTTTACCTGGTCCATGGAAAGGCGATCCGAGCGAGTCGGATCGCGATAACAGAAGGCGCATGTGAGATTACATTCGTTAGTCAGGCCGAGGCCGAGCGAGATCCCGCCCTCCAAGTCTTTCGCGAGAAAAGCGGGCCGGGAAGGTTGGGCTGCGGCGTGGCTCATATGCTGTTCTCGATGAGCGGACCCTTGCGCCGGGCAATGTAGTGCGTGTAGCGCGCCACTGCCGCAAACTCCGGGAGCGCGCCTAGCTTGCGTTCTAATTGAAAAATACGCTCGTATTCGCCGGTTCGGGAAACGTTTGCAGGCAAATAATCCGAGAAGACTCTTACACCACGCTCCGCCGCAACCGCGAACGACGAATGCTCCAGCATTGTTCGAAGCGTCATGGCAGTAAATAGCCGCACTTTGCCGCCATAGAGAGACTCGTTTCCCCAGCTGGTAGCCATGGTTTGCTCAGCCTCGTTCAAGTCGCCATTCACCAGCGCAGCTTTTAGGACCTCGCCTGCCTGGTTGCGTACCAAGACCGAGAGCACGCCGCCGGAGCTATGCAAAACGCGAGCTGCGCTGCGCAACGTAGCGCTCGGGTCTTCGACGAATTCCAGGACGTTGTGGCAAAGGATTACATCAAACGAGTCGGGGTCGAACAACTTCCCGATCTGGGTGGCGTCACCGTGTCGAAACGCGACCCTCTCGCTGACTCCCGCTATCTCTGCGGCGCGATCGGCAAGCTCCAGCATTTCTTGGGAAGCATCGAGCAGGGTGACCTGATGCCCAAGTCGAGCGTGGCGCAGCCCGAGGTTGCCAGTACCGCACCCAAGATCCAGTACTCGCAAACGCGCCGATGCCTGCGGCACAGACTCCTGCAGATTCGCAAAGGCGATGTCGAGGCGCAACCGACCTTCCGGCGTCTCGAGGTAAGCAGCGTATCGCGCTGCATCGCTCAAGAAACGTTCGTCCGCGGCATTGATGATCATTTCTGCAGGTGCTATCTCGAGGGAGCAAAGCGTTTGGAGCTAGAGCCCTTAAGTGGAATGCTTTACTTCCTCAAAGCTAAACTTTCTATGTGAGTGGGCGGGCATGGATCCAGATTTTACCAGCAGGGGCAAACTTCATATGTAGTCCACAAATGCAGAGGACTAGAGGTGTAAAGACGAGACCAGCGCGCTTATTCCGTTCCATATGATCTGAACACCAATGCAAACCAGCAGAAACGACGAAAGTCTTACGACCACGATCATTCCAGTCTTTCCGATCACTCGAGCGAGTTGGTCAGCCAATCCATAACAGAGCAGAACGCTAATGGCGACTGCTGCCATTGCTATGAGCGCGGCAAGAATTATCCCTATGTGGAATCCGTAGTGGCGGGTGGAGTTTGCACCCAAGGTCACCGCGACGGAGATGGACCCAGGTCCAACGGTCAACGGCAGAGTCAATGGGTAAAACGCGCTATGAAGAGGATCGGAGCACTGGACATTTAGACGTGCTGTCTCAGGGCTTTCATTTTTTTCCAGCAGAACACTCCAACCCATTGCTACAACGATCAGACCTCCGCCCACCTGTACCACAGGGAGCGAGACGCCAAAGAAATTCAGCACGTGCGCACCCACAAAATAGGAGCCGACCATTAGAACCAGGCTGTTCAAGGAAACACGCCAAGCCAGCGCCCTTCGCGTTTGAGATGCATAGTCCTGTGTCATGGCCAGAAAAATGGGGCTTCCGGCAAGGGGATCGACGATCGGAAAGAGCGCACTCAGCGTCAGGAGGAATACCTTGACGGCATCGCCCACGAGTATCTCCTATTGCTGCTGGCGTCCGCCAAGGCTCCTCGTAGAGTTGCACAAGACTTCTTCCAGTCGTTCACGCTCGATAGCCATTCGTCTCCAGTGGACTTCATCCTTTCGGCGAAGAGGTAACCCCCAAGCGCTCCGCCATTTTCACCAGCGAAGCAATTGAATCCGCTTTCATCTTGTGCATCACTTGACCGCGATGGGCTTTGACAGTGATTTCGCTAATGCCGAGTTCACCACCAATCTGTTTGTTCAAGAGCCCGGAAACAACCAATGCCATGACTTCTCTTTCGCGTGGAGTGAGCAAGGCATAGCAATTCCGCAACTCGTCGATCTGTGCTTTCTCGCCCAGAGCTATGCGGCTACGTTCGAGAGCTTGGTGAATAGCGTTCAGCAGCGCTTCATCGCTGAACGGCTTCGTCAAAAATTCGACTGCACCGGCCTTCATGGCTCGCACCGTCATGGGTATATCACCGTGCCCTGTAATGAAGATGATCGGTATGTCTCTCCGTTCTGACGCAACCCGCTGTTGCAGATCTAGTCCATTCAGGCCTGGAAGAGAAACGTCGAGGACGAGGCAGCTTGGAAACGCAGATTGCGGGCGATCGAGGAATTCTTGTGCGGATGCAAAGGTTTCCGCCTGCCAACCTTCGTTCTGAATCAATAATTCTAGCGACTCGCGCACTGAGACATCATCATCCACTACGAACACGATCGGTGATGCGGGCGGCATGAGCGCAGATCCCCAATGACTGCTGAGTGCATGCACAAGGCTCACAGTATATCCTCCACACCCCCACCGGCTGAACCATTCAGTCCGGCAGGAATTGCCGCGTTCAAGGCTTCCAGCAGAGCCGTGTCACTGAACGGTTTGTATAGGAACTTTATTGCTCCCTGCTTAAATGCTTGTTCGCGAATGGTGTCGTCCTTCTGAGCGCTGATAAAGATGATGGGAACCTCGTTCCCACGCCGCCTCAACTCTAGTTGAAGCTCAAGGCCGCTCATGCCCGGCATCACCACATCCAGAATCAAACACTTGGTTTGGCTGAGGCTGTCGGAGAAGAGGAATTCCCGTGCGGAAGAGAAGGCGCAGACGCCAAATCCGAATTCTTTAAGCAGATCTGGCAGTGACTCTCGTACGGATTCATCGTCATCAACGATGGACACAAGCGGAGGCTCGCGCACGCTCTGTCCCTGATCGCTCTCCATGACAGAACAATGCGCTACTTCAAAAAGGGAGTCCATTGTACTTTGGTATCGCTTCTGATCGCTGACATCACCACTGGCGCCGTAGTCAAACGGCCCCGCAACGAAGGCGCCCAACGTGTACGAAGTGCAAGAGGTCGAAGGCAGCGCCCGAATCCGGGCGTAACCGTTCGCGGGACGAAAACGCAACTCACACGGACCAGGCAGATTCCTGAGTCGATCCGATCTGAAACGCCCCTTAGTGGTCACACTACGACTTTGGGTAGTCCCAAACATCTGCGGGCAGCTTATCTTTCAGAGCTGCATACATGGCGTCGCGGAATAGTTTCAGGGCGGGATATGGCCGGAGGGCAATAGTGCGTTCCACGATCAGCCCCTGCTCGTTATCCACGATGATCTCCAGGCTCTCGAACTTATGGCCATCCATGGTCCCCACCCAGCGCAAGAAGGTGGTTCGCTCATCGAGCTTAAACTCGGCTGTATAAGTACCGGAGCCACGCGTAGCGCTCGACTGAGTGAAAATCGGCGCGATGAGGTCCCGCCCCTGGATCGGGCGTGCCAGGATCGGGCTGTTGAATACGATGTTTTCGGCAAGGAGCTCGCTAATCTGGGCGAGTGTGGGCTTACCGGCTTCTCGTAGTTTGCGTAGAGGATGCATTGTGGTTCCTTCCTAATCCTTGGTTGTTTGCTGATGCAGTCAGTTCGAATTGACACATTCTCCGCGCCGCTTTCCCGAATCGCTCGCACGGCAACATCAGAACAGACGCTCTGGATGGGAACAATTGGACGTTAGTATTGCTCACACAGCCGAAGATATTTGTAGAAGGCTCGAGCAACGGTACCTGGGTTACTTAGATACGTTTGGGCCCGAAACCAAAAGAACTTGGACCTGTGTCACGCCGCGGTAGGAGTCTTTGGGTAGGTGCGTGACGCGAACCACGATATCAGAAGATTCTGCAGCACCTGCGGCTGATGCGATGAAATCTGCTTGAGCAACGTCGTGACGTCGAAATAGATCCGGGCCGCGGTGATCTGTCGATTGACGGGATCTAATTCGTAGACCCCACAACCTGGCAATTTTACAGCCGTGCCTGTTGCAGGGGCACCCGCGAAAGCCCCCTTATGGGCCGCTTCGAAGCTCCATTCGACGACCACGACGTTCCTCCCAAAGATCATGTTCTTCACGATGTGACGATTTCCAGGAAAGCCGGCGACAAAGGGGCGAACAAAATGATCGCGGAGGGAGGACTTTCCATTAATGGTAGTGCCTGGAATCTCCAGCGACACGTTTTCGGCGTAGTACGAGAGAATCCGATTTTCGTCGGTTCCTTCCCAAGCTTTGAAATACTCGTCGATAAACGCCCGGACGTCAGTTTCGGAAGCGACTATGGTGGAAACTGCCATAACTCCCCCTCGCCAGAAATGTTAGCTCAAGTGCTTGTGCAATGCACCAGGTGCGCCCGTCACGAACTTTTCGCTGAGGCGCCTTGTTCCGGGAAACCCTCCAGACGCCCAAGCATAGAACAAGGTATAGAAAATGAGAAAGTCACACCAGGGCCGTCGTTCGGCTCGGCCCAGAGTCGGCCATGATGTCTCTCAATGATCGAGCGGCTGACAGACAACCCGATACCCATCCCGCCGTGCTTGGTGGTGTAGAAGGCTTCGAACAACCGCTCGAGATCCTGGGAATTGACACCAATACCGGCATCTTGCACGCTCAGGCGTACGCGATCGTGCCCTTCTCTTTGGGTTCTGATCAGCAGTTGCCGCGGGCGGTCCTCAACCCCAACCATTGCGTCCGAAGCATTGCGCAGCAGGTTTAGCGTGACTTGCTGCAACTGAATACGGTCCCCAACGACCGAGGGGAGGTCCTCGGAGAGTTCCGAACGTAGAACGACTCGATTTCTCTGAAGATCACTCAGTGACAGGGCAATCACCTCCCGGGTTGCCTCGTTGAGATCCAGCGGCTCTAAAGTAAATTCCTTCTTGGTGAACAGGGCACGCAAGCGGGTGATCACATCCGAAGCGCGGTTCCCATCGCGAAGCGTCCGCCGCGCGGTTTCCCGCGCACCGTCGATGTTCGGTGGTTCGCCATTCAACATCCTGAGACAGGTACCGGCGTTGGTAATAATGCCTGATAGTGGCTGGTTGATCTCGTGGGCGATCGAAGCCGTTAACGCATTCAGAGTCGAGACACGCGCCACGTGCGCAAGTTCAGAGCGTGCTTTATCCAGCGCCGCCTCAGCGGCTTTGTTCTCCGTCACATCCTGAAGAGCACCGATAAACAACGGATGCCCGTCGATTTGAGTCATAACACGCGCCATGCCGCGTATGTGCTTCACGGCACCTCGAGGAAGCACAATCCGAAACACAAAATCGACATCCGTACCCGTCATCCCACGCGCGATCACAGCATCGAAAGTCGGCAGGTCCTCCGGGTGCACGATATCCCGAATCATCTGAACTGTGACTTTGGTCGAGGGATCGAACTCAAAAATGCGGAAGGCCTCTTCAGACCAGTCGTGGTCGTCGGCCAGCAGATCCGTAATGAAGCTGCCTGTCTTGCTCAGTCTCTGGGCTTCGGCCAGACGAAGATAGGCTTGCTCGAGCCGCGCCTCTGCCCGTTTTCTATCGTCGATGTCTGTGTTTGCTCCGTACCACTTGACGATAGTTCCTGATTCGTCGCGCACAGCGTTAGCTCGAATCAGAAACCAACGGTACTCACCGTCGAAACGTCGAATGCGTACCTCGATCTCTCCCGGTTCTCCGGTGATCATGATCGACCGCCAGTAGTCCGCGAGACGGTTCACATCGTCTGGATGAATTGCTGAGATCCATTTCCAACCCAGCGCCTGCTCTGCGGTGAGGCCCGTATAGTCGAGCCAGCGATCGTTGAGGAAGTCCGCAGAACCGTCTGGTAGTGCAGACCACGCAAACGTGGGCATTGTGTTGATGATTGAACTCAGATTGCGCTGGCTCAACAGTAGAGCCTGCTCCACCTGCTTGCGATCTTCAATATCGGTACTTGTGCCGTACCACCGGTCGATTTTGCCGTTGTCGTCACGGAACGGCTCAACGCGGATGAGAAACCAACGATATATTCCATCATGCCGCCGGAGGCGCGCTTCGATCTCGCCGGGTTCTCCTGACACCAACAACTCCTGCCACGTTTTCATGAGTGCCGGCAAGTCGGCTGGATGGAACGCAACCTGCCAGCCCCATCCATGTGACTCCTCGGGCGAGAGACCTGTGTACTCGTGCCAACGCTTGCTAAGAAATTCGTTGGGCCCATCCGCCAAATTGCACCATGCGAGAGTGGGAATTGTATCGATTACTCTTCTCAGTTTGGCTTCCGACTTCTTGATTTCATCGAATGCGTTCTGCAGAGCTGCTTCACTCTGCAGCAAGCGCTCCTCGACCTTCCTGCGCGCAACGATTTCTTTTTTTAGTTCTTCATTCGCTTGCGCAAGGCCAGTAGTTCGCTCCCCGACCCGTTGCTCCAGTTCGTTAGCGATCCGTTTCTGTTCGCCGAGGAGTCTTGCCTCTCCCAGTCCAATGGATGCCTGATTCGCGGCTACGCTCAGAAGAAGACTCTCTGTCTGCCCGGGGAAATCCAGTCGATCGGACGCGACTGTCATTACGCCGAACTCACCCTGTAGTCCCAGCGGTATAGGAAAAAGGGAAATGTTGTGATTTCCGAGGCGAGTCCGGAGCGCCGATGTCGTCTTTAGGGAGTCGCCTTGAATCCGTTCGGAGACCATTTCATTAATTTCCCTCGCTGACACTCTCAGCTTGTAATGTTCAGAGGTCCGCAGAAGATCCGTGGAGATTTGAGTCACCGGGTCGTTCAGCCTCACGTGGATGAAGTCCAGGCTGAGCATTTTCAGGAGTGCGTCCAGGAGGATCTGAACAATCTGTGATGGCTGACGGCCGCTCCAGACGGCGGGGAGTGCCAGCAAGCTAACCAGGTCGTTAACGCAACGCTGGAGGCGCTTGATCTCGTATTCCGGATCTTTGACTTGTAATTCCATCTCAATCCGCCGCTGTCTTGTTATGCGGATATTTTGAAGCTCCGCCAGCGTTATTGAAGAGGATACGGATGTTGAGTTCGGCCCCTCAGTGTTGAGGCGGCAAACCACATTGGTTCCCCGATCTTGCGAATGGTGAAATCCTTCCCCACAAGGATTTTGGCGACGCCCCCGTTTGGCAGTAAGGATGCACCAGTCCTGGGCGCATTGTCCAACCGATACTTTGGTATTGGGCAATACGTTCGTCTAATGGACTCACCGCTGCTTATCTGGCTTAATCGCTCCAAGCCCAGACCCTGCATGCCGAAATTAGACACTTCGATCTGAGCCGCTCGTCATCCGCTTGTGTACCCGACGGCATCAGAGGTGTTGAGCTGCGAATGTTCAACAGCGCCAATGAGTGTTTCACGTAAGCAGACCGGAGTGAAAATGAATAAATCCACGATCCCGTCCGCGGTCCAACATGAACCAGAACTGCTCGGGCAAACCGTAGTCAATATCCCGGATGTCTACGAGAGCGAAAGGGGCACTTATGTCCACAATCCGCATGCACCAAACAACGACGATAACACCCGCACAATATATCGCCGGGCTCACTGACTTCGGGCCTGGCCGCTCGAAGCTCTTTGGCAATAGCACCGACGAGTACATGAAAGTGCATAGCCGTGGGCCATCGCAGGCGGACGTCACGGAAGGCTCGGGCGGCATTTGGGAGCGGCTGCACTACGACTGGTCGGATCCCAACCATGTCGTCCTCACTACGACCGACTCCAATACCTGGGGAGGCGCGTCGAGCCACACCTACACATTCACGCGCCGTTCCGACGGTTTGACCGATATAGACCTGGTCACTGTACGCGACGGCAAGAACATCAAAGGACGGCTGCTCGGATTAGTGGTGGGAACGGTCGGGAAGGGAGTTTTGGAAAAGGCGTTCAAGAACTCTGTCAAGGCTATTGAAGCCAGGAACGGCGTGGTCCGAGAGGTGGGTGCGGCGTGACCCGCACTGGTAGAGCACGCTCTAGTACGCCGCGCGGGTTTCGAGTATTCAAAACTCTAATTTCGATTTAGGGAAGATACATAGGAGGAAAAATGGCAACCGCGAGAGTAATCAGCGACATAGAACCAACCACAAACGCGAATGCCGCGAGAGTCGACATGAAGCTTGAGGTGGTCATCGTCCCCGTTTCGGATGCCGAACGCGCGAAAGAGTTCTACGCCGGACTTGGATGGCGTCTCGATGGTGATTTCGCTGCTGGTGATGACTGGCGTGGGATCCAGTTCACGCCGCCCGGTTCTGCGTGCTCCGTGATCTTCGGCAAGAACGTGACTTCGGCAGCACCGGGCTCTGCCCGCGGCTTGTACCTCGCCGTCACTGACATTGAGGCCGCGCGGAAAGATCTGCTGCGTCGCGGCGCTGAAGTCAGCGAAGTCTTCCACGGTAGCAACGTGCACACCGGCACGGACGAGCCTTACTTGTTTGGACGGCTTCGGGTCAGCGGTCCGGATCCTGCGCATACCAGCTACTCCTCATTTGCCTCCTTTCATGATCCTGATGGCAACGCCTGGCTGTTGCAAGAGGTCACAACCCGGCTGCCTGGGCGAGGAGTCAGCAGTTTTGACGTCGCCACGATGACTGAGCTTTTACGCGAGACCGAGGAACATCATGGTAAGTACGAACCGACGGCTCCCAAGCACCACTGGTCGGGGTGGTACGCGGCCTACATGGTAGCGCGCCAGGAGGGAAAGACACCCGAAGAAGCAGCCAAAGCGGGCAAGCTCCAGATCGAAGGTTCGCTCTGATCGCATTAAGCAGTCTTGAGGTGAAAATCGTCGGAACGGGCCAAGTTGGTCCATCTCTAGCTGCACGGTTCTCCGCGGCGGGCACTACTGAATTGCCCAAACGAAGACTTCACAAATCTCTTGGCCGAAACCTTTAGGAGCAATTATGGCAACGCTGAAAATCGCACCGAAACCAGAAGCAGCAACCATGAAGTCCGCGCAGATTTCGAAGCCGAGGGGAGATTTTGAAATAGTAGAGCGTCCCGTTCCCACGCCCGGCGCAGGACAGATACGCATCGCAGTCAAAGCCTGTGGCATCTGCCACAGTGATGTGCTCGTGAAAGAAGGACTCTTGCCGGGAATTCAGTATCCGCGCGTTCCGGGACACGAAGTCGCGGGCGTCGTCGATGAAGTTGGTGCGGGGGTGAGCACGTGGAAAAAAGGTCAGCGTGTAGGCGTCGGGTGGCATGGTGGCCATGACGGCACCTGCCGCGAGTGCCGCCGCGGCGACTTTCGCAATTGCCGCAACGTGAAGGTAACTGGCGCCAGCTATGACGGCGGATACCAGCAATACATGGTAGCGCCTGTAGAAGCGCTGGTGCCGATTCCGGACGGCCTCACCGACGTCGAAGCTGCGCCGCTGCTCGATGCTGGCATAACCACCTACAACGCTCTCCGCAACAGCGGCGCTATGCCCGGCGATCTTGTTGCCGTGCAGGGCATCGGTGGCCTGGGTCATCTGGGTGTCCAGTTCGCTAGCAAATTCGGCTATAACGTCGCGGCCATCGGACGTGGATCCGAAAACGCGGTGCTGGCCAAGAAGCTGGGAGCACACGTCTACATTGATAGCCAGGCAACGAATGCCGCTGAGGAGCTACAAAAACTGGGTGGGGCGCGGGTCATCCTCGCCACAGCGCCCAACTCGAAGTCTATGTCCGCACTAATTGACGGTCTCGGGCCGAACGGCAAACTGGTGGTGGTTGGTGCGGCACCCGACCCCATTGAAGTCACGCCGGCACAACTTATCTTTGGCAGCAAGACGATCCAGGGATGGGCTGCGGGTACGCCTGCTGCTTCAGAAGACACTCTGAATTTCTGCGTACTAACTGGCGTTCGCCCCATGATCGAGATCTATCCGCTCGAAAAGGCAGCTGAAGCTTACGCACGTATGCTGAGCGGCAAGGCAGAGTTTCGCGTGGTCCTAACAATGTGAAACTCCGCCGATGAATATGCCGCGCAGGTGAGTGGTGAGCAGACGGATATAGATCGGCGGGAAGTCAACAGCGCACTGGCACAATGACACCTTGAGTGTTTTGAGCGAAGGCGAAGCTATGGATCAATACCTTCGTCTAATAGATTCCCTCCATCACTTCTGGCCTAATCAGGTTCGCAAAAGCAGGGCTTTTGTGTCGAATGGGAGGTTTGCGTGATTCATGCCGGGGCGTCGCCGCGAGCGTTCGTCATAAAAGCCCTGATGTGTGCGGCGGTGACGTGTCATGCGCAAACGTACTCGACAGCGCAGAACGCCCCGGCGACCACTCCAGCGAACCCTTTTGGCGGCAGCGTGCCGGCGAAACTTACTCCAGGGCGCATGTCATTGTCGCTACAAGACGCGATTGATCTGGGGTTGAAACACAATCTCGGGCTCCTGTTTTCGCACGCTGATGCGCGGGCTGCACGCGGACAGCGCTGGCAGGAACTGAGTGCCTTGCTGCCACAGGTGAGCGCGGCTCCTTACGTAGCGGACTCGAAGATCAACCTTGCCCAGGTCGGATTGGGTAACGCCGCCGCAAATGTTTTCCATATTTCTCCGGCCGTCGGCCCGTTCTCTTATTTCGACGCTCGGGCAGCTGTGAGCCAGACACTATTCGATTGGAAGTCCATCAATGCGGCGCGTGCCGCACAACAGAATGTGAAGTCGGCGGATTACACGCTTTTGGACGCTCGTGATCTAGTCATCCTCACGGTCGGGAACGTCTATTTCCAAGCGGTCGCAGACGAAGCGCGCATCGCAACCGATGAGGCTCAGGTCCAAGCTGCACAAACGGTTTTCGATCGAGCCACTGATCAGGTGAATGCTGGAACCGCCGCTGATATTGATGCACTGCGCAGCAAGGTCGAACTCCAGACCCGACAACAACAGCTAATCCAGGCGAAGAACGATTTTGCAATCCAGAAAATCATTGTGTCGCGGGTCATCGGATTGGCACCAAGCCAGGAGTTCGACCTTACCGACAAGTCGCTGTACCAGGCATTGGAAAACGTCAGCATTGACCAGGCTCTTAGCAGTGCCTATTCTTCGCGCTCAGATTATCAGGCTGCAATGAGCGACGTTCGCTCCGCGGAGCTGTCGCGGAAAGCGGCGGTCGCTGGCTATTTCCCATCGCTTTCGTTCCAGGCCGACTATGGAACGGGTGGCGCCCATCCATCAGATTCCACGCGCGTATACGACGTGCGCGGGACGCTTTCCATTCCGATTTTCACAGGCAATAAGGTTCACGGTGATATCCAGCAAGCTGACGCGACGCTGGAACGAGCGCGGGAGCGCCTCGACAACTTGCGCGCACAAATCGAGGCTGATGTGCGCACCGCACTGCTCAATCTGCAGTCTTCTGGCGAGCAGGTAAATGTTGCGCGCAGCAACGTCGACTTGGCCGATCAAACATTGACGCAATCCCAAGATCGCTTCAGTGCGGGGGTCACAGACACAGTAGAGGTCGTGCAGTCACAAGAGGCAGTCGCCAGCGCACACGAGCAATATATTTCCAGTTTGTACAGCTACAACTTCGCGAAGGTTTCGCTTATTCGTGCCCTGGGTAAAGGCGAGCAAGGTGTGAAGCAATACTTCCAAGGAAAATAATATGGCTGACGAAAACTCATCGTCCGCGGTGCACGAAAGCGGAGCGTCTGTCTATTCCACGCCGCCACCGGAAAAAAAGTATTCACCTGAACAACGCCGCAAGCGTCGCAGAAACCTCATTTTGGTCGGTGGTGCGGTCGTATTAGTCATTGCTGGACTGCTCTTGTGGCGTTACTTAGGCAGCTATGAATCGACGGACGACGCGCAAGCGGATGTGCATCTCTATCCCGTCAGTGCGCGCATCGCGGGTTACGTAATCCGTGTCAACGTAAATGACAACCAGTGGGTTAACAAAGGGGATGTGCTGGTTGAAATTGATCCCACGGATTATCAGGTCGCCCTTGAACAGGCGCAGGCAAACCTCGCGAATGCGGAAGCGACGGCGCGATCGCTCAACATAACTGTACCGATAACGTCCGCAAACACAACCAGCCAATTGCAGTTCACAGCATCAGGTGTCGAAGACGCAAAGGCAGCAGTCAGCGCAGCCGAAAAGCAACTGGCCGCAGCTCATCAGCAAGTCGAGGCTGCACAGGCGAATGATGTCAGAGCCCAAGATGATCTCCTCCGATACAAATTGCTCGTGGATAAGCGCGAGGTATCGCCGCAGATTTACGACCAGGCGCTCGCTGCCGCCAAGTCCAGCACAGCAAATGTCGCCGCCGCGGAAGCGAGTGAATCTGCCGCCCAACAATTTATTCAACAAGCCCAGAGCCGATTAACGCAAGCTACGGCGAATCATGCGTATGCACAAACGGGACCACAGCAAGTGTCGTCTACGAAGGCACGAGTCCAAGCCGCAGTCGCGGATGTCCAAGAGAAACGTGCTTTGGTGCAGAAAGCGGAATTAAACCTGCACTATACGAAGATCATCGCCCCCGTCAGCGGCGAGGTAAATAAAACCGTCGTGCTCGGTTTGAACGTCGAACCCGGGCAGGTGTTACTCACCATTGTCCCGCTGGATGAAGTCTGGGTCACTGCGAATTTCAAAGAAACACAACTCAAACACATGCAAGTAGGACAAAAAGCCGACATTCATGTGGATTCCTATGGCATGACTTTGCACGGACATGTTGATAGCATCGCCGGCGCTACTGGACCGCTGTTTAGTCTTCTTCCCCCCGAAAATGCCACGGGAAACTACGTGAAGATAGTGCAGCGCGTCCCGGTGAAGGTTGTTCTTGAACCTGGCGAAAACCGCGATCGAAGGCTTCGACCAGGAATGAATGTAGTTCCTGACGTGTACCTCAGATGAGCACTGCTGCACTCACGCTCGACCAGGAGATCTGGCGGCCTCGGTATAACCCCTGGTTGATCGCGGTTGTGGTCGCCCTTGCCGCGTTCATGGAAGTCCTTGATACCAGCATTGCCAATGTCGCGCTTCCATATATGGCTGGGAATCTTGGAGCGAGCAATGACCAGAGCACTTGGGTTTTGACGTCTTATTTGGTTTCGAATGCCATTGTTCTCCCGATGACGGGCTGGCTTGCCGGAGCTCTCGGACGCAAGCGATTCTTCATGAGCTGCCTCGCCGTGTTCACGGTCAGCTCATTTCTCTGCGGGTTTGCGCCAAGCCTCCCTTTTCTTCTCCTCTTTCGGGTCATGCAAGGCGCAGGCGGTGGCGGGTTGCAGCCTATGGCACAAGCGATCCTCGCGGACACGTTCCCGCCCGAAAAACGCGGTCTTGCCTTTGCCGCATACGGAATAACCGCAATTATGGCGCCCACAATTGGGCCGACGCTTGGCGGATGGATTACGTTCAACTACTCCTGGCGCTGGATTTTCTTTATCAATATTCCTGTAGGCGCCATTGCCTGGTTACTGGTGCGACGCTTCGTCGAGGACCCACCTTATTTGCGGCGGTTGAAAGGAGCCGGCGTCAAACTGGATTACGTTGGCATCGCCCTTTTGACCGTCGGAGTGGGGGCCCTGCAGATTCTCCTCGATAAAGGCCAGGAAGACGACTGGTTCGGATCGCGTTTCATTACCACTCTTGTCATCGTTTCGGCGATCTGCCTGATTTCTCTTGTCGTGTGGGAATGGTTTGAGAAGGCGCCGATCATCGACGTACACATGTTCAAGAATTTCAACTTCGCCAGTGCGAGCCTGATGCTGTTCATGCTTGGCATTCTGCTCTTCAGCAGCCTGGTTCTAATGCCCCAATTTCTCCAAACGCTCTTGGGTTATACATCGGAACTCGCTGGTTTGGCGCTTTCAGCCGGAGGACTTGTCTTACTCATAGAAACTCCTATTACGGGTCAGCTGACAACGAAAGTTCAGGCCCGCAGATTGATTGCCTTCGGCTGGCTGGCGCTCTCGCTGGCAATGTTCTATTCCACGAGGCGAATCGATCTACAAATGAGTTTCAGTGCCGCCACTTGGCTGCGCATTGCTCAGGTCGTCGGCCTTGGTTTCTTGTTTGTGCCGATTACGCTGGTTGCATACATCGGAGTTCCAGCGGAAAAGAACAACTCCGTCGCCGGTATCGCGAACTTCATGCGCAACATGGGAAGCAGCGTGGGAACATCCCTGGTCACAACAGTGATCGCTCGCCGTTCGCAATTTCACCAGCTCCGACTCGTAGAGAAGGCGAGGATCGATAACCCGAACTTTGCAAATGCTGCCCACGGATTGAGCCAGCACTTCGGGGGCGCCGGACTCGGGCGGCACGAAGCGATGGCGACCGCATATGCCCGGATTTATCAAGCCGTGCAGGCGCAGGCTGGCACACTCGCGTACATCGACACATTCAAGGTTCTTGCCGTAGCTGCGGGAATCATGTTCCTTTTGAGTTTTATGTTGAAGAAAAATGATCCTGGTGGCGGTGTCGTGCACGTCGCCGAATAGGCGTTATGCAATTGAAATCAATCCTGTGTCCGATCGATTTTTTCGGAGTTTTCCGTCGCGGCCTATCAATACGCGGCGTCTTTTGCGGAGCACTACCGGGCCAGACTGACTTGTCTCCCATGATTGGGCTGTAGAAGGATATTCGAATCATGGTCAACATCATCACGATTGAACGCGAGTATGGGTGCGGTGGCGGCGATATCGCACAGCATGTAGCGAGCCGACTCAACTGGAAATTGTGGGACCAGCAGTTGACCGAGGAAATCGCACGACTTGCGAATTGCCCCAAGGCCGTAGTCGAAGAGCGCGAGGAGAAAAACGACCCTCTCTACTATCGCCTGTTTAAATCTTTTTTGCGTGGAAGCTACGAGGGTAGCATCAATGCGCCGAAACTTAACCTGGTCGATAGCGAAACCATTCTAAAGACTACGAAACGTGTGGTTGAGCATGTCGCCGAGAAGGGCAATTGCGTCATCGTGGGCAGAGGGTCGCAGCAGTTTCTGAAAAAGCGGCAGGACACTTTACGAGTGTTTCTCTACGCCCCAAGAGAGGATAAAGTTCGGCGGCTCTTATCCCGTGGCAAGAGTGAAAAGGACGCCGAAGAACTGGTCGACAGCGTAGATCGGGAGCGTGCTGATTTTATTCAAAAGTATTTCAGTGCCGACTGGCCGGACCGTCCCATTTACCACGCGATGCTGAACACCGCAATTGGCGACGAATGCACCGCGGATATGATTCTCAGTCTTGCGCATACTTATCAGACGAGGTGCGCTCCATGACCACTATTCAGGAGTACCGTTGTGAGAGTTGCGGCAGGATCACCAGCAGTCCAAGTCACTGGTTCGTGATCCAGTGCAGGGATGCGGAACTGACCGTACAGAAATGGAACTCCGATGCCGCTAGGGCGTCTGGAGCTCGCCACTTTTGTGGAGAAGCTCATGCTCAGGTGTACATTAGCCGATGGTTCGAGTCGATTTGCTCGCCGCCAAAGCCGGACTTCACGAATTCTGGATCCACGAAGTCACAAGCACATCGATAAATTCGATCGCAGGAGTTGGGCTTCTACCGAGAAATGACGCCGCATTGCGGATGAGGAAAAATGCTGGTAAGGAGTCCAACTCATGCGTTCTGATATCGTGCCCGGAGGCATTTTCCCCGACTACGAACTTCCCGATCACACGGGTACCTTGCGCAAGCTGAGTCAGCTTCAAGGCGATGATCCACTGATCCTCACGCTCGCGCGCGATCACTACTGCCCGAAAGAACACCAGCAGCATTTGGAACTCGCAGCGTTCTACCCGAGGATCGCGGTAGCGTACACTCAGATCGCAACGATTGCCACCGACGAACACCATACTCTCCAGGAATTCCGTGCGTCAGTAGGAGCCCAGTGGACATTCCTTTCGGATCCCAGCCGAACGGTTCAGAAGGACCTCGATATCCAGGAATACACCGACCCCGAGCATAATCCGATGATCCCGTACACGCTCGTGCTCAAGCCAGGCCTCGTGATCTACCGCATCTATAACGGTTACTGGTTCTGGGGACGGCCGTCAGTTGTTGATCTTTGGCACGACCTGCGCGTTGTCACGAGTGAAATCCGCCCCGACTGGGATCTGAGTACACCTGGTCTACGCGAGGCATGGAATTCGGGTGATATGTCGCGTTTCCATGGGTGGAACAAGCGAGACAGAGGGGAAGCGGCATCGATTGCAGGGAAGAAGTAATGCAGCTACCAACCTCGAGACCTGCTACCCGTGCTCAGAATATGTTCAGAGAACATGACTTGCCGGCAAGAGCATACGATTTCATAGATGGCAGGAGATACGCATGAATTTACCCGACGCACCAATTGCACAGGAAGGCTTTTTCGCTACGCACTTCTTCACCGTGAAGGACCAGGAAAAGTCGAAGGATTTCTACGTCCGCATTCTTGGCGGGAAGCTGATCAAGGCTGAAAATCCTTGCTATATCAAGCTAGCCAACAGCTGGATCATTCTTAACTGTGGAGGGGGGCCAACTCCCGACAAACCAGAGGTCGTTCTAGAAACACCGACGGATCTCAACCGGGTGAATGGCTTCCTCAATTTGCGTGTCGCCGACATCTGGGCCTGCTACAAGCTATGGGGTGATAAAGGCGCGATTTTTCTTACGGAGCCGCTTGCCAATCCGGACGGCTGGGAATGGCGCTGCTACATGCGTGATCCCGACGGGTACCTTATCGAGGTCGGCCAATATACTCAAATGGCGCTCGACCAATTTAGGAAGGGCATCAGTTGAGTTCGGAACCCAGGATTTTCGCCTCTGTGATCCATTAACCCTGGATCAGCCGATTGGGGTTCGAGTCCCTGGGGGCTGCCAAGCCATCACTTACAATCTCGCACCTTCGCCGGCAGTGCTGACCACTTTGGAGGAATTTCAAGCTGCCATGAGCGAGTCGGGAGCAAGTATCGTGACCACGCCGCGTCGTTTGGAAAGTACTCCATCATGGTCCCACTTGGCGAGGATTCGGCTGGCAGTGAAATAGCCGACGTCGGAGAGGGAACTCAGTTGCTCGTTCGTGATGTCAATCCGAATTCCTGAGTTTCGAACTTCGCCAGTGGAGGTCGCCAGATGTATTAGTTGGTTAGCCAGTCTCGACTCCGCGCTCTTGGTCACAACGTTTGAGTGTCGCTTCATATATGCCCCGAGATGGTACAAGGCAATCCGAAAACCATTCTCTAAAATCTGGGGATACTTCTTCACCAGCCTGCGGATAGAATCACGATCCCAGACGAGAAAGTCACACGTGCCAACCGTTGTCGTGTTCACCATATAAGTCGGAGGGCACGGCAGCAAGGACACCAATCCGAGGACTTCTCCTGGCCCCGCCCACAACAGTACGATCTCGTGTCCGTCTTCGGTCAAAATGAACGATCGCGTCCGTCCGGCCTTCAACAGAAATAGGTGATCTGGTTCTCCTCCTCGAACGATGACGTTTGTCTTGGGCGCAACGTGCCGGACTTTGGCCGTGTCGAGGAGTTGCCGCAGTGCTGCATCACTCAGCCCTGCAAGGAGCTTCGATCTTACCCACGAACTATCGCTGTGAGCCGTCGTCACCGCACACCCCCCTTCGAAGAACTGACTTCAATCGCTAGTGTCAACCACGTAGCAGGGCTGAACCAAAGAATGGGTGACCGATGTGTGCTGCGAAACTGGCAGAGATGACAGGCTCGATGAGACAAAACAAAACGTGAGGGGAAAGCGCGGGTGAGGGAAGCGGGAGAATTGAGGACGCTCGGCTGATTAACCCGGGAATCGGCCTTTCCTGTAACTGGTGTTTGTCGGACGGCGGTCAAAAAGGCGCGTCCCCAGGCGACCCAAACGCGAACTTGGTATCGCAGTATCCGGGTCACAAACACTTGTGATTTGCCTCACCGGATGCGATCCAAAGGGCTGTTAAGACAAAAGGGTAAGACCGGCCCGAGTCTCTGGTATCGGGAGTTTTTCGATGTCACGATCCATCCTTTTCGTCCTCGTCTATCTCTGCCATTCGTTGTTCAGTACACCCAGCATCGCTCAGTCGGTCGGAGGTACGGCCGCCACCGGATCGGATCAGAACAACCCGAATCAAAAGCCTCAATACCAGACAGGACGCCCGGTGCGCGGAGCGGTTGACGCGCGTGTATCCGTCGCGCGGTTGAGTGTGCCACGGAAGGCGCGGCAACTCTACGAGAAGGCGCTCGAAGCTTGGCAACAGCAGAAGCCCGCCGAGGCACAACGTAAGATCGACCAGGCATTAAAGATTGAGCCGGCATTTCCGGAGGCGCTCACCTTGAACGGGTTCATGCAAGCTTCGCATCGGCAGTGGGCGTCAGCGGAACAGAGCCTGCAGGCTTCAATCCGGAGCGATCCCAACTATTGTCCTGCCTATATCATCCTCGCCGGCGTCTACAACACGCAGGAACGTTATGACGAAGCACAGGACGCCGCACAGCGTGCGACCTCCGCCGGTGTCGATACCTGGTCTGTGCAATACGAGATCGCGCGCGTCCTGATCGGCAAGAGAGAATACGAGAACGCGCTTGCCATCGCCGATGCGGCGCTGCGCTCCAAGCACGGAAGCTTGCTGCATGTCGCCAAAGCGCACGCATTGTTGGGACTGCGCAGATATTCGGAAGCCGCTGCAGAATTGCGGAACTTCTTCGTTATGAGCCCGGAGGAGAAGGAGCTCAGGACGCGCACAACATCCTCGACCGGATTCAGAGCTTCGCACTACGATAAGAGGGCGAACCTACTTCACCGGTTCTAGCGTTCCCATCATTCCAGCTTCAAGATGTGACTGTTGTGCCCTGGAACTGCTAGCCTCCCTCCTTCGTATTGCATAAGGGCTTACAAACCGTATCTAGTGATCCACGGAGTTCCACGCTGAATTTGTGATTCGCGACGTAAGCGGATCCCTGACCAGCGAATCCAGACTGGTGCAACTCTGTGCGCGGCCGGAGGGTACAATAGCTGTCTTCGGGTGGGTCCCAGAAATCCTAGGAGATAAAAATGATTCGAAGAGTGTGTATGTCAGTAATTGCGTTGGCGGTGCTGGCGCCGTGTCTGCTGGCTCAAAACGTGGATGAGATTGTAGCGAAATACGTTCAGGCTCGCGGTGGCGCCGAGAAACTGAAGGGAGTGCAATCGATCAAGACGAGCGCGACGATGACGATGGGGCCAGGGATGGAACTGCCGGGAATCGTGATCCAGAAGCGTCCGATGCTCGCCCGCCTGGAATTTACGGCACAAGGCATGACCGCTGTACAAGCATACGACGGCAAGGAAGCGTGGCAGATCATGCCATTTATGGGCAAGAAGGATCCGGAACTGATGTCGGCGGACGAAGCCAAGGAGACGGAGGAGATGGCCGATGTTGATGGTCCGCTCGTTGACTATAAGGGCAAGGGGCACCAGCTGGAATTGCTGGGGAAAGAGAAGATAGAAGGCACCGACGCATACAAGCTAAAGCTGACTTTGAAGAATGGCGATGTGCAGACGATTTATATCGACGCCGATTCTTTCCTGGAAATCAAGGAAGTTACGAAGCGCACGGTACGCGGAACAGATCTGGAAGTTGAATCGTCGATTGGCGACTACAAGGAAGTAAATGGAATTATGTTTCCGTTCGCCGTTGAAAACCAGGTGAAGGGTACAGATCAGAAGCAGAAGATTACGATCACGAAGATTGAGTTGAATGTGCCGGCAGATGATTCGCTCTTCAAGATGCCGGCCGCCGCGCCTAAGGCGGACGCCCCGAAGGCAGATACGCCCAAGAATTAGCGATACCAGAACGCGTTGGAAAGCAATTCGGGCTGCGAGTGGCAAGTCAAAATTCCCACCCTGTCGCAAATGCGCGACAAGGGTGGGGCACCCTTATGAACAATTGTCATGCGTTATGCTGCGGTTTCCTTTCGAGGTGATCATGAGCATTCGTCCGCGTGTGTTGCTGGTTGTTTGCCTCTTGTCTCTCGCGCTCGTTGTTTGCGCGCAAGATGTAACTCTCGATTCCGACACGGTCAGTGGGCTGCCGATTCGCGGCATTGGTCCGGCAGCTATGGGCGGCCGTATCGGCGACATCGCCGCGGTGCGCGAAGGAGCGCGCCTCACCATCTATGTGGGTTCGGCAAGCGGGGGAGTGTGGAAGTCCGTTGACGGTGGCACGACCTTCAAGCCTATCTTCGACAAGGAGCCTTCGCTGTCGATTGGCTCGATTGCGATTGATCCACAGAATTCGAAAGCGGTGTGGGTGGGAACCGGCGAATCGTGGGTCCGTAATAGTGTATCGGTGGGAACCGGAGTGTATCGCTCGCGCGATGGTGGAGAGAACTGGGAGGCCGTCGGATTGCCAGACTCTGAACACGTAAGTCATCTGATCGTGCATCCGAAGGACAGCGACACCGTCTACGCCTGCGCACTGGGGCATCTCTGGAATTCGAACACGGAACGCGGCGTCTTCAAGACCACCGACGGTGGAAAGACATGGAACAAACTGTTTTACCGCAACGACAGCACGGGCTGCGCCGAAATGGCGATGGACCCGCAGGATGCGAATGTGCTTTACGCGGCAATGTGGGACGTACGTCGGGAGCCGCACAATTTCCGCTCTGGTGGGCCGGGCAGCGGGCTTTTCAAGAGCACAGACGGCGGCGCGACCTGGCATGAACTACGCAAGGGACTGCCCCAAGGGGATCTGGGGAGAATTGGAATCGGCATCGCCGCCAGCAAGACGTCGCGCGCGTATGCGGTGGTGGAAGCGAAAAATCATACAGCACTCTACCGCTCGGACGACGCCGGCGAGAGTTGGTCCGAAGTAAACAACTCGTTCAATGTGAGCGGCCGGCCCTTCTATTTCGCGCGGCTAGCGGTGGATCCGAAGAACCCGGATCGCGTGTACAAGCCGGGATTCTTCCTAACGGTCAGCGAGGACGGCGGGAAGAGCTTCAGCGCGGCGTTTGCGGCGAGCGAAGGTCCGGGGGGAGCACCCGTGCACAGTGACATGCACGCGGTTTGGATCAATTCTGAAAATCCAGATCAACTGCTGGTGGGTACCGACGGCGGCATTTACCAGTCGCTGGACCAGGCAACACACTGGCGCTTTCTGGCGAACCTGCCGGTGTCGCAGTTCTACCACGTGAGTTATGACATGGCGGACCCGTACAACGTGTATGGCGGCCTGCAGGATAACGGCACTTGGATGGCGCCTTCGCGAGCGCCGGGAGGAATCGGTAACCGGCATTGGCGAGTGATCGGGATGGGCGACGGTTTCTGGGCGTTTTCGGATCCCTCAGATTCCGACTACGCCTACGTCGAATACCAGGGCGCGATGATCTCGCGCTTCCGCAAGTCGACTGGAGAGGCGAAAGACATCAAGCCACTGCCGCGGCCAGGAGAGCCTGACTTCCGCTTCAACTGGAATTCTCCAATTCATCTGAGTCCGAACCAGACGGGAACGGTTTACTTGGGCGGACAGTTTCTGTTTCGCTCTCGTGATCATGGCGAATCTTGGGACCGCATCTCCCCGGACCTGACCACGAATGATCCAGAGCGACAGCACCAGGAAAACTCCGGAGGATTGACGATCGACAACTCCGACGCGGAGAAGTACGAGACGATCTACACCATTGCGGAGTCGCCCAAGGATGCGAATCTGATATGGGTCGGTACCGACGACGGGAATGTTCAGATTACGCGTGATGGCGGCAAGCACTGGTCGAATGTAGTGAAAAACATTTCAGGATTGCCAGCGAGCACGTGGGTGTCGACGATTGAGGCGAGTCATTTCGATCCGGCGGTCGCTTACGCAACGTTCGATGGCCATTCTCTGGGAGATATGAAGACGTACGTCTATAAGACTGCGGACTACGGCAAGACTTGGACTTCGCTCTCGACTCCCGAACTGAGCGGTTACGCCCACGTGGTCCGCGAAGACCTGGTGAACAAGAATCTGTTGTTTGTTGGTACGGAATTTGGACTATTCCTTTCGATCGATGGCGGCGCGCACTGGGCTCAGTTCAAGGGCAGTCTGCCGAACGTCGCGGTGCGTGATGTGAGTATTCAGCCGCGGGAATCTGATCTGCTGGTTGCAACGCATGGCAGAGGCATTTACATCCTTGATGATCTGACGCCGATCCGAGCGCTCACTCCGGAGATTCTGGCCAAAGACTTTGCCATGCTGCCATCGCGACCGTCGGTGCTAACGCTACCGGCTGATGAGCAGAGATTCGATGGTGATGCCGAATTTGAGGGCCGCACCGTGCCTGAAACGGCGTCGATCGCGTACTACCAGAAAAAGCGGCACATCTTCGGCGACTTGAAGGTCGATATCTCCGACGAGAAGGGAAATCCTCTGACCACGCTTCAAGGGGACAAGCGGAAGGGATTGAACCGCGTGCAGTGGCCAGAAAGGGCAAAGCCTCCGAAGATGCCCCCGGCCGCCGGATTGGTGGAGAACGAATTCGTGTTCTATGGTCCGCAGGTGCAGGAGGGAAGCTACACAGTCAAAGTTACGAAGGGAAAAGAAACGTATTCCTCGCAAATTAAGCTGGTCCCCGATCCGAGAACGAAGAGCACAGCCGCCGATCGTACCTTGCAGCACAAGACGGTTATGCAGTTGTATGACATGCTTGCACAGTTGACCTATGTCGTAGATTCAACCAATGACTTGCGCGATCAGGCGCGGCAACGTGCAGCTGTTGCGAGCGATAGCGGCTTGAGAGACCAGCTGAACGGGCTAGTCCAAAAACTCGAGGACTTTCGCTCAACTCTCGTCTCGGTGAAAGAGGGCGGGATGATTACGGGCGAAAAGAAACTTCGCGAGAAGCTGGGAGAGTTATATGGCGGCATCAATGCATATTCAGGGCGTCCAACACAGTCGCAAATTGACAGCACCGCGCTGTTTCAGAAGAAGCTCGATGAGGCCTCGGGTCAGTTCCAGTCGATTACCGGGACCGCTTTGCCGCCCTTGAATGCGGGCTTGCAGGGAAAAAGCATGGAGCCGTTGAAGGCGATGACGCGAGAGGATTGGGAGAAGAAGCAGAAGTAGTTCGTAGCCGCAACGGTACGGGCGCGCGCACGCGGACTGATCTCCCAAGCCGCGCCTCGAATGCTTGCCAGGTAAGGTTTTGCCTATTGACCTATGACGGTGATCACCACCATCCTCTGACGGCCTCGGACGTCGCATTCGAGATGGAAGATTTGTTGCCAGGTGCCGAGCACGAGCTTTCCGCCTGCGATGGGCACAGTCAGAGACGGCCCCAGGATTGTGGCCTGAAGGTGCGAATGGCCGTTGCCATCGTGCCACGCCTGTTCGTGACCGTAGTTGCGGCTTGGCGGAATCAGTTTGTCCAGAATCGCCGGCATGTCGGCCTGCAGGCCGGGCTCAAATTCGATTGTGCCGATTGATGCAGTACTTCCCACATTAAATACGTTGACTAATCCCGTCGTGATACCGGATTGACTGACGGCGGACGCCACTTGGTCTGTGATGTCGTGCATGTCTCCGTGGCCCCTGGTGGTCACGGAAATCTGGTGTTGAAAGCTGGTTTCTAGAGGGTTCCTCAAGCATGCCTCCGGCGCGAATGCGATGGATTGTCAGTCACTAGTAGTCTAAGGGAATCGAGCAGATGCCAAGGAGAATGCACCCCTGTGAAGGGCTATCCACTCTTGCTCCTGTGGCTTGAAAGTAGCTGAAAAATAAGGTACGTTTAGCTACCTTCTCCTCCCCTGGGGCAGACAGATCTGTCTGCCGCCGGTCTATGGTTCCAGGATTTGGAAGGCCGGAAAAGAGTCGAGTGTAACGAAGAAGAGGTCACCGATCCGAACGCGCCTGATGTGCGTCCGAACGGTCGCGTGGCAGCAGTGTGAATTCATTTGGGAAGAGTTCGTGAAGGAGGGTGTGATGGGGTTTTCGGGGAAGTTCCGAAAGGATTCAGTGCGCGGCCGCTTGGTGTGGCTGGCGATGGCAACAGTACTGATCAGCTCAAGCTTGGTGTGGGCGCAGTCGGGTCACACGGTGACCGTTGACCAGGCGACGATGCAAACGCTGCTGCAGCGCATCGACCAACTGGAAGCCCGGGTCCGGCAACTGGAGTCGGCGCAGCATCCGGCCGCGCAGGTGGTGTCCGTTGCTGAATCCCGCCCGCAGCCGGCGCTCGAACCCGCTTCTGCGGGACCTTCCCAATCCAGCGCGCAGGAGCACGAGGCGGAGCCGTCCGACCACACCGAGAACGAACGCATGGACGTGAGCAAGACCCTGCTACGCGTGCGCGGATTCGGAGACGTCACATTTCATGGAGATAACTATCACCCCGCAGGAATGCCGGGCGACAAAACGGCCTTCACGCTTGGCCAACTCAATTTGTTCGTGACCTCCGACATCTCCGACAGGTTCAAGTTCCTGGGCGAAATTGTATTTGAGGCGGGTCCGGATAATATCTACGGAATCCGGCGTGGCACGGCGAACAGTTTCGGTGTGGATGTCGAACGCTATCTTCTCACCTACTCGCAGAACGAATATTTCAATCTGTCCGCAGGCCGCTATCACACGGCGATTGGCTACTACAACACGGCATTCCATCACAGTACGTGGCTGCAGACCACGACCGGCCGTCCACTGCTGTTTGAGTTTGAGGATAAAGGCGGCATTCTCCCGATTCACAACGTCGGAGTGGAAGCATACGGGCGCATTCCTTCCGGAGCGCTCGGACTGCATTACATCGCAGAGGTGGGGAACGGAAGGGAGTCGCGATCACCGCTTGACGAGGAGCCGGTTCAGAACATCGTTGCTGAATCCAATCACAAAGCGATGAACTTCGAACTGTTCGCTCGTCCCACGAAGATTCCCGGGTTGCAGCTGGGATTCTCGGCGTATCGCGATCTATTGATCCCAGCCAGCCAGCCAGTGAACATTGGTGAAACAATTCTTGCCGCTCACGCGATCTATTCGACCCCGAATTTCGAATGGTTGAATGAGGCGTTGGTGGTCCGGCATACGCCCGAAGGGGGCCATACGTTTGCAACGCCCGGTTGGTACAGCCAGATTTCGAAGCGTTTTGGATCATACCGGCCGTACATCCGCTATCAATACATCAACGCGAGCCCGAATGAACCGATATTTCCAGACATCGGGTTGTTCGCGGGTCCATCTGCAGGGGTCCGCTACGATGCGAGCGAATCGGTGGCGCTTAAACTGCAATATGACTTCACATCCCTGCGAAGCCAGCAGTCCGTGCAGGGGCTTCAGGCTCAAGTAGGATTCACGTTCTAACGGCGAGAACTATGCTTCGCTACGCTTCCATAGCGGTGGTCATCCTGGCGACGGCTGCGCTGCTCGATCCCATGCCGCAGTTGCACGTGCAGGCCGCACACCCGAAGGAGAGCCTCGTCATTGTCGTGAACCGGGAGAATCCCATCGAAAACCTTTCGATGGCGGACCTAAGAACAATATTTCTGGGGGAACGCAGCCATTGGCCGAATGGTCGGCGTATCACGCTGGTGATGATGGACCCTGGACAACCCGAGCGCGACACGCTTGTCCGCGAAGTTTGCCGGATGAGCGAGTCGGACCTGCGGCGACGATACCTGCAAGGCTTGCTGACCGGCGAAGTCCTGGTGTCGCCGAAAACGCTGGCGACTCCGGTTGGGGTACGCAAGTTCGTTTTCAACGTGCCCGGTGCGGTTGGATATCTGCGCCCGGAAGATGTGGACGATTCGGTCAAAGTCATTCGGATCGATGGACATCTTCCTGGCGATTCCGAGTATCCCTTGAAGATTGAGGAGCGTTCGGAGAGGTAGGATGAGCGAACGCACCCCACAAGTGACGCACGCCGGAGCGGCAACGTTCTCTCCCCGCGTGGGGCGGTCGCCGGCCTTTCTGGCGCGCTACAGTTCGGTGGTGTTCTTGCTGCTGCTGGTTGGATTGGAGGCGGGAGTCGTGCGCTTCGTCATCCGCGACGTTCACTCGGCGAATAGCGAAGTGGAAAGAATGTATGCGTCCTCAGTGCTGGGTCTGCGCCGCATCGGAAGTCTACAGTACGACGCGCAAGAGACGCGACGCAGTACTTTGTACGCACTGACCACGAACGACAGCAACCTGCAGGTCGAGTACGCCACGCAATCGCGTGAGGCGGATGCACGAGTTACGGCCGGAATAACGGAATATCTGCAGCAGGCGCAGTTCCCTCAGGAATTCGAACTGGGGCATCGCTTGCAAGTGGATTGGAAGGCGTATCTGGATGCGAGAAATGAAGTGCTGGCTTCAATTTTGGAAGGGAGCATCAAGGAGGCGGTAGAACGCGATCTGGCGCAGGGCGTGCCGCTGTTCGATCGCATGCGTCGCGATCTGGAGGAAACCCAACGCCTCTATGACGAGCAAGCTTCGCAGCGGCTCTCGAATGTGGGAGCGCTGGCGAACCGCTCCGTTCTGCGCCTGGTGACCGTTTTGCTGGTCACGTTGCTGATTGCGGGCGTATTTGTGTGGGTCTTGCAGAAGGACAAAATGACAAGCGCGCTGCGGATGGCCCAAATGCAAATGGATTTCGCTGCCTCGGTGTCGCACGAGCTGAGAACCCCGCTGGCGGTTCTTTGCTCAGCGGTCGACAATATAGCGGACGGAGTTGTGAGCGGAAAAGAGCAACTGGCGAAATACGGGACAGTAATCCGAAACCAATCGAGGCAGATTAACGGCCTGGTGAACCAGGTCATCCTTTTCGTCTCCACTCAGGAGGGCAAGAGTCGCTATACGATGGAGCCGCTAGGCGTGGCCGACATTGTCGAGACAGCGATTTCTGGTACCCAGGAACTGATCCAAAAGGCGGGCTTCACACTCGAGCAGCATATCGAGCCTGGGTTGCCAAAGGTGCTGGGTGACCTGCGAGCGCTCTCACAATGCTTGCAGAACCTGATCACCAATGCGTTGAAGTATGGCGATCAAGGAAAGTGGATTCAGGTCCGGGCCAGTCTTGAGGGGGCCAAGGATCACCAGGAGGTCCGGATCAGTATCGCGGACCGTGGGAAAGGCATAGACCGCGGGGAACTGCATCATATATTTGAGCCGTTCTATCGGAGCGAAGCGGCAGTTTCAGAACAGATCCACGGAACCGGACTGGGATTGCCCATTGCAAAAAGCCTGGCCGAGGCGATGGGCGGAAGGATTTCTGTGACCAGCGAGGTGGGAGCCGGCAGTACATTCACCGTGCATCTGCCGGTTTCGGAAGATTTCAATAGACCTGAAGAAGCGGTAGGAAGGACGACAAGCCACTCATGAACGAGAGCATTCTGTTGGTAGAAGACGAAGAAGGACTGCGGATGACCTTGAGCGATCGGTTGCGCAGCGAGGGCTACATGGTGGACTTCGCGGCCGATGGCGACGAGGGATTGAACAAGGCTACCGGACTGCCGTTTGACCTGATCATTCTCGATATCATGCTGCCACATCGGAGTGGACTGGACGTGTGCCGTGACATCCGGATTGCAGGGCTGGCGACTCCGATCCTGCTGCTCACCGCACGCGACCAGACGGTGGACAAGGTTCTGGGATTGAAACTCGGAGCCGACGACTACGTCACCAAGCCGTTCGATACGCTGGAACTCATGGCTCGAGTGGAGGCGCTGTTACGGCGCGCACCTGCGCGAACTACACCGACAGTGCTGCAATTGGGCTCCCTGCGCATGGATGTTCGTGGTACGGAGGTGACTCGCGACGGCAAGGAGGTCCCGCTCTCTGCCAGAGAATTCCAGTTGCTACGCCATTTCATGGAACATCCCGGAGCGACGCTTTCGCGAAGCGAACTGCTGCAGGAGGTGTGGGGCTACGAAGATGGAACCTTCACTCGCACTGTGGATGTGCATATCGCAAGTCTGCGCCAAAAGCTGGAGAAGGATCCAAAACACCCGGAACTGATTCTCACAGTCCCGGGTATGGGTTACAAACTGAAGGTATAAGCGACGGGGATGATGCCGTTACCGGTACAAATCTTTCAGTACTCTCGGCTGGCGCGAAGTGCAGATTCGGCCTTACGGTGATGGTCCTCGGTATACCAGGCGGGGGCATACTCTTCCAAAAGGTTATGAAGGTCGGAAAGGGCTTCGATGAGGAGTGTGCGCTCCGTTGCAGATTCGTTCTCGCACTGAGAGGAATGAGTAGAAGCTCTTTCCCGTACGGCATGACTTCCAGCGGATCCCATGATTGTCAACATCGTTGCTCCCCTCGGTCGAAGAATCTTACGAATGCGGTTTCAATCGGACCTTTATAATTCGCTTCGCGTTTCCCAGGGGGTCTATGTTCCACACAAGCTATTTAACTCCACTGAGGGCGAAACGGCGGCAAAAACGCTGTAACAAAGCTGTAAAATCCTTGTTAAGTCACGAATTTGTAAAGGTTTATAAATGACTGTGTAAAGGAATTGATTGAGAGAATCTAGTAAATGTATGAGTCAAAAAAAAGGGTTTCGGTTCAACATGTCATTTTTCTTAATGAAGGCGCTCAAAAGCTTTAGGGTAGATACTGTATTTCCTGACTAGTAGTACGCAATGTTGCGGCTCACATTTGATTTGGCGCAATCCCGTGACAACTGCATGAAGCGATTCTATTGGCTGTTTGGATGTCTGCTCGCGATTACCCCAATGAGTGCCCAAACCTACGCAGGATCGTATCCGAAGGCGGAAATTTCCAATGGTTTGCTGCATGCCGAGATTTACCTGCCGGATGCAGAGAAAGGCTTTTATCGTGGCACTCGCTTTGATTGGGCGGGCGTTATGGCGAGCCTGCAGTATGAGGGTCACAGCTACTTTGGCCCATTCTTCGAAAGGTTTGATCCGACGGTGGCCGATGTGGTCATCGGAGATACCGTAGTCGCGGGGATCAACAGCGCCGCGAGCGGCCCGGTCGAGGAGTTCATCGGACTCGGCGAAACGGTGCTCGGATACTCCGAAGCAAAGCCAGGAGAATCTTTCTGCAAGATCGGAGTCGGTTCACTGCGACGAATCGACAATGCGCCCTACAGCTCCTACACCAACTATCCGATTCTGAGCGGCGGAAAGAGAACATATACCGGTGGTCCCAATTTCATTGAGTTCACGCAGCAGGTCGATTGTGGTTCGGGATACGGCTACATCTACACAAAGAAGGTCACGCTGCTGACAGGAAGACCTGTAATGACGATCGAGCACCGGTTGGTTAATACGGGGAAGAAGGCGATCGAGACACAAGTCTACGATCACAATTTCCTGACGATCGACAAAGAGTCCACAGGGCCGGTTTTGGCGATCAGCTTTCCGTTCGCGCCGGCACCAACAGGAAAGATGGATGACCTGGCCCGTGTGCAAGGCAATGAACTCCTGTTTCCGAAAGACCTAAGAGGCACTGATACGTTTTACGGAGAGTTCAAGGGATTTGGTAAAACCGCCGCGGACTATCAATTGCATGTAGAGAATCGGAAAACCGGCGCCGGGGTGACGATCAGCGCCGATCGCCCCCTGGCGAACGTTGGAATTTGGGCGGTGCGAACGGTGGTTGCCCCGGAGCCTTTTATTGATATCCACGTTCCCCCGGGGCGGGATTTCTCGTGGAAGTACACGTACACGTTCTATCAAAAGGGGGCCCAGAAGAATTCCATCAAATGATGTTTTCGCCGTAGTTTGTTCCAGAGCGGCAGAGTTGTATGCTATGGCATCTCTTCCACCCAAATATGAAATTCCGACGCTTCGTTGCCCCCGCTCAAGTTGGACTTCTTCTCATCCTGGCGGTCTCGGCGTTTGCGAAAAACGGGATACAGGTCGTGGTCGTGCCGGTCGCAAACATGTATTCGAAGCCATCGGAAAAATCCGACGTTGTGTCTCAGGCGATCTATGGCAGCAATGTGCAATTGCTGCAGGCGGGAGGGGAGTGGTCGAGGATTCAGACATCCGATCACTACAAGGGATGGACTCCGAGCCGCTATCTGCGAACCTTGCTGGTAGGGAATGGTTACGCCACGTCGGGCCCGACCGTGCAGGTCGAGAGCCTGTTCGCCAGTATCTATGCTGAACCCGACATCACCAAGCATAAGCCGGTGATCACCGTTCCGTTTGAGACGAGGCTCGAAATCGCGACCGCCGATTCAAAAGGCACGCCCAAGACTGACACTGCTACAAAGAAGAGCGAGGTCCCGGAAGGCTGGCTCCGTGTGCGCCTGGCCGGTCAGACTATGGGATGGATTCAGCAAGGCGATGTGGTGGCCGACCCGAAACCGTTAACTGTTCCACAATCGATTGAGCTAGCCAAAAGATTTCTGGGGTTGCCATACCTGTGGGGTGGGCGTTCGAGTTTCGGGTTTGACTGCTCAGGGTTCACGCAAATGCTGGTTCGCGCACGCGGCATTGAGATGCCACGTGATGCGGACCAGCAGGCGGCATGGGCCGGAGTCGCCGCTGTGAATCGGAAAGAATTGCAGGCGGGAGATCTGCTGTTTTTCGGCTCCTCTGCGAAAGAAATCACCCATACCGGGATGTACATCGGTGACGGGCAATTCATTCACGACAGTACAAATGGGCATCCGACAGTCCAGATTGGCCGGCTCGAAGATGAGCCCTGGACTCGTCTGTTAGTGGCCTGCCGTAGAGTGAAAGAAGCGAAGCGTTAGTGACTGTGCTGTTCCGCTCCGTGGGAGCCGGCGGCAACGGCAAGAGCAGTCGCAGGCCGGGCTGGAGCGGGTTGCTTGCCACACAGTTCGACCACGTCCGCAATCCGCTGGCTTTCATGCTGCATCGCCATTTGCCAATTGCGCAGTGCGTCTTTTTCCTTTGCCACCTGATCGAGGTTGGCCTGGATGCGTTCGGCATAGTGCGAACCAACCTTCTCCATCTCTTCTTCGATGCGGGCGTTCTCGCGGGTCTTGCGAGCTTCGAAGTCTTCCAGTTGCTTGCGCTGTGAGGCTTCGTAGGAAGTCAATGCATTTTGCCGCCGGGTCGCGTCGGTGAGCAGATCGTTCGATGAAATACCGGCGGCGTCGAGCGCCATAAGGATCGATGCGCGCTTCACTTCTTTCGAGAGATCGCGGATGCGTTCATTGTTCATCATATCCACGACCTTGTGGATGCCGTATCCGGAGCCAGGGCTCATGATGCCGGCGGCGCGGTAGATATCTTCATAGGAAAGCAAAGCGGATGGTCCGCTGGGCGCATCATTCACGGTTGAATTGGTCTTATTCACTGGTGCCTCCGTAGTAATGGTTTTGGTTGCGTCTCCGTCCTGCTGACGGCGCCAGAAGTGCGGAAAGAGCGTTTTCGGTTGCATAACTTTCCTTTCGGGACGTGGAGACGAGCCTGAAACTTGAGATTGTGCGCGAGGCTGTGGAATCGACGGGTGCGCGAGCGCTCGAAGCCTTCGGGACCGCATCGGTGCAACGCGAATTCTCGATGCCTGCTTGGGCTCCAATGCCGGCACTGATCCAGGTGCGAGTGCTGATTTTCGCGCAAGAGATTCATCCGATCGTTCCGCGGCGCCGGACACTTGGGCGCGCATTACGGAGCCCGCAGCAGATGCGGCGTTGGGTGTCTGCACCGCAGGTTTTGGATCATCTTGTCGTTCACGCCTCAGACCCAGCAGAAAGCCGTGTCCATCACTGCGGCAGTTGCGCGCAACCGCTGCGAACTGCTCGCGGTGCCATTTGACGATGATGCGGGATCCGATCGTGAAGGGACGTTGCACCCGGATGCAGGCGCCGGAAAGGGAAGTGTCTTCCAACGTTGCCGGAACACGATAGGACGTACCGGCGGCATCCTGCCACGAAACTTCCGCCGCTGCCCAGAGGACCGTGCGCGCCTCGATGTAGTGGCCGTCCATGCCATCTGTATCGGCAAGGGATGTACGGAGTTCAGTTACTTATGGATTGGGCGCTACCCGACGATCCGCATCAGACCGGTCGCCGCGAGGTCGGGTTCAAGGAACGCTTTCTCAAGACCACCAGACCGGGTCAAGGCTTCGGCAGCCAGGTACCCACTGCGCACGGCGCCTTCCATGGTTGCGGGCCAGCCTGTCGCTGTCCAGTCTCCTGCGAGAAACACGCGCGGCCAGGCGGTTAAAGGGTTGGGACGGTGGGCATCGATCCCCGGGCGAGGGGAGTAAGTTGCGTTGACTTCCTTGATGACGGTGGATTTCACGAGGTTCGCCTCGCGAGCAGCAGGAAAGAATTCGCGAACTTCGCTGAGGGCGAGATCGACAATTTCCGCCCGGGATTTGTCGATCAGCGTTTTTGAGGAACTTACGACGAGTTCGACATAGCTGCCGCCGCCGGTCCCGTTTTTGTTTTGTGCGCGCATCGGTTGCAGCCGGGATTTGTGGAACATCCACTGAATCGTGCGGTCGAGTAGCACCGCGTGATCCAGATCGGAGATTTGGCGATCGAACCAGAGATGGACTCCGGTGATAGGCGAGTTTTCAAAGTGAGAAATCTGCTCGCGCAAGGAGTTGCTTTCTGGAGTTCCTGGCAAAACGCGGTTCAGAACATCGAAGGGGAGAGCGAGGATCAGATAATCGAAAATGTTGCCTTCGTGATTCCCAGTTCTCGCAACGTCGGCGAGACCCGGGGCACCCTCTTTCGTGTTGACTTCGTTAGTAGACGGGAATTCGCCCGTCGATTGGTTCCGAAGCATCAAACGAACGCCTGATGAATCCGTTGTGAATCCCTCGACCGGCTGACGGAAGTGGAGTTTGCCACCATGAGAGCGAACATAATCGCCGGCAGCATTGTACAAATCGGTCAACGGGAGGGTCGGAACTCCCATGTGCCGCGCCACGGGCGTTTTCATCGATTCGCGGACTACCTGGGCAGCCGCGGAAACCGAGATGCGGTCGAGTTCCTCGCTAAGAGCGCTGATCAGGATCGGATGCCAGAAGCGAGCGACGGCGGTTTTCGTTTGGCCGTGCGCCTCCAGCCACTGCTGGAATGATTTTCCGTTGTCCCGCTGGAGCCTAAGGGTTAACGGCACTAGCGCACGCGTGATGGCCAGCTTGTCGGCAACGCTGAGGAAAGGGAAGTGGAGAAATGACGGAGCGGTGTGCAGTGGGGCGGGAAGCGGAGAAGACTTCATCACCGAAATGCGCCCGCCGGGTTCGATGAAGTTCATCTGATCAAACCAGCGAATCTGGTCCGCCACGCCGATACGCTCGTAAAATTTCACGAGATTCGTGCAGACACGAAAGAGAACATGCTGGCAGTTGTCGACAACCTCTCCTGTTCCGGGGTGTTCGTAGGAAGAGGCACGTCCACCGAGGAAGGGACGCTTTTCGTAAACCGTCACACGGAAGCCCGCCTCGGATAAGGCGCAAGCGGCGGCGAGTCCGGCGAGGCCGCCTCCGGCGATGGCGACTGTAGGTTGGGAGGAGATGGGCATTCGATTACGGGATCAAAGGCTTCCGGCCCAATGATCTCGACCGTCGCAGAACTTGTCATCCTGAGCGGAGTTGCGGTTTGCGCAGCGGACCGCGGCGCAGTCGAAGGATCCCTTGTATCTCCGCGGCACCTTGGACGCGACAGGGAGTTTCAACCGCAGGGCGTACATCATCCGTGAGAATTCGGTCATGCGTTTATCTCAAAGTATATGGGGTAGGGATCCTTCGACTCCGTGAATGCTCGGCTTCGCGAAGCATTCACTCCGCTCAGGATGACATTGGTGCTGGACTTATGTTACCCGCCTGAGGAAGCCTTTCCCAAGGATGCGTAGCTTTTCCCACCGGCTCAAGGCCACTCTTGTTGTGAAGACGTCGTACTGTCTCAGCGCAATTTTTTCAAGAAGAGCGCGATAGATATTGATGAGCACCCAGAGTGCGGGCTGACTGTCTTCGGAAATGTAGGCGATCAATTCGTCGCCGGACGTATAGAACTCGCGGGCGCGGTCGGCCTCCTGAGCCAGAACCGGGCGAAGCCGCGCGGGATCGGAAACCGAGAGCACGTCCGCCAAGGTGAGGTTGAATTTCGCCAGGTCTTCGTCTGGCAGGTAAACGCGTCCGAGGCTCGCGTCTTCTTTCACGTCGCGGACGATGTTGGTGAGTTGGAACGCCAGGCCGCAGCGCTCAGCCAGAGGTTCAGCTGCTGGATCGCGATATCCGAAAACATGAATGCAGACCAGACCCACCACCGACGCAACCCGATAACAGTAAAGCCGGAGATCTTCAAACGTGCGGTAGTGGATTACGCCGGACCCGGTCTGCATTGAGGCTTCGGCTTCTTCCACGTCCATGGCAGTACCGTGCGCGAGTTCGTCGAGCAATCCGGCAGGTATCGCGTAGCGGCGCTGGGAGTCAGTCAATGCGAGCAAGATGGCGTCATCGGTGGGATTGCCCTGCTGCGCCCGATGGAGAGCATCGAGCCACGATTCCAGTTGCTGCCGGCGTTCTTCGGGACTCAGTTTGGGATCGTCGGTGATGTCGTCGCAGCGCCGCATGAAGGCATAGACCGCACAAAGAGCTTCACGCTTGCGGCGAGGCAGAACGAGAAATGCATAGTAGAAATTCTTGGCGGCCACGCGCGTGATGCCCTTGCACACGGAATACGCCATGACGAGCTGCGGAGGAGCCGGAGTCCACGATGCGGAGACTGGTTGAGCGCGGGTGCTCATCTCGAACTCCCGGACAATCCGAATATTTTGGCCATGGCAGCATGGGTCACCAAAGCCAGCTTACGCGACTTCGAGATCGCGGGGCGGTTGCCAAGCACCGCGAAATCTTGTTTCTCAATCGCGTTCAGGATCTCGATCCCGCCTCGGCTGAAGAGATCGAGGTCAATCGCGAGTTCGCGGTGGACTCTTCCGACCAGCGGCAGACCCTGCCGGAACCAATCGCGGGCGCGCTCGACTTCAAACTTCATCATCTCGCGAAAAGCAGGTGTGTTCCGATTGCGGGCGATGTCGTCTTCCTTGACTCCGAAGCGTCGAAGGTCTTCGAGTGGAAGATAAATCCTGCCCTTGGCGTAGTCGACACTGACGTCTTGCCAGAAATTCGCAAGCTGTAGCGCGGTGCAGGTGAAATCCGAGAGTTGCTGACGTTCCGTGTCGCGGTACCCGCACAGGTAAAGCACGAGATGCCCGACTGGATTCGCCGAGTATTTGCAGTAGGCGAGAACATCATTGAATGCTTCGAAACGAGTGACGGTCTGATCCTGGCGGAATGCGATCAGCAGATCTGAAAATTCATGTTTGGGGATATCGAACAGGCGGACTGTGTCCGCCAACGCAACAAACACTGGATGCCTCGGAGAGCCTTCGTAGCAGGCGTCGAGTTCGGTGTGCCATTGATCGAGGAGTTCGAGCGAGGCGGCAACGTCTCCGACCTCATCTCCAAGATCGTCCGAGATGCGGCAGTAGGAATACACGTTAAAAAAATGCTGCCGGAGACGGCGAGGCAGAAACCAACTGGCAACGGAGAAATTCTCGTAATGGCTGCGTGCGAGATGGGCGCAGTATTGCTGCGCTTCGTGGAGGCTAGGCGCAGTGGAAGGAATCGCGTAAGCCGCCGGCAGGCGCGACCATCCTAGAGAAGCCGAATTTTGGGTTGCGGTCTGGTTCACGAGTGACGAGACATTGTTGATTGTTGAATGATGATTGTTGAATTTAGACTCATCGCATCCACCATTCGGTTTTCAATCAACAATCAACAATTTGTTTTCTTAATGGCCGGGAATTATGGCCGTTTTGATGTCGCCTCCGCGATTCAGCATATGACGGAGAACCTGCTGCAGGCGCGACAGGGGCGCCTCGCCGGTGATGTAGTCGGTCGGACGAATCTTCTTTGCGGCGATCAGACCGAATGCTCTGCGGACGGTCTCCGGCGTGTGATGGAACGTTGCCTTGAGGGTGATCTCGGAGTAATGCAGGCGATTGGTCTCCAGTTGCACTTTGGTCCCGCTGGCGCATCCGCCAAAGAAATTCACGGTGCCGCCTTTGCGCACCATATCTACGGCCCATTCCCATGCTTCCGGTTTCCCCACCGCTTCAATCACCACGTCACAACCGCGTTTTTGCGGCGAGAGAGCGCGAACGGCATCCACCACGTTGTCTGTTTTCGTCGTCTGGATGATCTCATGAGCGCCCATCTGGCGGGCCGCTTCGACTTGTCCATCGCGTTTCACGACCGAGATCACGTTGCAGCCGATGGCGCGGGCGACTTGCACGAACATCAGCCCGATCGGGCCACCACCGAGGATCGTAACCGTGTCGCCGATTTCGACTCCAGTCTCATGCAATCCGCGCAGGACACAAGCCAGAGGCTCAGTCATGGCAGCGTCCTCATACGACACGTTCGTAGGAATCACCAGCATGTTGGCTTCAACGATGCGGCGGGGTACGCGGATGTACTCTGCATAGGCGCCGTTGTTGAAGAGCAGATCTTCGCAGAGGTTCTCCTGATGTTTGGAGCAGTAGAAGCACATCTGGCAGGGAGCGGAGTTGAGGGCGACGACGCGCATGCCCTTCTTGAATGTACTGACGCCTGCACCCACCTCTTCGATCACTCCAGCGAGTTCGTGGCCGAACAGAGCCGGCGGCACGATCATGCGGGCGTGGTAACCGCGCTGGTAGACCTTGAGATCTGTTCCACAGGTCAGCGCTACCTGGACTTTGACGAGGACCTCGCCATCTCCGACCCGTGGGATGGGTACTTTTTCAATCTTGAGATCTTCTTTGCCGTACAGGACGGCAGCCGTCATTTTTCCGTTCACTGCGTTTCCTTCCGATCATCGGCCGGTTTCGGGACTAAAACCCCGATTGCCGGCATACCGCAGCGGCATAAAAACCGCTGTTCGAACCGAGCTTTCAGTTCTTCCATGTCAGGCCGGGTTGGATCACGACCTTCATGGAGGATGGCTGCGGATGGGCGGCCAGATCGAGCGCTTCCGTGCTCTCGGAAAGAGGGACGCGGTGGCTGATCAGCCGTTCCAAATCCATCTCGCGATCCATCACAAAACGAACCGATTCCTCTTGTAGGTCGATCGACGCGCTGTAGGACCCCACCAGAGTCTTTTCGTCCACACAGATTGCGGCAGGATCGATGACTGCCTCACCGTGCTGTGTCTGCGCAAATAGCAAAATCCGGCCACCTGGACGGGCCGCATCCATCGCAGTACGAATCAGGGAGTTCCCGCCGACTGCAAGAATCACGGCGTCGGCGCCGCGCCCCTGGGTCAACTCGCGAACGCGCTCAACTACATTTGTCCGCGAGGCATCAATTGTTTGGTCTAGTCCAAAGCTTGACCCTATTCTAAGCCTCTCGGGATATAAATCGGAAGTGATTAAGGTGGCCCCCATCCGTCTGGCCAGCACACTTAATATGATGCCGATCGGACCCTGGCCGATCGTGAGGACTGTCTCTCCAGGGCGCAAGTTCAACGCATATATACCCTTTAGACAAGTATTCACCGGCTCGACGAAGCAGGATTGTTCGTACGAAACGCCATCAGGAATGCGGACTGTGCCTTGGTCGACGATCCAGTCCATGACCCTGACGTACTCGGCAAAGCCGCCGCCAGACGGTTCAAATCCCGCCGTGCAGCCAACTTTTTTGTAGGTGGCACATTGCGCGAAGGTCTTGTTGTCACAGTAGAAGCAGTTGCGGCAGGGAATATGGTGAAATGCCATCACCCGATCGCCGGGACGGAACTTGCTGACACCAGCACCGACGGCGGCGACTACGCCCGAGGTTTCGTGTCCGAAGATGCGAGGGGCCGAGTGCGAGCCTGTAGAAATCTTCTTGAGATCCGTGCCACACACTCCACAAGAGTGCACTCGGACAAGCATCTCGCCGGGCGCAATTGAAGGAATTGGGACGGTTTCGATCCGAACATCGTTGACGCCGCGATAGACGGCGGCTTGCATGGTCGAGGGAATGGTCTCTATGTCAATTTCGGCCGTACTCGGCCCAGGCTTGTCCATAAATTCCGTTAGATGAAGTTGTTTGACGATGCGTTTCACCATTGTACGGCAGAGAGGGGAATCCGGTTGCCGTGGGAACCGGAGTTCAAGGTTGCTCGGGTGCTGACGATCCATGCTCCCCTCTTCGACTCTCATGCTATGCTGCGCCAAACTGCGGTCCGTGAGGGACGCCTGTGCTGGTTGAACTGCGACTCGAGAACTACGCGGTGATTGACAACCTGGTGGTGGGGTTTGGGCCGGGACTGAACCTTTTAACTGGCGAAACAGGCGCGGGCAAATCAATCCTGATTGACGCGCTGGCGCTCCTTCTCGGCGAAAAAGCTTCGACCGACGTAATCCGCGCGGGCGCGGAACGAGCAGTGATTTCCGCGGTGTTCGAGGCCGACGCCTCTGCTGCCAAGGCGCTCGAGAAGATTCTCGACGCCAATGGCCTCGACGAATCCGATGATGCTTCGCTTATTTTGCGCCGGGAGATCGCGGCGGGAGGTAAAGGGAGGGCCTTCGTCAACAATCAACCAGCCACTGTATCCGTATTGAAGTCATTGGCGCCGCATCTGGCAATCGTCCATGCGCAAAACGAATCGATCCTGTCTTTTGACGGACCGGCGCGACTGGAATTGCTGGATACATTTGCGGGCAGCGAAATCGAACCTGTTTCGGCTGCCTTTGAGCGATGGAAGGAAATACGCTCCCGCATCGAGGAGTTAGAGCGAGGCGAACAGGACAAGCTGCGCCTCGTCGATCTGTGGACGTTCCAGAAGCGCGAGATTGAAGAGGGCCGTCTCGAAGCCGGGGAAGATGAGCGCCTTGAAGGCGAGAAGCGCGTGCTTGCGAATGCCGAAAAGATCTACAACGCGGCCATGAATGCATTTGACCTTCTTTATGAGGGCAGCGGTTCGACCGCTTCTTCATTGCGCGGGGCACAAAAGCACGTAGAGGAACTAGCGCGCTACGAACCGAAGTTTCAAGAAGCATTGGCGGCGCTGGAGTCGGCGCGGATCAGCGTAGAGGATGTGGGCGCCACCCTTCGAGACTACGCAGGTGGGATCCAGGCGTCGCCGGAGCACCTTGCACAGGTGGAAGATCGTCTGGCTCTATTCGATCGACTAAAGCGCAAGTATGGCTCCACACTCGAGGATGTGATTCAGTTCGGTGCGGAGGTCTCACGCAAACTTTCCGAGGTCGAGAATAAGGACGAGATTCTGCGCCAGCTGCGCGGGGACTTATCCAAGGCCGCGGACGAATATCTCAGGGTCGCGAGATCGCTTTCAAAGAAACGGGCCGACGCGGCACGGAAACTGGAGAAGCTCGTCGAGACCGAGATCAGCGATTTGGCCATGAGGTCGACATTCCGCATTCAGAAGACGACTTCGGAGGAAGCGCGCGATTGGACGTCGATGGGGATCGATCAGGTCGCGTATCTGATTGCCACAAATCCGGGTGAGCCAATGCGGCAACTGGAGCACATCGCTTCGGGTGGAGAACTGTCCCGCGTCATGCTCGCTCTGAAAGCCAGCGTAGATGGGGCCAGGGAAGTCAAGGTTTCCGCACCATCAACGCAAAAAGCGCGGAAACAACGATCAGGCCCGCAGAAGACTCTCGTCTTTGACGAGATTGATACCGGTATCGGAGGACGTGCGGCTGAGGCTGTCGGTAAGAAGCTCAAATCGCTTTCGCGATTGAACCAGGTGTTGTGTGTGACGCACCTGCCGCAGATCGCGACTTTCGCGGATCAGCACTTCGTCATCGAAAAGAAGGAGCACGCTGGCCGAACGCGAACCAGCGTCCATCCCGTAACCGGAGAAGAACGTACTGAGGAAGTGGCTCGCATGTTAAGCGGAGCCAAACTCACCGAAACTTCGCGCAAGCACGCCGAACAGATGATCAAGGCGAACGCGTGAGGTCAGTGTCAGGCTTGATGGCTGAGAGCTGAGAGATGAAGGGTGGAAGTTTACTGCTGGCTGATGACTAACGAGTCGCGTCCGTCGGCCAGAGTGGTATTCGGCGAGCTGTCGGCGACCTTGATCGTGAAGTTTACGGTGATGGTCGCACGGGTCTCAACGGCTTGGCCATTCTGAAACACCGGCTTGAAGCGCCATTCACGGACGGCTTGCTGAGCTGCACTGGAGAGAATCGCAGGGCCGCTCAACACGCGCAGATTCTGAATGCTTCCATCGGCCGCTATCAGAGCCTGCAGCACGACCGATCCCTGCACATTCATGTGCTGAGCGAGTGCGGGATAGGACGGCGGAATCGCTTCGGCAAGGCGCTCACGCTGCGCTGCATTCACTGCGGGTGCGGGGGCTGCGGCTACCGGAGCGGCAGGCTTCGCGATTTGAACGTTCGTAGTCTTGCTTCCCGGATGCAGATTCTGGTGCTTGTCGCCCGCAACCACTTCCACGTTCAGCGGAGGCAATACCGTCCGGTTCACCGCGACTGCGGGAGCCTCTGCCGGCTTCGGTTGTGCTGGCGCGCTTACCGCGGGAACCTGCTTCTTCGCGACATGGGCCTGAGCAGGAGCGGTAACTGGAACCGCCGGCTTCACGGCAGTCTCCGTCGCGGCTGGAGCCGTCGGCAGAGCCGTGGCCTGGGTTTCATTCGCGTCGGTGATAGTGGATTCGGAACCGAACCAGAACTGGCGGTCTTTGATCAGAACCGCAGCCAGCGTGACCAGCAGGATCACGAGCGCAATCACCAGGCGTGATTCCTGGCTCCCGGACGAAATAGCTGCCCGGGGAACGGCGGTCCGTCTTTGGCTCAATTCCATCATGTTGTTCGCTGACCTGGAAGTCTGCGAGAAGTGTCGCACACATAGTGCAACAACCTGCACTTCGCAACAATGGCACGGGCCGGGGGAGGGGGGGCACGACCGGGCTATTACTGTCCGATGACCCGGCCGGAACGTAATCTTGTGCTCCTAGGTGCCCGGGGGTGTGATTCCCGTCACAGCGGGGAAATCGCCACCGCCCTAAAGTCAGCCAATGACGGTTCCCGACGACAAACCCACCCGCGCTGCCTGGCTGCAAGGACCTTCCGCCCGCTGTGAAACGACTCCCCACGGAGCCCATTTGCCTTGGAGAATCATTCTCTTAGGGGCGCCAGGCGTAGGAAAGGGTACGCAGGCGGACCTGCTGAACCAACGGTTGTTGGCTTGCCATCTATCAACTGGAGATGTTTTCCGGGCGGCAACCAGAAGGGGAGACGCTGATCTCTCTCCTGCCATGCGTGAGGCCCTTGTCTACATGCGTCGGGGCGACTTGGTCCCCGATGCGACGGTTTGGGAGATGGTGCGGGAACGGCAGGCCTGTCTGCACTGCGTAGGAGGCTTCATTCTTGACGGGTTCCCGCGCACCCTGGCGCAGGCCGTTTCACTCAAACAGCTACTGGACAAAGACAGCCTGGCGTTAACGGCGGTCGTCAACTATGAACTGCCAACGACGGAAATCGTAACCCGGTTAGCCGGGCGCAGGACCTGCGAGAAGTGCAAGGCCGTCTATCACGTTACAGACCGGCCATCTCAACTCGAAGGAGTTTGCGACCGTTGCGAAGGCAGACTGTTTCAGCGGGAAGATGACCGTCCGGAGTCAATCATGGTGCGACTTGATGCTTATGAGCGAAGTACCGCGCCATTAATCGACTTTTACGTCAAACAAGGGTTGTTGCTGCGGGTTTCAGCCGCAGGATCTCCCGAAGAGATTTGCAGGGGAACGATACCCGAGTTGGAGTCGCGGCGGTTATCTGTCTTTGTCCAGCAGATGTGGGCGGCGGAAGAGAATCGGCGAGATACATAGCAGCCGAAGATTCCTGGGTCTCGCAAATTCGGCGAGACCCGGGGCACCCACCCCGTTCGCTTGTGGTAATTCCCCATTCGCTGTTAATCCTAGCCATTTCTGTGGCTTACGTTGACCATCCCGATACTTTTCGATAGCTTTGTGATATCGCCACAGTGGGGTTCGTGTACCCTAAGGGTACGGGGGATCCGCGGTTTGCATCCCAAATGAATAACGGCGATCAGAGCCCAGACTAGAAATTCTTTGGACGTCGCTGCCTTCGCCGGGATTATCGGCAGCTGAAAAGGGAGATTCTTATATCGTGGCTGGAATTTCAGGGAAGAGTGACGGAAAGACCTTGCTGTTGTTGAAGCCGCGGGGATTTTGTGCCGGCGTGGTCCGTGCGATCGATGTAGTTCGGATTGCGCTTGAGGCCTTCGGCCCGCCGATTTATGTCCGCAAAGAGATCGTTCACAACAGCTTTGTAGTGGAAGAGCTGCGTGGCAAAGGTGCGATCTTCGTCGACAGCGAAGACGAAGTGCCCAACGGCGAGCGCATTATCTACAGCGCGCATGGCGTTTCGCCGGAAGTTCGCGAGCACAGCACAAAGCGTGGGTTGCGTGTTATTGATGCTACGTGCCCGTTGGTGACCAAGGTTCATGTTGAGGCTGTGAAGTTTGCAAAGGAAGGCTATTCGCTGATTCTGATCGGCCACAAAGATCACGACGAAGTTATCGGAACTTTAGGAGAGGCTCCGCTCGTAACTCAGGTTGTGGGATCGCCGGAGCAGGTAATTTCCTTGAGCGTGCCAGACCCAAATCGAGTTGCGTACTTGACGCAAACTACGCTCAGTCTCGACGAAACGAAGGACATCATTGCAGCGTTGAAGCGGAAGTTCCCGAACATCAAGGGTCCCGCCGCCCAGGATATCTGTTATGCGACGGAGAACCGGCAGGTCGCGGTAAAGCAGGTGGCTAGCGAATCTGATCTGCTGTTGGTGGTCGGTTCGGAAAACAGTTCGAACTCGAACCGTCTGGTGGAAGTGGCTCGCAACCTGGGTACAAATGCTCATCTAATCGATAGTTGCAACGATATCGAACCCGGCTGGTTGAAGGGCGTGAAGACCATAGCGTTGACTGCCGGCGCATCGGCTCCCGAGCATCTGGTGGAAGAAACGATCACGTTCCTACGCGGGAAAGGCTTCAACAACGTGCAGGAACTGGAAGTGATGCCTGAGAACGTGCGGTTCGGATTGCCTCCAGAAATCGTAGAAGCAATCGCAGCAGCGCCAGCGAATTGAGAACGATGATTTACCACGGAGACGTGGACTGATTGTCGATTGTTGATTCTTGATTGTTGAATGAAATGACGGAGATTCAAGGCTTCAATTCAATAATCAACATTCGACAATCAACAATCCTTTCCGTGGCGAGCGATTGGAAAGCAACAAATGGAGTATTCGAATGAATACTGACTCCCCCGAGTCCCATCCAGGTTCTGCAGCCGTAGGTTCGAACCCACAGCTTCGTTTCGGCAAAATCGAGGAACTCGCCAGCCACGTCACTGCGGCGATCGCGGCGGCGCGGAAATATCTTTTCTCGCAGCAGCACGAAGATGGGTACTGGTGTGGAGAACTCGAAGCCGATACGACACTCGAATCCGACTACATTCTGCTGCATACTTTGCTCGGCACGGGCAGCGCAGAGCGCTTCCAGAAAGCAGCCAACTGGATTCTGCGGCATCAGAATGAAGACGGTGGATGGAGCATCTATGTCGGGGGACCGTCAAACCTCAGCGCTTCGGTGAAGGCCTACTTCGGATTGAAACTGGCCGGCTACTCAGCCGATCATCCGGTGTTGGAGAAGGCCCGGAAGAAGATCCTCGAAATGGGAGGCGTCACCGAGGTCAATACCTTCACCAAGATCTACCTCTGTTTCTTTGGCCAGTACGATTACGATGCCGTTCCTGCGATCCCGCCTGAGATCGTGCTGTTTCCGAACTGGTTCTGGTTCAACATCTACGAGATTTCCTCGTGGTCGCGGGCGATCCTGGTGCCGTTGTCGATCTGCTACGCGAAGAAGCCCTTCAAGAAGATTCCGCGCGAGATGGGAGTGGAAGAACTCTTCGTCGGCGGCATGCATAAATCCCGCATGCACCTGCATTGGGCGAAGAAGTTGGTCTCCTGGCGGAATTTCTTTCTGGTCATCGATCGAATCACGCATTGGTTTGAGCGGGTACATGTTCGCCCTTTGCGTTCCGTGGCTTTGAAGAAAGCTGAAAAGTGGATGCTTGAGCGCTTCGAAATGAGCGACGGGCTGGGCGCAATCTATCCGTCGATGATGAACTCGATCATTGCCCTCCGCTGCCTGGGCTATTCACTGGATGATCCACAAGTCATTCGTGCGATGGATGAGTTCGAAAAACTCGGAATCGAAGAGGAAGACACCTTTCGCATGCAGCCATGCGTTTCACCGGTATGGGATACCGCGTACGCGCTCTTTGCCTTGGGCGAGTCGGGGATCCCTACAAACGATTCGCGCATGGTGAAGTGTGCAGACTGGCTTTTGCAGAAACAGGTTCGCAACCCGGGGGACTGGAAGGTCAAGAACCCGAAGGGACAGCCAGGGGGCTGGTATTTCGAATTCAACAACGAGTTCTATCCGGATGTTGATGACAGCGCTATGGTATGCCTGGCGTTGAGCCGCGTGGAGCATCCCAATGGACGCTACCAACGCGAATCCGTGCAGCGCGCGATCGACTGGATATTCTCGATGCAGTGCAAGAACGGGGGCTGGGCCTCATTCGACAAAGACAATGATCGAATGGTGTTCCAGTACGTACCGTTTGCCGACCACAACGCCATGCTCGACCCGCCGACGGTCGACATCACCGGTCGCATCCTGGAGATGCTCGCGACTTACGGGTACAACAAAGAGCATCCGCGAGTGAAGAAGGCGATTGATTTCGTGCGCAAGGAACAGGAGCCTGACGGAAGCTGGTTCGGCCGTTGGGGCGTGAACTACATTTACGGCACCGCCCTGGTTCTGCGCGGGCTGGAAGCAATCGGAATGGATCTGCATGAGCCCTGCGTCCAGCAGGGCGCGGAATGGCTGAGAATGGTGCAGAACTCTGATGGTGGCTGGGGTGAAACGGTGGGCTCGTACGACGATCCCACGCTGCGGGGACAGGGCGACAGCACGCCTTCGCAGACGGCCTGGGCGATTCTTGGATTGCTAGCCGCTGGCGACACCCGCAGCGATTCGGTGGCGCGAGGAGTCGCGTATCTGATGCGCACCCAGAGGGAAGATGGCTCGTGGGACGAAAAGTTCTACACCGGAACCGGTTTCCCGCGGGTCTTCTACCTGATGTATCACCTGTATCGGGAGTATTTCCCGCTGCTGGCTCTGACTACCTACGCCAAGGTGGTGGAGAAGAATAGCAATTAGCGACGTCAGTCAGCAATCGATTGCGTGAGTGCGGATGCCTTCTGTCGATACAATCCTGAAAAAATTCGAGGAACCGGACGAGGTCCGTACCTTCGAAAAGGGCAAGTTCGAGATCGTTCATATCGGCGGCATGACGATCGGTCGCGCAACGTATCAGCCGGGATGGAAGTGGTCTCATCATGTCGGACCCGCAGTCGGCGCGTCACGCTGCAACGTAGAGCACGTCGGGATGGTGTTGTCCGGTTGCGCTACGGCCGCGATGGACGACGGGACGATTCACGAATTGCAAGCGGGAATGCTGTTTTATATTCCGCCAGGGCCTCCCGGTCACGATAGTTGGGTTGTTGGAGATGAGCCCTACGTTTCACTGCATTTTATGGGTGCCGCTCATTATGCGGCCAAGTAGTATCGGGAATACGGTTGCAATTCCTGCAGCCTGACCAAGAGCCGAAATCACTTTGAAAGCCTTCATCACCGGCGCAACCGGATTTCTGGGTTCCCATGTCGCTCGAGTTCTCGCCGAGCAGGGGGCCGATTTGCGGCTGCTGGTCCGTTCTACAAGCAATCTGAAGAATCTGGAGGGTCTCAAAGCGCAGACGGCGACAGGTGATCTGCGCGACGCCGCGTCTCTCGAAAAGGCAATGTCAGGATGTGACACGGTTTTCCACGTCGCGGCGGACTACCGGCTCTGGGTGCGCGATCCCCACGAAATGTATCGGTCAAACGTCGAGGGGACTCGCGCTCTGCTTGAGGCCGCACGGAAGAATGGAGTGCGGCGCGTGGTGTACACCTCGAGCGTGGCGACCATAGGATTCAGAACAGACGGCCCGCCAGCGGATGAAGAATCCCCAGTTTCCCTTGCGGACATGATCGGGCACTATAAACGCTCCAAGTTCATGGCAGAGCAGGTGGCGATGGAAGCGGGGCGCAGCGGGATGGAGGTTGTCACCGTCAACCCAACGACTCCGATCGGCGAGCAGGATGTGAAGCCGACTCCCACCGGGAGGATCGTTGTTGATTTCCTGAAGCGAAAATTTCCTGCCTACGTCGAGACCGGCTTGAATCTCGTCGACGTGCGGGAGTGCGCGCGTGGGCATGTAGCGGCATTTGAAAAGGGGAGGACAGGCGAGCGCTACATACTTGGTGGCGAGGATCTGACGCTCAAGCAGATCCTGGACAAACTTGGGGCGATTACTGACTTGCCTTCCCCGAAGATCAAGCTGCCTTATCTGTTCGCATTCATGGCAGGAATTGCGGGCGAGTACATCACGGGCAGGTTGATGCGCGGTGATCCGCGCGCCACGGTCGATACAGTGCGCATGGGCAAGAAGATGATGTTCGCCAGTTCCGCAAAGGGCGAGCGCGAACTCGGATGGAAGATTGTCCCCGTGGATGATGCTCTGCGGCGGGCCGTCGAATGGTTCCGAGCCAACGGATATGCGTAAACTCGCCATTGTGGCCGCGCTCGAAAGGGAAGTGCGTCCTCTGGTCAGCACCTGGAGTCTGAGCGAAAAGGAACACGATGGGCGGCGGTACCGTTTCTTTCAGCATGGACAGTCAGTTCTCGTCTGTGGAGGAATCGGGGCGGTGGCTGCGCGGAGGGCTTCAGAAGCGGCAGTCGCCATCTACGAACCGCAATTGGTCTGCTCGGCTGGCTTTGCCGGTGCTCTCGATGGCAAATTACAAGTCGGGGACATACTGCGTCCGCGTACTGTTATCAATTCTAGTGACGGCAGTGCTGTCACCGTGGGCAACGGCGAAGGCATTCTGATCAGCTTCATGGCAGTTGCAAGTCCGGAACAGAAATCAAAGCTGCGTGAATCGTATGGTGCACAGGCAGTCGACATGGAAGCCGCGGCGGTAGCTCGCGCCGCGGAGAGTCGCAATATCCCGTTCACCGCCATCAAGGCAATTTCGGATACTGCTGATATTGACCTTCCCCCAATGGACCGCTTTGTGAATTCGGACGGGAGCTTTTTGGAAATGCGCTTCGCGTGGTTCGCGGCGATTCGGCCTTGGTTGTGGCCGCAGGTTGCACGACTTGCAGCAAATAGCAGGCGGGCCTCGCACGCATTGTGCCGAGAGTTGGAAAAAGAAATCTCCTGAACTCAGGAGGCTGAAAGAGTGCGTTTCTCGCGAATCTATGCCCTAAATATCGTTGCCAGATGGGGTTCGCGTGCAAGAGTTCGGGGGTCTATTCATCTATAATGAAGTCAGGCGATCTCTAAAAACCCGATGCAATTTTTCCCCTTGCTTGCAGTATTCGTCGGCGGCGAACTCGTCGACATGCTCTCCACTACAGGCGCCGTGGCAAAGCTGGTTTTGCTTGTGCTGCTGGCGTTCAGCCTCATCTCGTGGGCCATCATCCTGACCAAATGGAGCCTTCTTAGCCGTGCGCGTTCGCAAAGCGGCCGCTTTGTACGCGCGTTCCGCAAGGCGCAGCGATTGCAGGATGTTGCGGCTGTCGCCGAGCAATTCAAGCCCAGTCCGCTAGTCGGTGTGTTTGAAGGCGGGTACGAAGAATTCAAGCGCCAGGCGGGCGGTTCCGGCGGGTTGCGAAGCATGGTTGCGATTCAGCGCGGCATGCAGATCGGATCGTCGGAAGAGGTCACGCGTCTCGAGCGCAATATGCCTTGGCTTGCGATTACGGCCGCAGTGACGCCTTTCGTCGGACTGTTCGGAACCGTGTGGGGGATTATTGACGCATTTCATGGCCTCGGAACCGCGGGCGCGGCGACTCTGCGCGCGGTTGCACCCGGCATCTCCGAAGCCCTGATCACCACCGCGGCAGGTTTGGCGGCGGCGATCCCCGCCGTGATCGCGTACAACCTGCTCGGCTCATCAATACGCGAGTTCGCGGCACGCTGCGATGATTTCGCGCTCGAATTTCTAAATGCCGTTGAGCACAACCAGCCGCAGAGTTCTGCCGCGGCGGTGGCGGATATGAGGCGCTAATGGCGTTCACCACCTCCACCGGACGAACACAATCTGGCATCGCCGATATCAACATCACTCCGCTGGTCGACGTCGTGCTTGTGCTGCTCATCATTTTCATGGTGACCGCTCCCGTGTTGCAGTCCGGAATCGATGTCGCAGTGCCGAAAACGAAAACCGTCAAGGAAATCACGGAGGAGCGGACAGTAATCTCGATCAACAAGGATCAGAGAGTCTTTCTCGGAAACGATCCCGTCAACATCAATGAGATCGGCAACCGGTTGCGGCAAAAGATTCGCGATCCGCGGCATCAGTCGATTTTCGTTCGGGCTGATGAAAACGTTCCATTCGGCGCCTTCGCCACGGTAATGGATTCGGTCAAACAAGCGGGCTTTGCCAACGTCAGCATCGTGACGCAGCCCATGGATACGAATGTCAAGCACTGAGATTTTTTTCGAGCATGACCGCTGGGGACGCGCACTGGCGTGGTCCGCGGGGCTCCATGTGGGGATCACAGCTACGTTGATTTTGTACGCCAGCTTCGTCGGAAGAGGAGGGGGCGACACCTGGGGAGCTGGTGGAGGTGGCGAAGCCATTGGGGCGACATTGGTGAGTACAGTTCCGCTAGCGGCGCCTGCCGCCCAGACGCAAAACATTTTGGCGAACGAGTCCAAGGGCGTGACGCAGTCGCAGCCCAAGATCGAAGAGAAAGAGCCTGACGCGATCGAGATCGCGGGCAAAAACAAGAAGGTCAAGCCGAAGCAGAAACAAATCACAGAATCCAAGACGAACCCACATCCGGCGCCGGAACCGGAAGACAATCAGGTTGCATTCGGCGAGGGCGGCCCTGTTAGCGGTCCTTATGGAACGTTCAGCGCGGCGGGAGCCAAGGGCGGATTCGGAATCACAGGCGGCGGTGGAGACTTTGGAACAAAGTATGCCTGGTATGTCCGCGTAATCCAGCAAAAGGTGTCCGAAAACTGGATGAAGTACGAAGTCGATAACCGGATTTCGTCGGCACAGCGCGTGTACATCACCTTTGATGTGGCGCGCGATGGGCATCCCACAAATATTCAGGTGGAACAGTCGAGCGGCGTACCTTCGCTCGATATTTCCGCGACCCGTGCCTTGCAGCGGATTGATACTTTCGGACCGTTGCCGCCAGATTATCCGGGTAGCAAAATTTCTGTCGAGTACTGGTTTGATTACAAGAAGTGAGGTCTGTGTACCTCTCAGCCGGTTATCAATAGGGTACGTCAGGTGATGTTTTCAGCGTGCCCAAGCGCAGAATGGGAAAAAGGAATGAAGAAAAGAGTTCTTCAGATAGATAAGTCTTTGGGAAGTGGAACAGGTCGGGATACGATATTGTCATACAAAAATTCTTACCTTCGGAAGCCAATGGGAGATCCTTCCAGATCAGGTTTTATATCTTCAGCCGTGCGTAAGTTTGTGGTTGTCATCGCCTGCTCGTTGGTGGCTACCAGTGTGCAGGCGCAAGACTGGGTAAAGACGGGTACCAGCCTGGGCGTGGAGAGAGTGCGCCTGGCGGTTGCCGATTTCAAGCCTTCCACCGCGGATGCTGCCAATGCCGCCTTGGATAAGACGTTCAACGACACACTGTGGAACGATCTGGATGTCTCGGGAGTAGTGGAACTGGTATCGAAGAGTTTCTACCCCTTGCAGGTTCCAGGACAGCCTCCGGAAGTGAACTTTCCCTCATGGAGTTCACCGCCTCCGAATGCGGCGATGCTTGCGTTTGGGAATTTAGGAGTCGCCGGCGGGCGGCTAACGGTCCAAGGCTGGCTGTTTGATGTGAAGAATATCCAGAATCCCCAAATTCTGGGCAAGCAATACGCAGATAACGCCACGGATGCGGCCGCTCGAGTCATGGCGCACAAGTTCGCCGATGAGATCATCTTCCGACTGGGCGGTGGCATTCAGGGAATCGCAGAAACGCAGATCTATTTCGTCAGCGACCGTTCCGGGCACAAAGAAATCTGGGCGATGGATTATGACGGTTCGAACCAGCATCAGCTTACACATCTAGGATCGATTGCGCTGTCGCCGCGCATCTCGCCCGATGGTTCGCGCCTGGCCTTTAGTGCTCTTACAAAGAGTGGCTGGGAGATTATGATGTATTCTCTCGAACTCAACCGGGCAGTGAGCTTTCCCCATTTCGGCGGGACGAATCTTTCTCCGGCCTGGTCGGCCGATGGCTTAAAGCTGGCGTTTTCATCCTCTCGGTCGGGCGATTCGAAAATTTGGGTGGCGGATAACTCGGGAGGCAATGCCAAGCGGTTAACTGCTGACAAAGGGCTGGATGTTTCTCCCGTGTGGAATCGCAAGACGAACTCGCAGATCGCCTTTGCCAGCGACCGCGCGACGGGATTGCCGCAAATCTACACGATGGAAGCGGACGGGACCAACCAGCAGCGCATGACAGATCAAGGGTATGCGGTGTCACCGAGTTGGTCTCCTAACGGTCAGTTCCTGGTTTTTGCCTGGGTGAGAAGATATGGTCCCGGCGAACCGGGATCTCGTGATATCTATTTGATGGACATCGCCAGCAAACAGTTCGTTCAGTTGACTCACGATGGTGGGCGGAATGATACGCCCTCGTGGTCGCCAGACGGGCGTCACATCGTTTTCCAGTCAAATCGTTCGGGAAAGGAAGAGATCTGGACGATGCTGGCAGATGGATCGAAAGTGCAGCAGTTGACGTTTACCGGTCATAATTCGCAGCCTAATTGGTCTTGGAAATAGTACATAACTTCGTCTGGCCCCGAGGGGGACCTCAGGGGTCGTAGGAGGAACAAAAGTGAAGCAATCGAGTATGAAATGGTTCGTGCTGATATTAAGTCTTAGCGCTCTGTTGATGCTCGGTGCGTGCAAGAAGAAAGCCGCGCCGCCACCGCCACCTCCGCCGCCACCACCGCCGGCGCCAACCGCGTCCGTTTCAGTAAATCCGAGCACGATCCAGGGCGGACAGTCCGCGTCATTGACATGGCAGACTAGCAATGCGACCGATGTGTCGATCGACGGTATCGGCGCGGTGCAACCGAATGGCTCGCAGACCGTTTCGCCGACGGAATCAACGACGTATCACCTGACCGCGAAGGGTTCTGGTGGGACGCAGGAAGCGACTGCGCGTTTGACGGTCACAGCGGCCCCCGCACCGCCGCCGCCACCGCCGCCATCTGTCACCGACGAAGACTTGTTCAATCAAAGCATCAAGGATGTTTATTTTGACTACGACAAGTCTGAAATTCGCGGCGATCAGCAGGCATCTGTGCAGGCCGATTCGCAGTTCCTCGGGCAGCACACCAACATGAACATCACGGTCGAAGGCCATTGCGACGAGCGTGGCTCCACCGATTACAACCTGGCGTTGGGTGATCAGCGCGCGAGCGCGGTAAAGAATGCCTTGACCGCGGCGGGAGTCAGCGGCAGCCGCATTAAGACAATCAGCTACGGCAAAGAGAAGCCGTTCTGCTCGGAAAGCAACGAAGCTTGCTGGCAGCAGAATCGCCGTGGGCATCTCGTATTACAGAAGTAGTAGTCACATTTTGGGGGACGCTTCGGCGTCCCCCGTACTTAGTTCGGATTTTCACACAACCTTGTTCCGTGGCAGGGTTGCCTTCCACCGTTGAATCTTCCGGTTCCTACTGCCCTTTCGGACAGTGGAATCTCCCCAGCCTTGTGGGACAATCAAAGCATCTAAAAAAGATATTCAGGGAAAAAAGCCATGAAAATACATCGCATTTCGACAGTTGTCGGATTGTTCTTAATCCTTTGGACGAGCGTCGCTCCGGCATTCGGCGCCAACAAAGATATGGTGCAGTTGCAGACCCAGGTCCAGCAGTTGCAGGAGCAAATGACCGCCATGAAGACCGGTTTCGACCAGAGCATGGGCGTCATGCGAAACCTTGTCGAAAAAGACACGGATTCCGTGAACAAAGTCGCCAATGCGCTGAACACATTGCAGACGACTTTGCAGAAGCAGCAGGAAGGCGAAGGCTCAAAGACCGAACAGCTTTCCGGGCAGATTCAGGCGCTGAACGACACCATGGACGAGATCAAGGTACGCCTGGCCAAGGTCACCAAGCAGCTGGAAGACATGCAGGCGGCACAACAGAGTTTCGCTGCGACGCAGGCGACGCAACAGGCGCAACAGCAGCAAATGGCTTCTGCTCCGCCTCCGGATGTGCTCTATAACAACGGACTCCGCGACTACAACGGTGGCAAGAATGATCTCGCGACCCAGGAATTTTCCGATTACATCAAGTTCTATCCCAATACCGACCTGGCGGGGAATTCCTACTACTATCTCGGCGAGTTGCAGTTCAAGCAGGCAAATTACCAGCAGGCTGTGCAAAGTTATGATCAGGTCCTGCAGAACTTCCCCAGCGGGAATAAGGCTGCATCAGCGCAGCTGAAGAAGGGATTCGCTTTACTGGAGCTCGGCAAGCAGGATGATGGCGTGAGCGAGCTGCGACACCTGATTCAGCGATACCCGCACTCGCCTGAGGCCCTGCAAGCGAGAGACCGGCTGCGCAAGGCAGGAGTCAGCAGCACCGGACGATAACCAGGAGACCGGGCGCCTAAACTGAGCGATAGCGGTGATGTCTGGCGTGGTGCTTTGGCGCGCGGTGAGCGTGATGGTTGGAATGGTGATGCGTTGCCCGATGTCCGACTGGAACCATCGAGGCGTGGGCGACATCGGCCACTGCGAACGTGCTGATGAAGCAGCACAGCATCAGGAACAAGAAAATCTTTTTCATACTTGCTGCAACCTGCCTTTGAGAAAAGTATTCTATTCGACTTCGTGCTGGAATAGACTAACTTTCGAGGGGCGGCTCTTCCTTAGTTACCTTGGGCCCCGATCATCGCAAGAGGTGCAATCATGACACGGACGAATGCCGATCAGGATACCGCGAAGGGCGCAATGGAAACAGAAGATCACAAAACCGAAGGCAACATCGGGCTACAGGAGCAGCTCGGACATCGCGACCAGGACCCGATGCTGAAAGATGCCGATACCGATTTCCCCGAGCCCGGGGAGAATCCCGAACACAGCGGAGAACGGACGCGGAAAAGCGCATAGTCAGATTTGAATCGAAACGACGAGGGCCTCGGATGAGGCCTCTTTCATTGAAGAAAACTAACGGTTTGTCATTCCGAGCGAAGCGAGAAATACCTACCTTCGGTAATGCCTCTCGCATAGGGATGCTTCGACTACGAACGAACTCACTTCGCGATCTCGTTCTCCGCTCAGATGACAGTTTTTAGCGCAACTCTTCCATGCACGCGTCGAGCACGTCCTTGGGCGGCCGCGTCAGCGAGTCGGGAAGAGTCGCCAGCGGCTGATCGATGATGTTCAGCATTTCAATGAAGTTGGGCGCCTTTGGGTTCACGTAGAACACCCCCGTCAGTACCTCGCCTTTCTCGTGAGCTTCGGTCAGTCGTGTGAGAGCGCGAACTTTATTGGTGGGATCGTAGTCCTCTTCCAGCTTGCGGAGGTGCAGGTGAGAGCCATCGTGCATCGTGACATCGATTGTTGATCCCGGCTCGTATTGGACGTCGATGTCCTCAAAATGAGGAACGAAGCTGACGTCCTGCAAGACTTCTTCGTGCTCCTTCACATACTTGTAGGACTTGGTCGATCCCTCGTGGTCATTGAAGGTGACGCAGGGTGAGACCACGTCGAGCATGACTGTGCCCTTGTGGGCGATGGCAGCCTTTAGCATGGCACTCAGCTGCTTCTTGTCGCCGGAGAAAGACCGTCCAACCAGCGTAGCGCCGAGCTGGACTGCTAAGGCACAAGTATCGATGGGCGGAAGGTCGTTCAGGACGCCGCTCTTGAGCTTCGAGCCGAGGTCAGCTGTTGCCGAAAACTGTCCCTTTGTAAGGCCATACACGCCGTTGTCTTCGATGATGTAGATGATCGGCAGATTGCGGCGCATCAAGTGCATGAACTGACCGATGCCGATTGAAGCGGTGTCGCCGTCTCCGCTGACGCCGATGCAGACGAGCTTTCGATTAGCCAGTAGAGCGCCGGTTGCGACCGACGGCATGCGCCCGTGCACGGCGTTGAAGCTATGCGAGCGGCTCAGAAAATAGGCAGGTGTTTTCGACGAACAGCCGATCCCGCTCGGCTTGATGACGAATTCCGGTTCAACGCCCATCTCGTACATGGCCTCGATGATGCGCTCAGAGATCGCATTGTGGCCGCAGCCTGCGCAGAGCGTCGTCTTCCCGCCTTTGTAGTCGATAACGGTAAGGCCGATACGATTGGTTTTCGGGCCCGGAGTGGCTGCGCCGGGTTCAACCGTGGTGCTTCCCATTTACTTGCCCTCCATACTGGTCAATTCGTCGGTGATGGACCGCGCATCGAGCGGCAATCCGGTGATATGGGCGAGGCTGCGCAGGCGCGGAGTGAGTTCGGGTTTTACGTCGAGCTTCAGCAGGCTCATCATCTGCGCGTCGCGATTCTGTTCCACGACGTAGACATGTTCATGTTGTTCGACGAAGTCGTGCACTTCACGCGTAAATGGATAGGCACGTAGACGAAGGTAGTCCGTCTCAATGCCGTATTCGGCGCGGAGTTGATCGCGGCTCTCTGTAATTCCCCAGTGGGACGTTCCATACCCGATGATGCCAATCTTCGCGTTGTTGCCTTTTGTGATTTCGGGCCGGGGAACAAACGAGCGCGCTGTTTCAAATTTGCGGTTCAGCCGCTCCATGTTGTTCTCGAAGTCGTCGGCGCGTTCAGAGTACTGTGCCCGTTCGTTGTGTCCACTGCCACGCGCAAAGTAAGCCGCATTGGGATGCGACGTTCCGGGTAATGTGCGATATCCAATTCCATCCCCGTCTACGTCCTTGTACCGGGCGAATCCGCCGAGTTTGTCGAGATCTTCCTTGCTCAGTACCTTGCCGCGTTTGATCGGTGTAGTTGGATATGGAAACGGATCCGACATCCAGTTGTTCATGCCAAGATCCAGATCCGACATGACGAACACCAGTGTCTGGAACTGCTCTGCAAGGTTGAAGGCGTCAGTTGCCATGGTGAAGCATTCTTCGACGGAGCAGGGAATCAGCATGATGTGCTTGGTATCACCATGCGATAGGACAGCAGTCGAGAGAATGTCTCCCTGCGATGTGCGCGTAGGAAGGCCCGTGGAGGGCCCGACGCGCTGGATGTCCCAGATTACGCCGGGAACTTCAACGTAGTACCCCAGTCCAGCGAATTCAGACATGAGGGAAATACCCGGTCCGGCAGTCGCGGTCATGCTCCGCGCCCCCGCCCAGCCCGCGCCGATCACCATGCCGACCGCAGCGAGCTCATCTTCCGCCTGCACGATCGCGAACGTCGCCTTGCCATCGGGACCGATGCGGTACTCCTTCATATACTCGATCATCGTCTCCACTAGTGACGATGAGGGAGTAATCGGATACCAGGTAACGACGGTGCATCCGGCGAACATGCAGCCGAGCGCAGCGGCTGAGTTGCCATCGATGATGATCTTGCCTGCAGTCTTATCCATGCGCTCAATGTAGAACGCGCCGCGTTTTTCCAGATTAGTCTTGGCGTACTCAAATCCGGCCTGCGCCGCTGCCAGATTCAGATTCGCGGCTTTCGCTTTCTTCGCGAACTGCTTGCGGATGGCCTTCTCGACCTCGTCCATGTCGATAGTGAGCAGGCTCGCGACCACGCCCACGTACACCATGTTCTTCACGAGCTTGCGCAGCTTAGCTTCGGGGCAGACCTGCGCGACGATCTTGTCGTAGGGAACCGAGTAGAAAATCAAGTCATTCCGCAGCTTGTGCAGCGCCAGCGGATCGTCGTAGAGCACCGATGCACCAGGTGCCAGCGACATGACATCCTCCGTCGCGGTCTCGGGATTCATCGCGACGAGGAAATCGATTTCCTTCTTGCGCCCGATGTAACCATTCTTGTTGGCCCGAATGGTGTACCAGGTGGGCAGTCCCGCGATGTTTGACGGGAACATGTTCTTGCCGGAAACCGGCACCCCCATCTGAAAGATGCTGCGCAGTAGAACCGTATTTGAACTTTGCGATCCCGAACCATTGACCGTCGCGACCTGAATGCTCATGTCGTTGACGATGCGTTGCTTGCCCATGCCGCCGGTGGATTCCCGGGGCACGACATCCGATGTGGCCATCCCTATACCGTCCTTTTCATTCAGCGGGCAGAACCCAACCGCCCATGCATTGTGGATTGCGGAGGAAGAAAACCCATTAAATTATACGGCGTTGTTGGCTGCCGAGTCGCGCCCATCGCGCCGTCTGGGGCCCGGGGGAACCTGTCTTTGTACGAGGGAGAAGCCTGCGGACTCACTATTCGGCCTTGAAGAACTGGGCAATGTTGCGGAACTTATTATATCGTGATGCGACCAATTCGGCAGCCGGGACCTTTTTCAGTTCCGCGAAGTGCTTCTGCAGGCTGGCATCGAGCAGGTTAGCGGCTGCTTCGTGATCTCGATGCGCGCCGCCTTCAGGTTCTGGAACGATATCGTCGATACAACCCAGTTCGCTCAAGTCAGACGCCGTGATTCGCATTGCCTCGGCAGCGAGCTCTTTCTTCGAGGCGTCGCGCCACATGATCGCCGCGCAGCCCTCGGGAGAGATCACCGAGTAAATGGAGTTCTCCATCATTAGGACACGGTCGGCAACGGCGATCGCCAAGGCTCCGCCGCTCCCTCCGACCCCAATGACAGTCGTGATAATCGGAACCTCCAAGCGTGCCATCTCGCGCAGGTTGTAAGCGATCGCCTCAGCCTGTCCACGTTCTTCGGCATTGATTCCCGGATAAGCTCCGTCTGTGTCTACCAGCGTAAAAATCGGACGCTTAAACTTTTCGGCAACCTGCATCACCCGGATCGCCTTGCGATAGCCTTCAGGATGGGGCGTCCCAAAATTGCGGAAGACGCGCTGCTTCATGTCGCGTCCCTTTTGGGTTCCGACTACCAGCACTTCCTCGCCGTGAAAACGGGCCATACCGCACACAATAGCGGCGTCGTCGCCAAACCCACGATCACCATGTATTTCACTGAAGTCCGTGAAAACGCGCTCGATGTAATCGAGGGTCTGCGGGCGCTGCGGATGCCTCGCCAATTCCGTCTTCTGCCAGGCTGTGGGAGGAGCGTTCATCTCACGGCGGAGTTGATCGATGCGGTCCTGCAGCTTCGCAATCTGGCGCCGGGTGGCCTCATCGGGGCCATTCGACTCCATCTCGGCAACTTGCCGTTCGATTTGCTCCAGTTCCTGCTGTTCTTTTTCGGTGGCTGCCATCGGCACCAAACAGCGCCTAAAGGCGCTCGTACTCCTGCATTCAAGTCGCGGCTAAAGCCGCGCGCTTTCAAGCCCTGTTCTTACGCGTTTAGCTGATTATGCGAACGCTGCCACGGCCGCACAGCTGTTCGACGCGGGCGATGAAATTTCGGTCCGGCATCACATTATAGCCTTCCGCCTCCATCACCACCATGAAATCACCCTGGCGCTCGACGTCGAACAAGACTTTCGCCTCGCCTTTGCGTTCCATGAATAGAGAGTGGAGGTCATCGACCGTCGCCTCGGCCGACGACTCCAGCGGGATCCGCACTCGGATGGCTCGCGGCAGGGGAACCTTGGCATCTTCGAGCGGCATGATTTCCGATGCGGTGATCTTCGGGTTCGCGCCCTCTTCGATGCGTACCCCGGCCTTCACAAGTACCGGAACCTCGAGCTTCACTTTTTCAGAGAGACGCTTGTAAGCCTCAGGGAAGACGATCATGTCGATGGACCCTGACATGTCCTCGAGTGTGCCCTGCGCGTAGAAGTCTCCCTTCTTCGACTTGAGCACGCGAATGTTGCTGATGATGCCGGCCGTCGGGATAGTCTCATCTTTTCCGGTGGACTTGGTCATGGCCGCGACTTCTTCGATGCTAAGAGCCTGCAGATCCTGGAGCTTGTCCTTGTATTTCTCCAGCGGATGCCCGGTAATGAAGAAGCCCAGGATTTCTTTTTCCGCCGCCAGGCGCGTGTGCTCGTCCCAATCAGGTGTGTTCGGCAGGTGGTTGTTATGCGCTTCCGCCTCTTCCTGTTCGAAAACGCCAAACAATCCATGCTGTCCGGATTCGGCGTCACGCTGGGCTTTCTGCGCCTGCTCGATGGCCTTGTCGAGGACTGCCATAAGTTGTGCGCGCCTGCCGAGCGAATCCATCGCGCCACTCTTGATCAGCGACTCGAGCACTCGCTTATTCAGCAGTCGCAAGTCGACGTTTTCGCAAAATTCGAAGATCGATTTGAAACGGCCGAGTTTCTTACGGGCCGCAACGATGGATTCTATGGCGTTGCCGCCCACGTTCTTTACTGCCGCGAGACCGAAGCGGATGTTCTCGCCATGCGGAGTGAAGTTCGCATCGGAAACATTTATATCTGGCGCCTCGACGGCAATCCCCATCTCACGACACTCGTTGATGTACTTGACCACGTCGTCGGTCGAGCCTGTGACCGAGGTCAGCAGCGCCGCCATAAACTCAACGGGATAGTGCGTTTTCAGATAAGCCGTGTGATACGCGAGCAGAGCATAGGCCGCGGAGTGCGACTTGTTGAAGCCGTATCCAGCAAACTGCGCCATGAGGTCGAAGATCTTCTCGATCTTCTTTGGCGGATACTTTCGCTGAGCCGCGCCCTCGATGAAGCGCTCGCGTTGCTGCGCCATTTCCTCGGGCTTCTTCTTGCCCATGGCGCGGCGGAGCAGGTCGGCATCGCCCAGTGAGTATCCGGCGAGGCGGTTCGCGATCTGCATGACCTGTTCCTGGTAGACGATCACGCCCAGCGTTTCCTGCAGAATTTCCTGCAGTTCTGGCAAGTCGTATTCGACTTTTTTCCGGCCATGCTTACGATCAACGAAGTCGTCGATCATGCCCCCCTGGATCGGGCCGGGCCGGTACAGCGCGTTCAGAGCGGTAAGATCTTCGATCGAATTCGGTTTGTATTTGCGCAATACATCGCGCATGCCATGAGATTCAAACTGAAATACGCCCGATGTTAAGCCGCTGTGGAATACCTTCTCGTAGGTCTTCTGGTCTTCGAGAGGGATGTCGTCGAGTTTGAGGGGCACTGGCTTAGGCCAGTTTTCCTCGGCGCTAAGCATTGGCATTCCGGCATCTTTGGCGTGGGTTTGCGCGATGAGCTTGAGCGCGTCCGTGAGAATCGTGAGGGTGGTCAGGCCGAGGAAGTCCATCTTCAACAGGCCCATCTTTTCGATGGCGACCATGTCGAAGGCCGTAACGATTTCGTCGTTCTTGGTGCGATGCAGCGGAACGAGCTCGGTAAGCGGCCGGGGAGAAATCACGACTCCGGCGGCATGCACTCCAGAGTTGCGGACCAGACCCTCTAGCTTTTTCGCGGTCTCAAATAGTTCGCGGATCTGTCCGTCTCTTTCGATCGCCTCGCGCAGCGGCGGCGAGTCTTCGATGGCCTTTTCCAACGTAATGTTCAGCTGTGTGGGTACTAGCTTTGCGATGCGGTCGACGTCCGCGTAGGGGATGTCCATGGCGCGTCCGACATCTTTGATGGCAGCTTTGGCCGCCATTGTGCCGAAAGTGATGATCTGCGCGACGTTGTTGCGGCCGTATTTCTGCGTGACGTAATCGATGACTTCGCCGCGCCGGTTCATGCAGAAGTCGATATCGATATCGGGCATCGAGACGCGTTCAGGGTTCAGGAAGCGCTCGAAGAGCAATTCATGCTGAAGAGGATCAATATCGGTGATTCCGAGAGCATAGGAGACGAGGGATCCAGCGGCCGATCCACGGCCCGGGCCCACGGGAATGCCCTTTTCTTTCGCGTAGTGGATGAAGTCCCAGACAATGAGGAAGTATCCGGGAAACTTCATCTGCTGAATGATGGCGAGTTCGCGTTCCAGGCGCTGTTCGTAATCTGTCAGCGTGTGCTTCAGCTTGCCTTGCTCACTTAACGGGCGCAGCGTTTCCAGTCGTCGCGCAAATCCTTCGCGCGAAACATGCACGAAGTAGCTGTCGATCGTATATCCCGGCGGCACCTCGAACTGCGGAAAGGGATTCGGTATCTTCTCCAACTTCAGATGGCAGCGCTCGGCGATATCGAGCGTACGCGTCAGGACATCGGGTGAGTCCTTGAAAACGCGGTACATCTCCTCGGAGTTCTTAACGAAGAACTGCGTGCCTTCGAACTTCATACGCGCGGTGTCGCGGATTGACTTCGCAGTCTGAATACAGACCATCACGTCCTGCGCGTGCGCATCGTCTTCGCAGAGATAGTGGCTGTCGTTGGTCGCCACGAGCGGCAGGCCGAGATCCTGTTCCAGCTTGAATAGCCCAGGATGGATGCGGTGCTCCATCTCAAGACCCTGGTCCTGGATTTCGAGGTAGAAGTTCTCTTTGCCGAAGATGTCGGCAAACTGCCCCGCTGCGGTGCGCGCGGCATCGTAGTTGTTCTCCATCAGGCGTTCCGCCACTTCGCCCTTCAGGCATCCCGACAGGCCGATCAACCCGCGGGAGTGCTCCGCCAGGAATCTCTTGCTGATGCGCGGCTTGTAGTAGAAGCCGTGCAGCGAGGCTTCGGAGGTGATCTTCACCAGATTGCGGTATCCCTCTTCGTTTTCGGCCAGCACCAGCAGGTGGTTGTAGGAGTCACCTTCCGGCGCAGCGCGGTGGTCTTCCTTTTTGCACACGTAGAGTTCACACCCGACGATCGGTTTCACACCATTCTTGTATGCAGCATTCACGAAATGGACGGTACCGAAGATGTTGCCGTGATCGGTCATGGCCACGGCCGGCATGCCCAACTTGCTCACATGCTGGCAGAGTTTTTCGACGTCACAGGCGCCATCCAGCAGGGAATAGTCGGTATGCAGGTGCAGGTGGACGAATTGGGACATGGGCCATGGCTAGTCTATCGCAAAGCCGTATTAGGAAGAGTGTGGATGGCTGTGCGTTTCCAGGCACATTCGGCGATTCGTTTGGGGAAAACTGGCGTCCTTACCGTAACGAGTCGACGCCCGGATGTAACGATTCGCGCCCGATTGCCACAATCTTGGTGAGGTCGTAACTGCTGTTCGGGGGAGTAAATATGTGGATGAGATCCTGTGCCGTTTGCAGAGCTTTGTTGAAAAAACTGCGCTTGTGCGATTCCGCACGCTGCCAGTGTGGGTGGGAGTGGGAAGGGTTACCAGATCGCAGTTCGGTGCCGTGGGACCGAGGACGAAACTGAAGGGCGGGGACACTACGATGGCAAAGATAATCGAGTTTTATGTGCCCGACAGCTTTCACAATCTACCGCCAGAGGCTCCCAAGGAACATCGTGGAAAGGTCCTTGTATTTAGGCCACGGATTGAGGACCTGGGCGAGATGGCCAGCGATGAGAGTCACCACTCGGCAAAGATTAGAAACATCTCTGAGGGCAAGGCGTAAGAATCCGCCTTGCTCCGGTGTCCTACCGGATCGTTCACTGTCAGCGCTGATCCGGCATTCTTTTCGTCACGTTGCTGAAATGCATGAATCCGGTGACTTTTCCCGAGGCGTCGCGCTGGAACTTAATCTCCTCGGCTTCGCTCCCGTCATCGCGTACGCGGCGAAAGATGTCCCCGCCCTTGGGTTTTAGAAATCCTATCGCCTCAGCCGGTTCGTCGTTGGGCAGTGAGAGAATCGCCAACCCACCTGCCCAAGGGACGATGACCGACTCCGAGCCCCACGGCTGATTGGAATAGTGGCCAGAATAGGCTTCGAGGTCGATTCCCGTCGCCGGCCCGGGGTCCTTGAATTCGTAACCCTTGCGCTTGTCGAGTATGGAAAACATACCAGCGGTAAAGCGGCCCGCCTCTTCTGAGCTGTTGTCCATAAAGATAGCAGCGAGTTCATCCTTTAGGCGAAGTCGCAGGTTCGTTTTGTAGCCAGGACATGACCCCCCGTGTCCCACAAAGGTGTCCTTGTCTTTGTGGTCGACCGCAAAACCCAGCCCCCAACTTACTTTCCAGCCGGGGTCCATGTATTGCACTCGCTGCATCTCGCGCAATGTGGAGGCCTTCAGGACGTTTTCTTTACCCGTTCGGAGCAGGCGAAACTGCCACGACGCAAACTTACCCAAATCTTCCACCGTAGACGTGTATCCCGCTGCAGGGGTGATTCCTTTCGTGTCGAACGGTTTCACGCGGTCGCGTGTGCCATCGCGCTTCAAGGCGCCATAGCCTACGGCCAAACGTTTGCCATAAAGATCCATGGGCATGAAAGTGCGCGTGTCGTTCAATTCAAGGGGATCCAGGACGTGAGCCTTCGCGTACTGCGCGTAGGGTTCGCCGGAAACCGATTCGACGATTTCGCCTGCCAGAGTCAGTCCCAAGTTGCTGTACTGGAAATACCGTTCTGCCGGAAACAGTGTGGATTGCGACGAAATCGTTGCCCGAATTTGGTCGTGAGTGGGAAAAGGGAAATCAGGACCGGACCAATAAGGAAAATCCGACTCGCGAGGTAGGCCAGCAGAATGCGAGAGAATGCCGCGCACCGTTACGGGAACACTGTCTTCCCCGGTTTCTTTCAATTTTGCCCAAGGCAGGTAGGTGGTAACAGCTTCGTCAAGCCGGACCTTCCCCGCTTCGTACTGCTGCATCAGCGACACCGAGGTGAAAAGCTTCGAAATGGAGCAGACGGAATAGATCGTCTTCGGCGAGGCCGGAATCGTGCGCTGCTCATCGATCGTGCCGTATCCCTTGGACCAGATCAGCGAGTCACCTGCTACCACCCCCGCTGAGATTGCCGGGATATGCTGATAAGCCTGCACGCTGTCGAGCCACGCGTCCTCAAGCCTCAACGCCTCCGCACGTTCGGCGGCGTTTTTTTCGGGAGTGTCTTTGGTTTGCCCGTTTCCGGAAGCCGCAAGCAGCAACACGCCCAAACACACGTATCCGCACAGCCAGCTTGAATGATGCCTCGTCACAGTTGTTCCCTCATTTGCAGGATGGGTGCAGAGAATCGGTCGGCAGTATAGCGCACGTAAGCTCTCGCTGAGAGCCTTTCACGACAATTTGACGATTGGGAAGGGAAGAGTGCCGGAAGGTTTAGCTAGCTGTTAGTCAGAGCCCACGCCAGCTGCTTGGGTCTTCTGCAGCAACTTGCGGGCTTGACTGATGAGTTCCGCCACCTCGAAGGGTTTTACCAGGTAAGGTATGCCGCATTCCTGAAGATAGGTGCGTCCTTCGCTGTGATCCACGCCGTTGGAGAACGTGTACAAAACGTGCTTCTCCATGCATGCACAGTTGTCCTTCAGCCAGGAATAGGAGTCCTTGCAGTTCCACACGTTGCCGATCTTGCCGCTCATGATGAGAGCATCAAAATGCTCGGACAGAAGACGGGTCTTGACGTCCTCGACATTTCTGGCTGTAACGACCGCGGCGCCGGCTCCAGCTAATACGTCGCGCTCGAATTCCAGGACGGCTTCTTCTTCTTCCACCAGCAATACGCGTCCGTGTACGGCGCCTTCGTGCAGACGAGCCACCGGTTTCGGTATCTCGGGCTGCGGCGCGGTGGTAGCAACTGCCGGCAGCCGGACTTCAATGGTGGCTCCACCTTCCGGATTGTTGCTGGCGAGAATATCTCCGCCGTGCTCCTTCACGATGCCGTAGCAGATGCTCAGCCCTAGCCCTGTGCCCTTTCCCACGCTCTTGGTGGTGTAGAAGGGATCGAAGATCCGCTTCGGGTCCTTGAGTCCGGACCCGTCATCCGCAAAGAATGCGCAAACCTGGCCATTCTGGGTCGTGATGCGAATCTTGAGCGATCCATTGCGGCCTGTCTCAAGAATTGCATCGACGGCGTTGTTGATGATGTTCAGGAAGACCTGTTCGAGTTGATGTGGATCTGCAACCACCGTCGTGGCCTCGGACGGCAGCTCGGTTTGAACCTGAATATTGTTGCTCTTCAGGTCGTACTCGCGCAGTGTGAGAGTCTCCTCGAGAACCTTGCGCAGATCGACCTCATCGCGTTGTGGTTTCCGTTGCCGCGCAAAAGAGAGCAGGTTCTGCACCACACGATGGGTGCGCTGCGCCTGCTTGAACAATTTGGAGACAAAATCCTGGGCGCGAGCATTGAGGCCTTCGGTTTCGAGCAGTTGGGCGTATCCGAGAATTGCCGTCAGAGGGTTGTTGAGTTCATGCGCGACGCCAGCAATGAGCTGCCCCACAGCAGACATCTTCTCGCTCTGCAGCAGTTGTTCCTGTGTCTTGCGCAAGTCCTCGTAGGCACGGCAGGTTTCTTCGTACAGCCGAACTTTTTCGATGGTCGTGGCCAACTGGCGGCTGATCGCGACCAGCAGGTTTTCGTCATTGGAGGAATACTGATAATTCTGATGGCTGCACAAACCCATCAGGCCGACGGGAGCATCCTTTGCCCAGAACAAGACCCAGATCCAGGAACGGTCTGAGTCAGACTTCAGAAACTCCGCCACATTCGGCGGCAGATGCGGCAGGTATTCAGATGTCACGACTTCGGCGCGGGAACGGATGACCAGATCGCCAAATCCGTCGGGAAACGACATTTCTGACGGTCGGCCTTTGTCGCGGCTGCGCGGTCCCCAGGCGGCGCGCCGGCGGAAGGTCGGGCTGTCAACATCCGACAGATAGACAGTCCCGCTCTCGGCAGCAAACAGCGTCACCACCTGGCGCAAGGTCAGGTTGAGAATTTCATCGAGATCGAACGATTGCGCCGCCACGACTGCCATGGCATTGAGCGCATTCAGTTCGCGGTTGCGGCGCTGCATCTCGTCTTCAGCGCGCCGCTTCTCGGTCATATCGAGCACGAATCCCTGGTAGCGCTCGATCGCGCCCGTCGCATCGCGTGTGGCAAAACTGCTCTCGGCTGCCAGCAGCAGCGTTCCATCTCGCCGTCGCAGCGTCACTTCAAAATTGCGCACATAGTTGTGGGCTTCGATTTCGCGCCGGAAGGCGTCGCGCTGGTTCGCGTCGACACAAATCTCTTTATCGAGATTCAAAACCAGCAACTCGTCCCGATTGCTGTAGCCCAGCATGTGAACGAACGCATCGTTGCAATCGATCAGGCGGCCGGAAGGATCGGAGACGTAAACGCCCTCCTGCACCTGTTCGAATAGAAGCCGGTAACGCTCCTCGGCGGAATGTCGGTCGGTGATGTCCCGTACAACGTGGATCGTTCCTTTTTGCTGCGTGCCCTGATCGGAATAGGAAGAGGTGGAAACTACAGAGAAGCCGCCGAAGCAGGGATCGGCTCCCTCGGTGAATTCTTCGTCAGCACCTCTCACGCAGTACGGACACCCTGTCCATTCGCCATAGGTATGGGGCAGAGCGGAATCGCAGGTGCTGCCGATGATGTCAGCCGCCGCCTGCCCAATCTGCTCCAGCAGAACCTGGTTGACTTTAATGATGCGGTAATCGGCGTCGTGCGCCAGGATGATGTCGTGGATGGAGTCGAACGTATTCATCCACTGCCGCTGCGAGCGCAGGACCTGCTCGAGCAAACGGAAGTTCTCTACTGCGAGCGCGATCTGTCGCGCACAGGTTTGCACAAAATCGAGTTCGTCCGGCGTCCACTCCCGGCCGCTGGAGTGGCCCACCATCAGCAGACCGACAGAACCTTTCCCTCCGACCACCGGAACTACTGCCAATTGACGGATTTTCTCGCTGTCGAGGCACTCGGAAGGCTCGGTGGTAGCCTTTCCGGCCTTCACAATTTGAGGCGCGCGCTTTTCCCACAGCTTCGAAACTTCTTCGGTAATCTCGGCAAAGCCCGCATCGCGCAGGAACTCGGGCGAGAGCCCAGCGGCATGAGTGGCCACGAGGTGTCCGCCCTCGACCAGGCGGAACCACGCCGACCTGACGCGGACTGCTTTCTGCAGCTCATCTACCGTGCGCTGAACTACGCTGCCGTACTGCTGCGCAGTGGCAATGCTTTCCGAGATGGCCTGCAGAGCGCTAAGCCGGCGGGTGCGAGACCGCGCCTCTCCCAGCGCCAGCAACAGCATGCTGATCGAAAGTACGACTTCCGCCGCGAACCAGGCGGCGTTCGGTACCCGGTCTGTGAATGGAGACCAGGACAGATGCAGCATGGGGAGACAAAGTGCGGTGAGCCAGGCGGAAAAGTGCCAGCGTCCGCGCCGGGCCCGCAACAAGGCCACAGCTGCCGTGAGCAGTACCACACGATAGCCCACTTCCAGCGCCATCCGCACCGGCAGAGATTCCGGCCACAACAGCACGCGTGCCCCGGCAAAGCCGACCAGAATTGGGGTGATCACCATCAGCGGGATGATCAGATCGCGAACACGGGCGTAGAGCAGAATTGCGCCGGCCAGTAGCCCGACGGCGAGGACAAAAGCGCCCTGGATGACCACCTGATCAAACGGCGCGGGTATCCTGGGCGCAAAACAATGCCCGGAGAAATGGGACACGACCAGCATGACCCAACCCAGAATCCATAGCTTGAAGTAATTTTCGCGGAATGCGCGCAAGGCCACGACCGACGCGCCAAGCAGAATCAGCAGCGTCCATTCCGTGGCGGACGGTCGCGCCAGCCCGAGTCTGGCGACCGCGTTCCACATCATGAACAGGGAATCGTTCATCGAATTTCGGGCGTACGGAGTCCTCGTCTCTGAATATCATGGGGGCCGAGATTCTCGATGGAGTTTCCGACCCCCGGTGATTACTTTCGGAATCTCGCCGAAAGGGTACAATCGCCGATAGCCTTTCGTGTACACCCCATGCCTGACCGTATTCTCGTAGTGGATGACGAAGAACCGATTCGGGAAATCGTCGCCTCAATGCTCGGTGCTGCGGGATACTCCTGCAAACAAGCCGGTTCCGGCATGGAGGCCCTCGCCGTTCTGACCTCCGGCGAAGAGTTCGAGTTGATGCTCTCTGACCTGATGATGGCTGACCTCGACGGTATCGGCCTGCTGGAACGGACCAAGGAACGCTACCCCGACATGCCAGTTGTGATGGTTACGGCTGTGCACGACATTTCGGTCGCATTGGCGGCCATTCGAAATGGCGCCTATGACTACCTGCTGAAGCCGTTCGAACGCGAGCAGTTGCTGAACACGGTAAGCCGCGCCCTCGAGAACCGGCGTTTGAAAGTCGAGAACCGCGCTTATCAGACGAACCTGGAATCGCTGGTCCAGGAGCGCACCAAGCAATGGCAAACTGCCATGGCGAATCTGGAGCGCTCGTATGACATTACCCTCGAAGCGCTGGGCGACGCTCTCGACTTGAAAGACGCGGAGACCGAAGGACACTCGCGCCGCGTGACCTTGTTCACGATCGCCATTGCGCAAGCCATGGGTCTGCCTCAAGAGCACATCAGGGTCATTGCTCGCGGGGCGTTTCTGCACGACATCGGAAAGATGGCGATTCCAGACAAGATTTTGAACAAGCCCGGCAAACTTGATCCCGAAGAAACCGAGATCATGAAAGAGCATGCTTACCGCGGCTATCAGATGCTGAAAAAGATTCCGTTCCTCACCGAAGCATCCGAAATCGTGTATTCGCACCAAGAGTGGTACGACGGTACTGGGTATCCGCGGCGCTTGAAGGGCGAGGAAATTCCGCTCGGGGCACGAATCTTCTCGATTGCCGACACATTGGATGCCATCACGTCTGACCGTGTGTATCGTCCGGCGCAGTCCCTTAAGGCGGCGCAAGCGGAAATTGAGCGCTACGCAGGCAGGCAGTTCGATCCCGATATCGTGAAGGTCTTTTTGGAAATGCCCGACAAGATCTGGGAAGATTTGCGCCGCGAGATTGATGGTCAGACGGGCCGCGCGGCATATACCACTGGGGCAAAAGGCTAAAACTCCGTTAGCGAGGAACGAAAGTTGTTAGGACGTACTCCGTTCAGAGCGCTGCAATGGTTTACCGCGATCAACACCGCGGCGCTCGTCGTGTCTTCTCTGGCTCTGCCGCGAGGTATGGCGCAGACCACGATCAATGACATTACCGGAGCGTTGCTGACGCTGGCCCCTCTTATCGCATTTGCGCGCAATGGCATGGCCAGCAAAGGCCGCTTGCGTTGGTTCTGGATGTTGCAGGCAGCAGGATGGACACTCTGGTTCAGCGATCAGCTGGTATGGATGTTTTTCGACTTGGTATTGAAGCAGAAGATGCCAGTCATGCTCCCCGCCGACGCATTGCTGTTCATGGCTGGGGCACCCATGATCGGCGCGCTCCTGCTGCGGCCGCACCACGAACCCTCTCAACCCAGCGTCCGCCTTGGTGTTCTGGATTTCCTGCTGTTGCTGATCTGGTGGTGTTGCCTCTATGTTTCGTTCGTAGTGTCCTGGCAGTATCCGTCGCCGAACGACGCGATTTACAGCCGGAACTTCGACCTGCTCTCGGATGCGCAGGCTGCGATTCTGTTTACGATTGTGGTCGTTATGTGGCGGCAGAGCGCAGGAGCGTGGAAGAGGTTTTACGCGTATTTCGCTGCTGCGGTGGTTTTCAACTCCTTAGCGTTCTTTCTGATTAATCTTGCCCTGGCGCAGGGGAAGTATTATGCGGGCAGTTGGTACGACATTCCGTATAGCGTGTCGTTTTCTGTCTACGCGTTTGTCGCCATGTCAGGACATGGTCTGGTTTCATTGCCGGAAACAGCCAGCGACGAATCCTACCGTTCGTGGATCACCAATCTTGCGATGATGACAGTTCTCTCGTTGCCTATTATCGCGATCTTTTCGATGCTCGATCCCCGCCTCCCGAGAGTGGTCTCGAATTTTCGCGTCTTGGTAACACTAGCCACGATGTTTCTGATGGCATTCCTGCTGTTCATTCAGCACCAGCGCCTCAATGAAGAACTGCGGCGTACGAACCTGGTGCTGCAGGAGGCGTCGCTGACTGATCCGCTCACCGGTTTGCGGAACCGGCGGTACTTTTCGGCGACGATTGAAGCGGACGTCGGCCAGGCGCTGCGTTCGCATACGGACCATCACGATCCCCACACCCGCGATCTCGTCTTCTATTTGATCGATGCCGACAACTTCAAAGAGGTAAATGATCAGTTCGGTCACGATATCGGCGACACGGTTCTGATCGAAATGGCGCGCCGGCTGAGTTCTTCCATCCGTCACTCTGACGTGCTGGTGCGGTGGGGTGGCGAAGAATTCCTAATCGTATCCCGTTATACCGATCGGCGCGAGGCTGAATTGCTGGCGCAGCGTGTTCTATCCGCGGTGGCGGACTCACCATTTACCGTTGGGCCCGCGGGCAAAATTGTTCGACGAACCTGTTCCATGGGATGGGCGGCGTTCCCATGGTTCCCGGAAGATCCGCGCGCGGTGAGCTATGAAGAAGTTCTGACGATTGCCGATCGCGGCTTGAATCGCGCCAAGCAATCGGGACGAAACTGCGCAGTCGGCATGACACCGGCAACGGGCAAGGCGTCCTCAGCCACCGTCTCACGGCCACACTCTACTCCGTTGGAAGTCGATTTCCTCGCCGTCGCCGGTCCAGTTTCCGGCACTCAATCGTAAGAGGAAGACCCTGTGATCCTCCGTGTTCTCTGTGGTGAATGCTCTTAAGCAAGCGCATCGTGGTGCTCAGCCGATATTGCTGAAACCGCGAGAGGATCCACTTGCAAAATAAGCCCATCCACTCGCCGGACCACCACTAACTGTCCGATGGGCAGCGACGACGAGGCAACCGCATCCCAAAGTTCGCCGTGGACGAATACTTTGCCTTGAGGAGAAAGAGCGGTTTGGGCAACGCCTGTCTCGCCGACCAACCCCTGTTCGCCTGTTACCACTTTATTCCGTCGCGCTTTGAGCGCGATGCTCATCAGGAAGGCAGTGATGATGCCCAGTGGAATGCTGACTGCGAGCGCAGTCGCCAGGTGAACGCGCATTTCAGGAATGGGCGAGTCGATCAACAAAAGTCCCCCCAGCGTCAGCAGAGCGATCCCGCCAACGGTGAGCACACCATGGGACGCAAACTTTGCCTCGGCAGCGAAAAGCGCAAACGAACCTAGAATCAGCACCAATGCGGCAAAGCGCGTGGGCAGCAAATTCAGGGCGAACGCGGCTACGAGAATAAATACAACGCCGATTGTGCCGGGAATGATTGCACCGGGGTGATTGAACTCGATGTACAGGGCCAGCACTCCGATGGCGAGAAGCAGAAACGCCAAATCCGGTTCCATGAGTTCGTCGAGGATTTTTTCTTTCAAAGTCATGTTGAATGGAACGATTGGCTGTCCTGTTAGATCGAGTGTGGCAGATTCACCCGTGAAACGCTTGAACGGCTTGCCTTTCATCTGGCGGAAAAGGTCTTCCGGACTCGATGCGACGTAATCGATCAGGTGCTGGGCCAATGCCTCCTGTTCGGTAAACGATTTCGACTCGCGCACGGCACCTTCCGCGGCCTCAATGTTTCGTCCGCGTTTCGAGGCTACCGAGCGAATCAGCGCTGCTGCATCGTTCTCGATCTTCTTCCTCATATCGTCATCGAGTTTCATTTGAAACGGACCAATAAAGGCCACGGGATGCGCCGCGCCAGCCGCTGTGCCGGGCGCCATGGCGGCAATGTCAGCCGACTCAAGAATAAAAATACCCGCCGAACCTGCATGCCCGCCGGCAGGAGTGACGTAGAGGATTACAGGTACCGATGAAGTCGTGATCTTGTTGATGATCGCCTTTGTCGAAGTCAGCATCCCGCCGGGGGTATTGATCTCAATGAGTACTGCCTGCGCATTCCGCCGGGCCGCTTCATCAATGGCCCGTGAAATGTATTCCTCACTGATCGGCTGGATCGTGTCGTCAACAACGATTTTCAGGATTTCTGCCGAGGCGGGCAGGGAACTCAACATGATCGCCAACACACTCAGAATGGCGCTTAGGATGAGCAGTCTCTTCATGGGCAATCCGCAGCAAAGGAAATAGGAGAGCCGCTCGAGCGGCCTCTCCTATATTGTCCACCTATTTCAACGTTGAGGCATGAATTTCTTGGCTGCTGTTCCCGCCGGTAACCTTGCTGGCCGTTGGATTTGTCCATCCTGGAAGATAGGTGCTGCCGGTAATCAGCCGGGCTCCCCGCTCATAGGTTACATAGGACCAGGCCCACTGGATAAACACCAGCAGACGGTTGCGGAAGCCGATCAGGAAAAAGATGTGCACAAACAGCCATGACAACCAGGCGATGAACCCTGATATGTGGATCTTTCCGAATTGGGCTACAGCCGCCGCACGCCCAATTGTCGCGAGGCTGCCTTTGTCCCAATAATGAAAGGCAGGGCGAGTATTTAGGCTCCCGTCACCTCGATAACGATCTGGACGCTCGACTTCCTGACGAATCACCTTCGCCACGTACTTCCCTTGCTGGATCGCAACTGGGGCGACGCCAGGCAAAGGCCTTCCGTGCTCGTCTTTTGCAGCGGCCAGATCGCCGATCACGAATATTTCGGGATGGCCCGGCAAGCTTAAGTCGGCCTGCACCGTGACTCGTCCGGCACGATCCATGGGCGCGCCGAGTTTTTTTCCCAAAGGCGATGCTGCAACGCCGGCTGCCCACAGAGTTACCGTCGAGGACAGGCGGGTTTCGCCGAGATAGACGGCTCCTGCTTCCACCCGCGTGACCAACGTTGAGGTGCGGACTTCGACGCCCAACCCGCGCAGTTGTTCTTCTGCGCTGCGGGAAAGATCTTCGGTATAGACCGGAAGGACGCGCGGTCCGGCTTCAATAAGAACAATGTGCGTGCGCGCCGGATCAATCGAACGAAAGTCGTGTGCCAGTGCATAACGGCTGATCTCGGCCAGCGTTCCTGCCAGCTCGACGCCAGTCGGGCCTCCGCCCACAACGACAAAGTTCAACGGCTCTTCCGTTTCTCCCGCGGCGGCCTGCCGCTCCGCGAGTTCAAATGCGAGCAGCACACGCCGGCGAATCTCCAAGGCATCTTCAATCGTTTTCAAGCCTGGAGCAAACGGCTCCCAGTCTTCGTGCCCGAAATACGAGTGAGTTGCCCCAGCTGCGACGATCAGATAGTCGTAAGGAACTTTCGCGTCCGGCGTTTCCACGATTCGGCGTTCGAGGTCAAATCCCGTGACCTCTTCCATAAGTACTTCTACGTTCCCGTGAGAACGAAGTATCGAACGGATCGGCGCGGCGATTTCACCGGGAGAAAGCCCTGCGGTCGCAACCTGGTACAAGAGCGGCTGGAATGTATGAAAGTTCTTGCGGTCGATGACCGTGACCTGTACAAGCCCTTTTGCCACACTTTGCGCGGCATTGAGCCCCCCGAAGCCGGCACCGACAATCACAACCCTCGGTTTGTTCGTCATCTTGCTGCTCCGTGCCTTACATCTATAAGATTCACGCGATGGCCAACGGTTCCAGAAGTTCTTCAGACCCGAATACTCGGCAGAACCTGACTCCCGCGTGGGTCCGCTGGGCAATGCCATCAATGACAGACCTGATCTTCATCGCCGTTGTGGGCGTCCTTGTGTTCACAGCGTTGTCCGTCAAATTGCTTAACGACGCTGGCGTCGGTTGGCATGTTCGAACTGGCCAGCAAATTCTGGCAACCCATGCTGTACCGCGTGTGGACCCGTTCTCTTCCCAGATTCAAAAGCCATGGATCGCGTGGGAATGGATGTATGACGTTGTGGCGGGCGGATTGGAATCGTCAGCGGGGCTCAACGGTGTCGTCTGGTTTACCGCCGTAGTCATTGCGGGGACATTCGCAGCGGTATTTCGGTTGCTTCTTCGCCGCGGAACAAATCTCTTGATCGCACTCGTGTTGACTTTGCTTGCGATCGCCAGTTCGATGATCCATTTTCTCGCGCGGCCGCACGTGCTTAGTTGGCTGTTCGTTGTCATATGGTTCTGGATTCTTGATTCGGTTGAACTGGGGCTGCAAAAACGCGTTCGGAGTGTATGGCTGCAGCCCGGTCTGATGCTGATCTGGGTCAACGTGCATGGAGGGTTTCTGCTTGGGTTTGTGCTGATAGCTATTTACTGGGTGGGATCATTGTGGACGTGGCTGCGGATGAAGGACTTCAGAATAGAAGAGTCGCTCCAGAAGATCGCGGCGGGGAAGCGTTTACGGCAACTGACGCTGGTGGGAATCGGTTCGATCGTTGCCAGCCTGGTGAATCCGTATGGCTGGAAGCTACACGCGCACGTTTATGAGTATCTCGGCAATCGCTTCTTCATGGACCATATCGACGAGTTTCAATCCCCCAATTTTCATGGCATCTCACAACGGTTTTTCCTGGCGATCCTGCTTATCGCCGTTGCGGCGATCTGTGCTCACGGTCGCAGCCTCAGGCTGAGCCACATTTTGCTGCTGCTGTTTGCTGTCTATGCCGGTTTGTATGCATCTCGAAATATCCCGGTTGCTGCGATCTTGCTTGTCCTGGTCATCGGACCGATTATTCCGTCGTTTGGGCTAGGCGAATTTTCAGGTCGGATGACCAGACTGGAGTGGGCGCTCAAAGGGCACATCTGGCCGATGGTATTCGCAATTGCAGGTTTGGCAGTCGCCCTTAACAACGGACACGTCGGCTCCGAACAAGCGATGAATGCGCGCTTTGACCCCCAGCGCATGCCAGCCGCGGCGGTGGATTTCATCGAGCACAGCGGAATGCATAGTCCGCTGCTCAGCCCTGATTACTGGGGCGGATATCTGATCTATCGGCTATATCCACACAATCGGGTAGTGATCGACGATCGCCACGACTTCTACGGCGAGCGTTTCCTGCGCTCGTACCTGACAACTGTGCATGCTGAACCGGGATGGGAGGACTTTCTCAAAGCGCATCCTGAATGCCTCGTACTGCCGAGAAAAGCTGCCGTGACAGCCCTCGTCAGAACGAGTTCGGAATGGAAGATGGTTTACTCGGACGACGTTGCGGTTGTATTCGTATCGAAACGGTCACGTGAAGGTGTACCTATCAGCCAGTAAATTCCGTTGCGTCCGCATCCAATTGCGCAGATCATGGAGTCAAGTCCCAGAGGTTTCGCTCCGCAGCTATGACCTATCAGTTTGGGCTCCAGAACAGAGAGTGGGCTCTCTGCGCCATAGGTGTGTTTACGCTCGCGTTCGCTGCTTGCGGAGGATCTTCTTCACCTACACCTCCTCCTGGCAATCCCGTGGGATCGAATCTCGTACAAATGAGTTCCGACGCGTTCACGGTTGGACCGGGGCAGCATGCGACCGAAGTTGAGCCGCACATGTTCGCGAACGGTACGACTCTGGTAGCTGCATTCCAGGTCGGCCGGATCGCTCCGGGTGGCGCGACAGATATCGGCTGGGCAACGTCGACTGACGGCGGCACGACGTGGAGTGATGGAGTTCTACCCGGACTGACCAAGGGTGAGGGAACAGGGCCGTATGACGCTGCCAGCGACCCAGCCGTTGCGTATGACGCGAAACACGGTGTTTGGTTGATTGCGTCTCTGCCGTTATCAGCAACGATTCAAGTTCCCGCTGTGGTCGTAAGCCGTTCCGCAGACGGCGTGACGTGGGGAAATCCAATCAGCGTCGATCCGAGCGCACCGAGTTCCGATAAGAACTGGATCGTCTGCGACTCGTGGCCGAATAGTCCGCACTACGGGAATTGCTACCTGGAATGGGACGATCCGGCAAACTTCGACGAGATCGTGATGAGTACTTCGAGTGATAGCGGGCTCACGTGGGGACCACCAATTCTGACTTCGGGCATGGCGCAAGGAATTGGCGGACAACCACTGGTTCAGCCGGATGGAACGGTAATTGTCCCGATTGAATCTACACAGACGGCCTCAGTGATTGCGTACCGGTCGACAGACGGAGGTTCGACGTGGAACTCTCCTGTGACGATCTCCTCCATCCAGTTTCACGCAGAGGCCGGTGGTATTCGTAGCGGACCTTTACCTTCCGCTGCAGTGGATGGCGCTGGCACGATCTGGGTGGTCTGGGAAGATTGCCGTTTTCGCAGTAAGTGTTCCACGAACGATCTGGTTTACAGCACGTCTTCCGATGGCGTGAACTGGAGTGCGGTGACACGAGTTCCGATCGATGACGTTTCAAGCACGGTGGACCACTTCATTCCCGGGATCGGGATCGATCCCGCCACATCGGGAGCGAGCGCGCACGTGGGTTTGCACTACTACTACTATTCGCAGAGCAACTGCACGGTTTCAACCTGCCAGCTTTTTGTTGGCTACATCTCCTCGGCAAATGGCGGATCGACTTGGAACGCGCCGACGACTCTTACTTCTGCACCAATGTTTCTTGCCTGGCTTCCGAACTCGCAAAACGGCCTGATGGTCGGAGACTACATTGCGACAGCCTTCGTGAACGGCGTGCCATTTGGGGCGTTTGCAGTGGCGCAGCAAACGACGGGCGGCAATAAGGGAGGAAGCGTAACTTTTGACGAGGCGATCTATATGGGAAGGGGTCTGAGCGTGAAGGTTTCGGGAAAGCAGCTTTCATCTGCCTACGACAGGCCGCTGCACCGGATGTCGGACAAGATCGAGCGGGAAATGCCGGAGAAGGGGATGGTTCCTCCGGAGAGACGACGGGCTAGAAGAAGTACCAGGTGACCTGTGGAAAACTCAGGAAAAAACTCTTCGGCTTCAGCCAGATGAGTTTGCGGCCCTTTCATTTTCGGTTGTGGGAGTTTCGGTACTCCGTCCCCCCGCCTTCTGTATTAGAATCATCGGCATAGCGGAGAATTGAAGACTAAATCTTCGGGCTCAACGACTTGCAGGTAAAATATTGAGCCCGTGAGGCTTAGTTTAACGTAAGCGATTGGTTTGCGGCGGTGCCGGCGCTTCGCTTATGATCCGCTTTCTCGCCCTTCGTCCACTAATGTAGATGTCACATCGGAAACAGTCCGGCTGTGGAAAACTGGCCCGCCACCTCTTCTGACAGTCATCAAGTTCTTGAGCGAGTGCGTTCGAATTGAACTGGGGGTTTTTACCGGCAAAACAGTTTGTTTTGCCAATTCACGTTTTGAAGGTCCAACATCAATATAAAACCCTATTTCTTGGCGGGAAGATGAACTGTATATACAGCGTTAGTTGGGGTCGTGCGCAGGCCCGGAGCCTTGCACTTGGGTGCTTGAGAGAAGTATGAACGGCCATTTCGCCATGGATCCTGAATCTCTACAAACGTTTCTAGCCAATGCCTACGCGGTGCAAGAGAGCGGTTTGGATAAGCGGTCGCTTGCGGCGCTGATCGAAATACAACATTTTCTCGTCGGCGAAGAGTTCGAGCTGCGCCAGACAATGCAGTTGATCGCGGACCACGCACTCAGGGTTTCGGGGGCAAGCGGTGTCGCGGTCGGCGTGCTTAAGTCCCACGAATTGGTTTACCTCGCGGGCAGCGGAAGTGCGGCAAAGGACATTGGATATCATGTTCCCGCAGTTCTGAGTGCCTCATCCCAGCAGGAAATGCGAAGGGAGATTCTGAGAGTTGAGAATGCGGCGAGTGATCCGCGGATTGAGGCTGAGATTTGCCGGCAATTCGGCGCGATGTCGCTGCTGATGCTGCCGATCTATAACGGCCACGCGCTGGCCGGAGTACTGCAAGTGCTATTCGACATTCCGCACTCGTTCCTGGAACGAGAAGTGCGCGTCTATCGATTGATGGTCGGAGTTCTGGAAGAGGGTATGTCGCGGGCTGCGCGACCGGTCGAAGCGTTCGTGGCAAATGCTGTTGAAAAAATCCCGCCAAAACCAGTCGATTTGCCCGAATACGTGCAATCTGGCATTCCCAGTGTTCAATCGCTGGCGATGACTGCGGAATCTCTTGAGCAAACCACCTCGAGCGAACGCGGCGAGTTAACGAGAACGAGAGCCGAAGTATTTCACAGTTACGTGGCGCGCCTCAGCGAAGAGGCAATTTCGTTGTGGGAAGTGCTGACGGAAACCTTGCAGAGTGGGATGAACCGACCCATTGCATCTGAATTTCGGAATGCAGGGGCAGCCATCGGTATCGCAGTTGCTCTGAGTACAGTAATCTGGGTTGCGCAGCTTCATCGTTCGGCGCAGACGAATATTGTTTTGCCGTCTCCAGCAGCCGTGCGCGATATCCAGCAGCAAACGGACGCGACTGGGGCCGTGAGTGGAACGCAAAAAGCTGCAGGTGATCTTGGTCAGGAGAGCTCCGGCGTCTATCGCGGATTTAAGCGGGTGAGGGTTGGACCGGCCGAGGTCGACTATATCAGCGACGATGTGACGATCCGGCGATTCGAGACCCGACCCCCGAAAGCTCAAATTCGAAACAATGCGAGAGAAGTCAAATTTGGTGATGATGTGACCCTGCGTTATTTCGTCAAACCTGCGGTGGTTTCCCAGTCCCCGAACACATCTGAATCAAGTCCAAAGGGTGAAACTCCAACCCAGTTAAGGTAGTGCACCGCCATTGAAGTGCGTATTTGCTGCGCGCTGGTCCTACGATCTTCTACGGCTTAAAACCCTTGCCCCGCCGGTGATTCCCGTGATTCCAGTCCTTGCGCAGTGAACTCCGTCTAGTGGTAATATTCGCTCGCCGCCTTTCAAGATCAGAGCATCCATCCGGGAGAACGAAGAAACATGCAGCTGATATTTACGACCTACAACTGTGGAACGGGATACAACCGCTATTCGAATGACGTGGTCGGGCAGCTCTATTGGGAAACGGTTACGAATTGCTGCGTAACTGATGGCGTTGGCGGAGGCGGGCCGCAGGGAAATGCCGGCGGTGCTTGGAAGATCTCGGGATTGCTTGGCGGGGTAGGCGTGGATGCCAACGTGGGGTTTGTAGTCAATGAGGTCACATCTCGCCGCACCGCCGGGAATCAGAACATGGTGGTGAACATGCTGGGCTGGAGTCGAGGCGCCATGACTTGCATCAAGATCGCAAATGCGCTGAATGCAGATAACGCGACTCGGACGATCCCGGTGAACATTTTTGCGATCGATCCGGTTCCGGGAGGGTCCTGCATCAACAATCACATGTGGCGCAGCATCCAGATGACACCGAATATCCGCTTGTGCAATGTAGTGCTTTCGCAGCACGATCGGCGGAGTTTGTTCGCGCCGTATTATCCGGAAGTGCTGGGTCCGTTCACTGACGTCGATATCATGCCGGGCGATCACAGCACGATTGTGGAGGATAAAGCCGGGCGCAGCGAAGCGCACGAGCTTGTCAAGGATATGGCGAAGCGTTTTCTGATGGCGCGCGGGACGCGGTTCTCAAATGGAGAATTGCTAAGTGCTCAGGATATCCTCAAGCGGTACAGCTTAATTGCAGAACACTTCGACGATTACGCCCATTTTGCGAAAGGCGCGGGTAAGGACTGGGAGAAGCGGTTCAAGGGCGAACGAGTCATTCGGAACGTGAATCGGCAGGAGTGTGCGCAAATGCTTCCGGTAAAGCCTCAGTTCTTTTTGAACGAGCATCACCGGATTGTGTTCCAGTCTCTGTTTCCGGGCCTGACCAACGAACTCGATGTGACGCCGGAGCGGGCATTCTCGAAAGATACTTACTCTCGATGGAGCACGGAGCTTGATGCGATGATGGATCAGGGCATGGTGGAACAGGCGCGGATGGTCCTCGTTTATTACCTGGCCTGCCAGGCGAGACAGGGCTCAGGCGCGAGTGCTTAATGGTAAGAGTTTCCCGGGTCTGCAAATTGGCGAAACCCGGAACACCCCTCTCTTAAGTTCCCAATTGTAGTGATCAATGTCTAGTGCCACTGGGTGCTTAGAAGCGATCGTTGGTGTCGATTCCAAAGCCCAGGATGGCAGTGACTGCCACGGGTTGGTTGTTGCGCATGGCGGGCTGGAATTTCCAGTTACGGAGCGCGGCGAGGATCTTTGCCGTCATCTGAGCGGGACCAGCTTCCAAGACGCGCGGATTCTTGATATTGCCTTCCGCATCGAGCGTGCACGCTACAACCATGCGCGCATGAGGCAGGCCGTCGGGAAGATCATTCTGAAGCGCAGAAGGAGGTGCAAGCGTCGCGCGGAATCCCTGAGAGACTTTGGATTCATCGGAATAGAACATCGAAACGGTTCCGACAGTCGTGTCGATCCAGGTGGTATGAGTCTCGCCACCGAGGAGTTTTTTATAGGCCTCGAACGGGCTGCCGCCCACGACATCCGCTTGCAATGTTCCTTTTCCCTGTTTCTTCAACGACGAGCGACCGGGCGTAGAAGGATCGTTTCCTGCAGAATCTGACCCGAAGCTGGGCAGCGTGATGATGTTGCTCGTGCTTCCTCCGCTAATGGCGACGCCGGGAACAGCCGAGGTGCCAGCGGGAATATTGCCGGCGCCACCGGGGCCGTTCGCTGGAGAAATGCCGCCATGACTGTTGGGATCGGAGCCATGACCAGTTCCAGTCTTGCCTGCGCCGGAATCAGATCCGGACATTCCGCTTCCGGGGCCGGTGCCATGGCCGATGCTGCTGCCTCCTCCGGAGCTGCCGAGCCCCGGCTTTTCGCCACCAGCGGGAGACATGCCAAGGGATCCCTTGGCGGCATTGGGGGGCACACCGATTTTGGTGCCGGGCTGGGTAGACATCACTGTGCCGGCATCTTTACCGCTACCGGCAGATGTTGGCGGCGCTAATCCTGATCCGGGATCGAGAGGTGCTCCCAGGCCCGGTCCTTTCCGACCGAGTCCTGATGCGGCTGATCCACTGCTATCACCAATCGAGGGAGGCGGAGGGGCAACATTGTCGGCGAGGAGCCGTCCGCCCGGAGCCCCAGCCGAGCCACCAGTTTTTCCTGTGCCTCCTCCGTTTCCGCCGAGGGACGGAGGTGGAGCGACCACGCTTGGATTGCCGTTGTAGGGAGCGGCTGGACGGGACGTTCCGGTTCCGCCCGACAATCCGGTCGAAGGCGGTGGTGCAACGACGTTCGAGCCAAGCGTGGCGCCAGTTCCATTCCGATTGCCACGGACATTGCCCCCGGCATCGGTGGAGCTGAGCGTCGCCGGTGGAGGCGTGACGCTGGGAGTCAGAGCGGGGCGTGATCCGTTGCTGCCGGCGTTCCCATTGATAGATGTTGGTGGTGGGGCGGCAACTTCGGACGGACCGAAGATCCGGCCCAAGAGGCTGCCCATGAGGGTTCCACTGGCTTGCGGAGATGGAGGTGGCGGAGCGACGGCTTTGCCCGGATCGGGGACCGTACCGGCAGATAGGCGTCGCATGTCAGAGCTAATGTCGCTGGAAGGCGGTGGTGCGGCGACCGCAGGGGCGGGCAGACTCATTTTCGGAGTGTGTACGCTGGCTCGCTCGGGTGCAGAAACGGGTGGAGGGGCGACAGCAGGATCCATGCTTTGCACAGGAGCGGCAGAGAGTTGGCGGCTAATGGCCGACGGGGCCGGGGCGGCAACATTCGCCTCCAATGCCGGTGCGGCGCGGAATGGATCACGCTTCAGGTTCGTGGCTGGAGGAGCGACTGCCGGATCGAGAGTGGGTGCCGCTAGCGGATGATCGCGCGACACTGTGGGCGACGGAGGAACTACGGCCGGAACCAGTGCCGGTGCGACCAACGCGTGGTTGCTTGAGACACTGGGGGCTGGGGGAGCCACTGTAGGGCTGAAAGTCGGGGCGGTCAAGGGACGATCTCGAGTGACGGAGGTGGGGGGGGCCATCACGGGATCGAGACGAATTCCGTTGCGCGTGTAATCGTGGATGACATTTGGAGACGGAGCCACGAGCGTCGTTGTTACGTTTGGCGCCGAGCGGGTGGAGCGCATTCCTTCAGCAGGCGGTGGCCCGGGATCGGGCTTGATCGCGAGCAGATTGGCCACGGCATTCGTCGAGGCCGGAAGTTTCAGGTTAGGGGCGTCGACTACTTGAGGAACGAGGGATCCGCCGCGAGCGACTTTGATGGTCTGAGTACGATGATGTGCTTCCTGGCCTCCGGCTTCGCCAGTTCGGCCGGACTCGGCGCCGCCCAGATCCTCGGTGCGAGGCAGTTCGTCGCCGCTGTAATAGATCACGTCATGACTGGTGATCCGCGGCACGACGTATGGACGTAACTCATCAACTTTTACCTTGATGAAGAGCGCCGCCAGGATCACAAAAGCCTCGATCACGTATGAGGGGAGCATGATCCGGAAAGGCACCAGGCCGAAGGGAGCTTCTCCCGCTAGACGGGCTTCGGAACGAGACAAGGCAGGCTTGATGGAGCCGACGAATTCTTCCCAGCGTGAGGACCATTGCACGAGCAGCCGCGGAGCTTCGTGACGGGTCTGTACTTCTTCTTCGAGTTCGAAAATCGGGCTCATGCGGGAAGCGAGCTGCAATCCTTGGGAAGGGTTATTTCAATTGTATCGCCCACAGCCGTGTTTGTTTTGGCTGCGGTACCGCACGGTAGTTCGAGTACTGATGTGGCGTCGCGCAGTACGGGGGTGAAGCGCCACGGGCGGACATCGGATTGGATGCGCACAACCTTCAATCCATGATCGAGATACAACACATCGATGGGGAATCCCATGCCCAGAGTGTGAACGCCGTGGCAAGGAGTGATCCAGAGGCCCGAGCCATGACGAAAGTCATCGGTGGCCAAGCCAAGCAGGCCGCGGAGGCGAGCCCAATGTGTATCGGCAACGGCCAGGGCGGTTGCCAGGTGCGCCTGGCGCGTGCGATTGAACGCTTGCCCCTCTGCCGGGAAAAATGCCATCCCCAACCCCGTGTTTTTCCAGATTCTGATCTGTTGCTATTTGCCGCCGGAGACCGGCCCCAACTGCCTGACGAGCTCAATGACGGCCGGGCCGATCGTGACAAAAATAATCGACGGCAAGACAAAGATGACCAGCGGAGGAACCATCTTGATTGTGGTTTTTGCTGCTTGCTCTTCGGCGCGTTGCCTGCGTTCTGTGCGGAGGGAGTCGGAATGCACGCGCAGGGCCTGGGCCACGCTGGTGCCGAAACGATCTGTCTGTATCAGTGTACCAACAAGAGAACGGATATCGTCAACGCCGGTGCGGTCGACGAGATTGCGAAGCGCCTCGGCACGGGGCTTGCCGGCGCGCATCTCGAGATTGACCAGATGGAACTCGTCACTGAGATCGGGATGGGCGTGGTGGAGATCCTGGCCGACACGCATTAGAGCCTGATCCAGAGCAAGGCCAGCCTCGACGCAGATAACGGTGAGGTCGAGAGCGTCGGGCAATCCCAAACGGATACGGTTCTGGCGTTCGCGGATCATGCGCTTCAGGATGAAGCGGGGCAGAATGAATCCAAGCGCCGTGAGACCGATCAGCAGAGCAGGATTTGTGAATCCATCCAGAAGAGCTACGGTGAGCAGGAACGCCGCACCCGCCATGATTACTCGGATGCCGAAGTAGTAATTGACATAGTACGCGTCCCGGTATCCCGCTTGAATCAGCCAGGCGCGAGTGCGCGAAACGTCGGCGGGAGATAGCGGGATGGCCTTGCTGAGGGGATCGAGGGCCTGCTCGATGCGTTCGCGGATTGCCGGTTTGTTCTCGACCGGCTGCTGTTGGCCACCCAGAGCGCGAAGGCGGGCGCCGAGGATAGAGCTCGGGGACATGACAGCTGCGCCGAAAAAGAAGACCGCCCCAACGACGGTCAAGAACACGACGATGACTAAAACTAAAGGAGTCATGGTTGTACTACACCTGGATCCGGATGATTTTCCGGATCACGAAATATCCAATCGTCTGCAAAGTGATTCCACCGACCAGCAACGTGTGGCCAATGGGATCGGCAAAGAGTGGACGTATGAAAGTGGGATTCAGCAGCAGCATCGTCGTCACGATGATAGGGGGCATGCCCATCAGCAAGGCCATGGTCAGGCGGCCCTGAGCGGTGTAAACGCGGACCTGCCGCTGGATCTTGAAGCGTTCGCGAATGACGTACGAGAGATTGTCGAGAATTTCTGCGAGATTGCCGCCGGTTTCGCGCTGTAACATCACAGCGGTCACGAAGAATTTCACGTCGACCAAGGGGACGCGATCTGTGAGGTTCATGAGCGCATCGCGCACGGGCATGCCGAATTTCTGTTCTTCATAGAGCTGCCGGAACTCGCCGGAGACCGGCTCGGCAACTTCGGCCGTGATCATCTCAAGGGCGGTCGTGAAAGCGTGTCCAGCGCGAACCGCGCGGGCGAGCGTGTCGATTGCTTCAGGAAAAAGCTCTTCGAATTTTTCGAATCGCTTGTTACGGCGCACGGAAGCGTAAGAGTAGGGCAGAACGAAGCCGACCAGCAGCGCGATCCAGGCAACCTCTACTCGTGCGCTCAAACCGTATGCAAGGATCGTGGCGACAACACCGGATACAGCGGAGATCCCGAGGAAGTTGCCGGCGCGCATGGAGATGTTGGCTTGCGCCAGCATCTTTTGCAGATCCGAGACCCGGGCCGAACGGCGTAGTAACGAGTCCAGGGCCGGAATTTCGCTGAGTTGCTCGTCGCGTAGCAGCGCGAGTTCTTCCTCAGCGGCGCGCTCCGGGGCCTTCTTCTCGGCAGCGAGGCGTTCTTTGATGATTCGAGCGCGGGCGTTGCGCCGATCCACCAGCCAGGCGAGGCCGAAGGTGGCAATCGCCACTACGACGAGGACCAGAAGCGCCAGAAGTGTTGCAGCCATATCGAGCCCTATACCTCAGCCTTTGATTCAAATAACGCGGGGCGCAAACGTGCCCCGGAAGTGGCGAGGCGGTCTGCGAAATTGGGCCGGATTCCTGTAGCCCGGAACGCACCGCGCACCTTGCCATTTTCATCGATCCCGCTGCGATCAAAGACAAAAATGTCCTGCATGCAGAGAGTTTCACTGTCCATGCCAGTCACTTCGGAAACGGTGATCACCTTGCGGGTGCCATCGGAGAGACGGGCGATCTGGACGACGGCATGAACCGCGGATGCGATCTGGTGGCGCACAGCTCTTTCCGGGATATTCAGATTCGCCATGGAAACCATATTCTCGACACGCGCAATGGCATCGCGAGGAGAGTTCGCGTGCACAGTGGTCAGCGAGCCCTCGTGACCGGTATTCATGGCCTGAAGCATGTCGAAGGCTTCCTCGCCGCGCACCTCGCCCACCACGATGCGGTCGGGCCGCATACGCAAACTATTGATAACGAGCTGCCTTTGGCGGACCGCGCCTTTGCCTTCAATGTTGGGCGGGCGTGTTTCAAGACGGACGACGTGCTCCTGTTTCAACTGGAGTTCGGCGGCGTCTTCGATTGTGACAATACGGTCGGAGTTTGGAATATAGCCGGAGAGAACGTTGAGCAGCGTGGTCTTGCCGGCACCAGTTCCGCCAGAGACCAGAATGTTCAGGCGTCCCTTCACCATGGAAGAGAGCAATTCCAGCATCGATTCGGTGAGAGTCTGGTTCTCGATCATCTGGCGCGCGGTGACCGGATCGCGGCCGAAGCGGCGAATCGAAAGGCAGGGGCCATCGATAGCCAAGGGAGGAATGATGGCGTTGACACGGGATCCATCCGCCAGGCGCGCATCGACCATCGGCGAGGACTCGTCCACCCGGCGTCCCACGCGGGAAACGATGCGCTCGATGATCTGCATGAGGTGGACGTTGTCTTTGAAGGTCAGCGACGTTAGTTCTAGCTTTCCCGCTTTTTCGACGTAGACCCGGTCGAAGCGATTGACCAGGATGTCGGAGACATTCGGATCCTTGAGGAGTTGCTCAAGAGGACCTAAACCAAAGATTTCGTCGAGAATTTCGCGGGAGAGGCGTTCCCGCTCAGCAAAGCTGAGGGGCACAACCTCACCGTTGACCACCGACCGGATGACGACGAGGACTTCGTCACGTGCGGAATCGCCTGAGGTTTTTCCCAGTTTTTCCAGATCAAGACGATCGAGCACCTTGCGGTGCAGGTCGGCCTTCACCTGTTGGATATCGGTCCGCTCGTAGGATTGAAGATTCGCCATGGGGCCCTACAAATTTTCTACACCGACCTGAACAACTTCCAAGCATCGCGCTTTACTTCGGCATCGTTGCGGGTCAGTTCCTGTGCTAATCCGGCGAAACAGCGGGCAATCTCAGAGTTGCGCTGATCCATTACCGGCGTGCCGCGATCGATCGCGTTTGCGATCGCGAAATACTGGTTCGGTATGTGCCATAAGACTTTAGCGCCAACCGCCGCCTCCGCATCGGATTCGCTAAATCCAGGAACCTTGCGGAAGCGATTCAGCACGAGACGCACACGTTCGCGACTGCCCGTCTCTCCAAGATACTGCTGAACTCTGGCTGCGCTCCACAGGGAGGCAACGTCGCTGCATGCGACCAGCAAAACATTTTCCGAGAGGCTGGCGATGAGTCGGGTAGCGGCGTCAAAGCGCGAAGATGAGTCCACCACTACATAACGATAATGCGTCACCAGCATGTCGAACAGGCGCACAAACTCAGCGGTGGATGGATCAACCGCGGTAGGGATGTTGGTACCCGCCAGCAATTGCAGACCGCCGGTATGGCGCGTCATGAAGCTTTCCAGCAGGGAAGCGTCCATGCGGTGCAGGTTGCGGGTAGCGTCGGCCACGGTAAAGGCAGGCTTCAAGTTCATGTGCAGCGCTGCGTGCCCAAGCGGAGCAAGGTCCACGAGCGCCGTTTGTCCGTAGGCAGACTGCAGAGCGAGAGCGAGATTCACCGCGACTGTAGTGGCCCCGTTGCCTCCCTTGGCATTGACCACGGAAAAGACTTTGCCGCGCAATCCTTCAGAGCGGCTCCTGCGCTGTGCGGTCGTGAGCCGGACGAAGGCCTCGAGCAAGTCGGTGGTCGTTGTTGGGCGCTCAATAAATTCGCGGGCGCCGGCGCGCATGGCATTCACGATCACCTGAGGCTGATTCAGATTTCCGATGGCGAAAATAGCGCCCTCGGGCATTTCCTGGTGCAGGAGTTCAATGGCGCGGAGTGCCAATTGCGCATTGTCTGACGGAATGTCAACCAAAGTGACGTCAGGATTTGCCGCGCGCACCCGCCGGGTAACCGGATCGGCGCCCGCCATAGGGAAGCTGGCGGAGGTGTGCACCGTTCTCGCCACACTGGTGCCATCGACCAGCACTTGAAGCAAGGCGCGCTGTTCGTTATCGGTGGCGACGATGACGACTGATAGCTCTGGCATACAATGCAGCTACACGAGAATCTCGTGTCCCCAAACTACTTGTTCTTGTCGAACTTCTCCGAATCCAGATAAGGCTTCGCGAGCTTCGGTCCCGCAGGGGATTCGTTGCTGGGAGATATCCGCTTCACGGTGCACAGCACCATCAGTTCGGAATTGCTCTTCTGAACGCTCTTGCTGCGGAAAAAATTCCCCAGAATCGGAATATCACCCAACCCGGGAATCTTGTTATAGATGTCAGTGACGCGGTTGTCCATCAAACCTGCGATCACGAAACTCTGACCGTCCTGCAACTCGAATTCTGTTTCGGCCTTACGGGTACTAAGCGCTGGGACAGTGAACCCCTGGATAGTGAGCGCATTCGCGAAATCGAGTGTGCTGACTTCGGGAGCGACTTTTAAATGAATGTATCCGTTCGGCGTGATGACCGGCGTGAATTGTAGCCGAACGCCGAATTCCTTAAAAGAGATCGTGACCGCAGTGAATCCGTTGCCGGGTTGCACGATCGGAAAGGGGAACTGTCCTCCGGCGAGGAAGCTTGCTTCTTTCCCGTTGACCGCGATCAGGTTCGGTTCGGCAAGGATTTGCAGAAGATTCTTGCTCTGCAGGGCCTGGATCACAGCGCCAAAGTTGATATCCGGACGGAACAGGAACAGATTTAAAACGTTGTTGAGCGTCTCGCCGCTTGTGGTGGTAATTGTGCCGTTCGGTGTTCTGGTCTGGGTTAATGTCTGAGGACCGAAACCGCCGAACTGTCCTGTGGTAGTGGTGCCGATGAAATTCCCGGCGCCTGTGGACACGAAGTTCACTCCTAACTGGGTGATGGCAGTGCGATCGACTTCCGCAAACTTGACCTGCAGCAAGACCTCCTGGGCGCCTACGGGTCCGAAAGTCAGAACATTAACCACTTTTGGTGAGTAAGCATTCGCGAGGTCTCCGGCGCGCTTGACGACATCTTCAGTGGAAACGTGTCCGGACAGTACGATCGCAGCCCGCGAAGCAGTGACAATGATCTGTTCCTCCGGGAAAACGCGGTGCTCCTCTTCGGCGCAAGCACTGACATCGACATCGACTCGCAGGTCGAAACTGCGGGAGCGTTCGAGTTCATCCCAGATCAGAAGAGAAATCTCGCCCGGAGACTTGCCGTGAACCAGAATCTGGGTGGGAGTGATCGCCTGTGCCCACGCAATCGCAGGATCGGTGATAGAGATACGCTTCAACCTCTCCGTGGTATTGATTAACAGCGATTTCCCGACCATCACGCGCAACGGCGCTGATCCCTGCACAGACTGAGATTGCGGGGGAAGATTCGCGGTTGGAGTGCCAGCCGGAGGCTGGTTCTGGGCCTGGCTTCCGCTGTCGGTCTGCTGCATGATCTCTGAATAAGCCGGTATGAATGAAGTGACCAGAAGCAGCGATCCGCCGAGGACAATCCTGCGGTAGTTCATTTTTCTATGAGTCTCCCTTTGAGGAAACAGGCCGTTAGGCGAGGAGGAAGAGTGCAGGGTGACATCCTTTAGCTTCAATGGGTATTCGAGCCCTCGTCTGGAGATTGGACTTCTTGATCAGTCTTCTTTTCGCCCTGATAAATCTCTACTCTTACGCCGGACGGGGTTTTGATGGGTGGAGGTGCCGTTACTGGAGTATGGTGGACAATCCGCGTCGGAGTTGGGACCGCCAACCCTCGATACAGGCCACGAGACAGAGAAGGTGGTACGTCATCCTGCTTGGTATCGAGCGGATTACGCAAAGCGAGTTGAATGTGTCCTTGGTTACTGGCGAGAGTAAGGCGCTGAGCATCATTGGGATCGACCAGAAGGGTGATCACCGCAGTATTCTGAGCCTCACCAGTTGATGTCCGTTCAAGAGTGTGTCCCGAAGCAAGAACAGCGACATTCTGCAGGACAGTTGTGGTCTGCTGATCACCGGATCCATTTGGCGCGCCCGTCAAGAGGACATCGACACGCGTTCCGGGAGTTACAAAACCTGCGACCGAAACAATTTCGTTGACGCGAACTGAGACTGCCCGCATTCCTGGCGGGATGAGCGAAGGCAGTCCGGAGCCGGCGTTTTCACCCGCCAGACGGTTGGGCAGGATGAACTCGCCCTTGGAGATCGGAATAATGACACCATGTCCGATCACATCGGCCTTTTTCCGCGGGGCACCGGGAGGCAGATCAGAGCTGGCGACTTTGATGATCTTGATATCGCGCTCCTCGACCCGGGCGCCGACTTGCATGTCATTGGCGGCAACGATGACCTCGGCGGTGTCGACAGCCACTCCTGTCTTAGGCTGCAAGTTCTTATAAACGTACACTGCCGCCAGCAAGCCTGCGGCGAGCGCCAAGGCTCCAATCATCAAGAAGCGCGTTCGATTCATACGATTTCTCTTTGGACTTGTGGGACCTGTCCATCAACAGGAGCAAGGAAGCGCCTGTTGCCGTTACTGTTTCGCTACTGGATCGAACTGGCGACGTTGGAGAACACGTTATTGGCGTTGGAACCGATCAGACGGATAGTTCCCACGACAATGACGAGAATAACTGCCAGCATCACTGCATATTCGGCGATATCTTGACCTTCT
>Ga0207693_10000053_pt1 | contig 97139 bp, 81 predicted proteins | sample LARL81metaG_FD_184347 | JGI IMG/M metagenome (GOLD analysis project Ga0207693, IMG submission 184347) | Corn, switchgrass and miscanthus rhizosphere microbial communities from Kellogg Biological Station, Michigan, USA - LAR L8-1 metaG... | ecosystem: Host-associated > Plants > Roots >...
AGGCGTTGACGATTCCGGGCGCGTGAAGGACATCATGCAGTCCACGGCCATGCTTGAGATCAAGCAGTCTCTCGGCGGACCGTATCCAAGCGAACAGGCGGCGATGCAGGATAAAGGCGGCGTTCTGCCAGCCGATGCGATTCTGCTTCCTGGGCATTCCATGCCGGGAGCCGAGACAGAGGGACAGGCGTGGTATCTGGTGTCCCGCATTTCCGCGGTTAGCGGCAAAGATCTCCGCGATGCGCAGGCCAGCCGCGACCAGAACGGACAGCCCAGCGTGAGTTTCACCCTGACTGGAGAAGGTGGACAGAGGTTCTACAGCTTTACTTCCTCGCACGTCGGCGACAGCCTGGCTGTGGTACTGGACAACAAGGTTCAAGAAGTGGCCAACATCAAGGAACCGATTCGCGATCGTGGCGAGATCAGCGGCGGACGCATGAGCGAGCAACAGTCGAAGGATCTTTCCATGATCCTGCGATCAGGTGCATTGCCCGCCAGCATCAAGTACCTGCAAGAGGAGACCGTGGGACCGTCGTTGGGCGCGGATTCCATTCGATCCGGTGTGCTGGCGACGATCATCGGGATGGTGGCCGTCCTGATTTTCATGTTGGTGTACTACCGCGGCGCAGGGATTAACGCCGACTTAGCGCTGATCATGAATCTGATCATTTTGCTGGGTTTCCTGGGCTGGTCGACCATCGCGGGAGTAAATGTCGCCCTCACCTTGCCCGGCATAGCCGGCGTGATTCTGACGGTCGGCATGGGCGTCGATTCCAATGTCCTGATCTTTGAGCGCATTCGTGAGGAACTGCGCAACGGCAAGACGCCACCCTCGGCGGTGGATCAGGGCTTCAGCCACGCTTGGATCACGATTGTGGATACCCACGTCACCACGATTCTCTCGGCCGCAATTCTGTTTATTTTTGGCACAGGGCCGGTCAAGGGTTTCGCGACAACGCTCACGTTTGGCTTGCTGGCGAACCTGTTTACCGCGGTCTTTGTGTCGCGTACGATTTTCGACTGGGTACTCAGCCGCAAACAACGCGGCGAAGCGCTCAGCATTTAGGCGGTTGGATTATTTTCGACAAAGTTTCCATAAGCCATAGATAGATAAGGGGATAGAGAAACCCGTGGAGTTCTTTCGCAATACCAACATCGATTTTCTCGGCAAGAAGTGGTACTTTCTCGCCTTCTCGCTGATCTTCAGCGTCGCAGGCGTGTTTTCCATGTTGTTCTGGCACGGCATCCCGTGGGGCGTCGACTTCCGCGGAGGAACCCTGGTCTATGTGAAGTTCTCGCACACGCCCGACGAAAATGCGATCCGAGCCGAGTTGGATCGTGCGGGTTTGAAGAATTTCAAACTGCAGCGTTTGGGTGCGGCCTCCAACAACGAGGAATTGGTCGACCTCGATGTTCGTGAAACCAGCGAGCAGGCTCTCGACCAAGGCAAGCTGAAGATCATTCAGGCGCTGGAAACCAACACTCCCGCCGGTAAGACCGACTTGAATAATGCGAGCTTCCTGACCATCAAGAATTACTTGATGGAAAAGGACCCGCTACGCGCGGGTTCCGAGGCCGATAAGAGATATTCGGCCCAAGCCCAAGCGATGGTGGATTATCGGGAGAAATTCCAGGGCGGTGTGCTGAATTCCGCTGACCAACTGAAAAGTGCTCCGGGAGTAGATCCTGCGGTAGTGGCTTCGCTTCCGGATGGCTTCTTCCTTTCTGATTTTCGGGTACGCGATGTCCAAATCATCGGTCCCCAAGTGGGCGGCCAGTTGCGCACTCAGGCCGGATTAGCCACGCTCTATTCGTTGTTAGGGATGCTGGTTTATCTGGGTTTCCGCTTTGAGTGGATTTACGGCATTGCGGCTGTGGTCACGGTGTTTCACGATACCCTGATCACCGTAGGAGCGTTTTCCCTTACCAACACGGACATCACTTTGACCGTGATCGCCGCCATTCTTACCCTGATTGGTTACTCTAATAACGACACGATCGTGGTATTTGACCGCATCCGGGAAAACATTAAACTGATGCGGCGCGAGAAACTGTCGGAAATCGTCAACCGGAGCATCAATCAGACTTTAAGCAGAACCATCTTGACAGCGGGCCTTACCTTCCTTACCGTACTCGCACTATTCTTATTCGGCGGCGAGGTGCTTCGTGGATTCAGCCTCGCGCTGGTAATCGGCATCTTAATCGGGACTTATTCTTCGATTGCGATCGCCGCTCCCATCCTGGTGGCATACCAGGATTGGCGGATCCAAAAAGGCAAGCGACCGGTCGCCATGCCGGGCAAAGCTAGGTAAGTTACCCTATGGCGCGGTGGTAATGATTTGCGTTACGCCTTCTTATGTAGGAGTTAGAGGGAGTCTCTTGGAACGCCGTTCGGGCTTTGGTGGCCTACACGACGGACAAAGAAACTGGGAGCAAAGGGCAATTGACCGGTGTCTAAGTTTCCGTAGGGTCTGAAAGATGTAGGGGAGAAATCCAATGTTTGAAGACAGCCTTATCGAGTCCGGCGGCAGGCTCAAAACCAAGCGGGGATGGACTTCCATCGTCTCGTTCGCCATCCAGATCATGATCGTGGGTGTCATGGTCCTGATTCCGCTGATTTTCACGGAAGCCTTGCCTAAGGGGCAAATGATGTTCCTTCTGGTGGCCCCCCCACCGCCTCCACCACCTCCACCGCCAGCAGCCGCGGTCGTGCAGCACGTCAAGCAGATTCAAACCGATATCGTAAACGGCGAGCTGCGCACGCCTACTAAGATTCCGCAAAAGGTAAAAATGATTCAGGAAGATGAAGCTCCTCCGCCGACCATGGCGGCGACGGGCGTCGTGGGCGGCGTCCCGGGTGGAGTTCCGGGCGGATCCATGGGCGGCGTGATCGGCAGCGTTTTGAGCAGCACGCCGGTCGCTGTGCCGAAGATCGCTACCCCGCAGCGAGTGCGCGTTTCGGGCGGCGTTTCGCAAGGTCTTTTGATCCGCAAGGTGCCTCCGACTTATCCGCCTCTCGCCCGTCAGGCCCGTATTCAGGGCGTGGTCGTGTTGCAGGCGCAGATTAGCAAAGAAGGCAACATCGAGAACCTGCAGTTGATCAGCGGACACCCAATGCTGGCCCCGGCCGCGATCGAAGCCGTGAAGCAGTGGAAGTACAAGCCGTATCTGCTGAACGGAGAGCCGGTCGAAGTCGATACGCAGGTACAGGTGAATTTCACTCTCGCCGGGGGCTAAACTCCCCAGCAGGGTGCTGTTCGTATTTGTTCCTAGAAGTGTGCATGGCCCTCCCCTCCTACCTTAATCCTGGTGGTCGGGAGGCGCTTTCAGAAGCCCGGCCATGGCCGTTGTATCGCGATGTGTTTCACAAGCGAGGCCGGGTTCATGCATGTGTAACGGAGACGCCATAGAGCCGCCCGGAATCAAAATTCTTTTCTGGCGGTTGGCACAGTAAAGCGCATCAAAGTGTCCAATTAAGTAGAGAGTTCCGAGGAGGGAAAGCAACTCATGTTTGCAACTCATGTAGCAGCAGACGTTCTCAATCACGTTCACGTCGCAGCCACCTGGATGGTCCAGGAAGGCGGCGGCGCCATGGCGACCGATCCCTTGGGCTTGTGGAAGGCAATGGGATGGGTTGCGCGAACCGTCGTCATCATCCTGTTCATCATGTCGGGCTGGTCCATCGGCGTGATGATCGATCGCTGGATGGCCTATAGCGCCGCCCGCAAACAATCTCGCGCCTTCGCTCCTGCCGTGGCTGGAGCTCTCCGCGATGGTCGCATCGATGAGGCTATCAAAGTCGCCGAGCGTAACAAGAAGAGTCATCTGGCCAAGGTTGTTACCGCCGGCCTGATGGAGTTCAAGGCTCACCAGGATTCCCCGGGAGCTATCCCTGGCGAAACCATTGAAGCCTCCAAGCGCGCTCTGGAACGCACCGAAGCTATCGTCCACGCCGAACTGAAGCGCGGATTGGGTGGTCTCGCCACCATCGGCTCGACCGCTCCCTTTGTGGGACTGTTCGGAACCGTGATGGGCATTCTGAACGCCTTCATCGGCATCAATAACTCGAAGGCCACCGGTCTGGCTGCAGTCGCCGGCGGTATCGCGGAAGCGCTGGTCACGACGGCTATCGGGCTGCTCGTCGCCATCCCGGCCGTCATGATGTTCAACTATCTGACCGGTCGCGTGGAAGCGTTCGACGTGGAGATGGACAACTCGTCGAGCGAACTGATCGATTACTTCCTGAAAAAGCGCGGCGACGTTCGCCGGTAAGACACGCTCGGTCTGGTTTCCGCAGTGAGTTGCTTGTCCGGCGCTGGAGTTTTCCAGCGCCGGGCCTTCCCAACTAAAAGCGGAGAGCTCAGAACTCCGGACCGCGGCGGGGAAGTACAGGAGATATCTAGCTATGGCAATAGCAAAACGGGACGAAGGCTCGAAGGTCAGTTCAGACATCAACGTCACGCCCATGGTGGATGTGATGCTGGTCCTGCTGATCATCTTCATGGTGGTCACGCCCATGTTGCAGAAAGGCGTCAGCGTCGACATGGCAAAGGTGGATAACCCTACGCCCATGGAGGATGCTGACAAAGAAGACGCCCTTTTGGTTTCGATCACGCGAGACGGTAAGGTCTATTTCGGCACCGAGCAGATTACGACCGATAACCTGACCACGAAGGTGAAAGATCGCCTCGCCAACAAGCAGGACAAGCGCGTGTACGTGAAAGCAGACATGCGAACTCGATTCGGTGGCGTTGTACAGGTTGTGGATAGCGTTCGTGCCGCCGGAGTAGACGATCTTGGCTTGCTCACGGATCAGAGGAAAACTGGTCCTGGTGCCCCACCGGCTCCGGCTACGCCGGCGCCTGGCCAATAGAGGAGAACGACCATGGGAATGGCAGTTGGCCCGAGCGGAGGCCAAAGTGCAAACATCAACGTCACGCCGCTCATTGACGTATTGCTGGTGCTGCTGATCATATTCATGGTGATCTCGCCGGTAACTCCCAAAGGGTTAGACGCGCTGGTTCCTCAGCCGCCACCGCCGAATGCACCCAAGAACGTAAACCCTGACCGTACCATCGTTGTGCAGTTAATCGACCGCGGCGCCGGGCAGGAACCGGGCGTCAAGATCAACAACGAAGATGCGACTTGGGACAACCTGCAGGGACGTCTTACTGATATTTACAAGCAACGCGCGGAAAAGGTCATGTTCGTGAAGGGCGATGACGCTATCCCCTTTGCCAATGTCGCCAATGTGATTGACTTGGCCCATGCCGCTGGCGTGGATAAGGTCGGTCTGATTACCGCAAAGATCGAAGCGGGCAACTAAACCGCCCGTCCGGCAAGCCCGGAGCGCGTAGTTTTCGTTATTGGCCCACTGCACGGAGGCGTACTGCTTCCGTGCTGCCGCGGCCCGCGCTTGTCAAATCGGTGTCTCTGGGCCTAGGATGCTCTGTCGAGGGAGACTTATACCGCAATGAATAAGAACGTGAAACTCATTACGCTGGCGGCAGTCACGCTGGCGCTCTTCTCCTCTGTGGGATGCAACAAGCTCAAGGCACGCGACCAGCTCAACAAAGGTGTGAAGTCATACAAGGATAACCACTACGAGCAGGCTATCGACCACTTCCAGCAGGCGGTTCAACTGGATCCCACCTTGATTAACGCTCGTATGTATCTGGCCACTGCCTTTGTCTCGCAATACATTCCTGGCGTCGACTCCCCTGATAATCTCCGCACGGCTCAGCAGGCCATCGACGAATATCAGAAGGTCATCGACGCGAATCCTACTCGCGAGCAAAAAGTAAATAGCGCGAAGGGTATCGCTTACCTGTACCTGAACATGAAGAAATGGGACGATGCCAAGAAGTACTATCGCATGGCGTCGGAATTGGACCCGAACGATCCTGAGCCCTATTACTCGATCGGCGTGATCGACTGGACCGCATGCTACCAGCCTCGCATGGAAGAACGCGCTAAGTTGGGCATGAAGCCGGAAGAGAACCTGAATCCGAAAAATAAAGATCAGATGAAGGTCTGCACTGAATTGAAGGCTAAAAACGCCGGTGCAATCCAGGAAGGCATCGACAGCCTCAACAAAGCGATCCAGCTTCGTCCTGACTACGATGACGCCATGGCGTACATGAACCTGATGTACCGTGAGCGCGGCGATGTGGAATGTGACGATCTGGCCGCTCGCGCGGAGGATCTCAAGACGGCGGACCATTGGGTCGACGAGACACTTCGCGTGAAGAAAGCCAAAGCCGAAAAGGCCGCGCAGAGCCAGGGTGGCGGCATCACGGTGGATCAGCCGAAATAGTTTTTCAACTCGCAATCTTAATTCCCAGCCTCTTTCCCTGGTGAAGGAGGCTTTTCTATTTCTTGGTTTGCGATTCCCGTGTTGTGCGGCAGGATGAAACTTCCAAGGTATGCTGGTTCCGCAGTAACCTAGTCGCGACCTCATTCAACCGTCGATGACTGTGCGCGTGAGCGAGCGTCCCCGGAGCATAAATGGCCCTGAAAGCAACGTTAAGGAGGCTCGCTGACGGTCACGGCTTTCTGTCGGTCTTGCTGAATTTTCAGCGGCTCGCACACGGTTATCAGCCGATCTTTCTTGACTACAAGGTTGAGGCAGTCCCGCGCTATGGCTATGGCAAGCCCGCGCATCCCGAACTAACCCGCATCCTGGCGCGCAACGATGTTGACTATGCGAAGCTGCTTGCTCAGTTGCTCAGTTTCTCCGATAAGCTGTTTCGCATTTCATTGCGCGAGCCCAGGGAATCGCCCGAGCCCTCGTGGCTTCACGATTGGCTGGACGGATTGGACACATTTGCCATTTACGGATTCGTGGCGGCTGGAAAGCCAGCGCTGTATATGGAGGTCGGTTCCGGATATTCCACGAAAGTGGCTCGCCGCGCCATCAAAGATCACACTCTGCATACAAAAATCGTTTCGATCGATCCGCATCCGCGGGCCGAGGTCGACAGTCTCTGCGACGAGGTAGTCCGGCAGCCGCTTGAGAAGTGCGACCTGAAGATATTCAATCGCTTGCAAGCCGGCGACATTCTGTTCATGGACGGTTCCCATCGCACCCTGATGAATTCCGATGTAACCGTTCTATTTCTGGAAATTCTTCCGCGCCTCAAGTCCGGTGTGCTGGTCCATCTGCATGACATATTCCTGCCGCTGGACTACCCGCCGTATTGGGAGCTCCCGTACTACCCGCACCGCTACTGGTCAGAGCAATATCTGCTTGCTGCCAGCCTGCTGGCCGAACAGAGCGCGTACGACATCATTCTGCCCACTCACTACATCAGCATCACAGATCATCTGAATCGCGCGCTGGACAGTTTCTGGAACGACCCACGTTTAGCCGGGGTTCCCAGGAGCGGCACCTCGTTTTGGATTCGAATGCGCTGAACCCGCTGCGATTTCGGCCAGAGCGATTTTTCGGTCTCTGTGGTTCACGCTCTCGGTTGTTTCTGCAGCGTGAATATCACAAAGGTGTATTCCAGCCCATAGGCATCCCAGCGAATGGGCCTCTCCGTGCACTCCAAGTCGAGCTCCTCGATAGGCATCAGACCAATGCCTTGCGCCAGAGAAATAGCAGCCTGAACCTCAGGTTTCGAGAAGATTCGCACCGGAGCTCCGTGCGCCAGCATTCCCTTTGTGTCGATCGGCGTAGGGAAGTAATCGGTGGAAGTGATGAGCACGCCACCAGGTTTGAGCAGGCGATGCATCTCCCGAAAGTAGCTCTCCAGCGGCACGCCATGCTCAACAACGCTCAGGCACGTGATGGCATCGAAAAATTCATTCGGAAATGGAGCATGCGTAATGTCGCCGGGCAAATAACGAATGGGCCCGCGCCGCGCCGGGTCGGTGAACGAGAGATTGATTCCGTAAAGATTGCGATAACCGTAGACAAACAGCGCAGGCAGCACGTTGCTGTAGAACTCCCCGCCCGCGTCGAGGATGCAAGCAGAAGGCGAGGTACGCGCCAGAATCGTCGAAACCGCCGCCAGATGGTCCCAGTTCTTCTCCGGGCCGCGATGCAGCGGCACATGAAGCTTGCGGGCATTTTCATGCGCAGCCACCCACTCCGCCCTGTTCTTGAGCGTTCCGTTGGCAATCTGCGGTCCCGGGCTCCCCGCGAGGTGGCCTGCCCCGAACTTCATTCTGAGTAAAAGGCGATACAGAGTATCCGACCGAAGAACCGCGCTCTTAATCCGACGAAAGAATCGCCGCGAAGCCGGAATCGTGTCATTTGAGTTCTGCTGCGACTGTGCGCGTTCAGCCACGAGGTTACTACGATAGCCGCCGAACAGATGGTTTGCAACTCGACACTGACGACGTATTGAGGAGTCGCTCTGCCCGCAGCGAGGGCAGTTATAATCGCGGCTGAATGGAGAACTCGTCTGCTGTCAGCGTGGTGGCCACTGTTCTCAACGAGGTGGCGGACATTGACCGGCTAATCACCAGTCTCATGACGCAGACGCTTGCTCCCGCCGAGGTGGTTATCGTAGACGGCGGCTCGACCGATGGCACTTGGGAACACCTGCAGACCGTCAAAGCGAAATACCCGATTCTCCTCCCTATCCGCGATGATACTTGCCGGCTATCACGTTCTCCCGGCCCGATCTCCCGAGGACGAAACGTCGCAATCGCCGCGGTGTCTTCTGCCGTCGTTGCCTGCGTCGACGCTGGCTGCACCTATGAACCGGATTGGCTCGAAAGACTCACCGCTTCGATTCGCGGCGGCGAAGCCGAGTACGCCCTCGGCGGATCGTGCCTGGATCCTGAGCAGCGTACGATTTGGGATATCGCGTCCGCGCCCTTCTTCGGCGTAAAACTCAACCCGGATGCGAAAACGAAATCCTGCACGGCACGCTCCATGGCCTTCCGCAAGCAAGTCTGGCAACGCGTCGGCGGATTCCCTGAGCATCTCCTTCTCGGTGAAGACACAGTCTTCGACCTGAAGGTTCGCACCCTTGTTCGTCCGACATTCGCAGAGCGCGCCAAAGCGTTCTACCGCCCCGGCTTTTCTCTTCGGTCGGCCCTCAAACAGCTGGCTCGCTACTCCGTCAGCGACGGCGCTGCGGGAGTGCGTCCCGCACGCCTCATGCGTAATCTATCTCGCTGCCTGTTGGAGATTGCCGCCGTCCTGCTTATGGGTCATACCGTAATTCCATTGCTGTGCGTTCTCGCCCTTGAAGTCTATTACGCCTTCCGTCTCGACTGGCGAGACCTTCGGGCCGCACCTCCGCCGGCGTGGGCTGCGCGAATGTTGTTTTCACTGCTCGTTCCCTGGATGGTTGCGTTGAATCAAATCAAGGGAGCAATCACCCAAACGAGCCAACCGAACCCACAGAATCTCACCTGATTCGCTGGCAGCCCAAGCTATTGCTTGCTATAAAGACGTACTTCGACTCTGGGAAACTGCCATCGCTGCAGCCTCGGAAAGGATTCGGGAAGAATCTGCTTCAACATGGCGGTCGTCGGATCGTACCCGCGCACAGGCTGATTGTTCATCAGCATCACCCAGAGGCGTGGATGACTGGAAGCTACCGAGTGCAGGAGTTCCGCGCTGAACTTGCCTGTGAAGTCACGATAGTCGAGACCTGCTCCGTGATGAGGGAAGAGAATTTCCGGGCCCAGTTGCGCGGTGAAATTTGGGCTGGCCGTATTCTCCCCGGCGCGCAGCGAACGAAAATATTCATACGGCAATCGCGTTGCCGGAATATAGAAGATGATCGCGTCCCCAGCGTGCGCCTGATCGAGCACGAAGTCGGTTGCGGCGCCAGCAGCATCGCGCTCGGTATCGAAGTCGTGACCGTAGACAAAAAAAACTCCCTGCAACGAGAGCAGCAGGATCCCGGTCAGCGTTGCCCCCAGCAACCATGATTGGCGAATCCGCAACAGCCCAGCTGCCACGAGAATTAGCAGCCCAGGCAAGCAAAAGATCATGTAACGTGCCAGAAAGACTGGACGGGCGAAAGATAGTACAACCGTCAGCAAAACTGGGAACAAGAGCCACAGTAGCAGGAACTGGCACCGCCAAGTCTCCCAACTCTGATTGCGTGCCAGCAGTTGCTTCCGCAATGGCGCAATGGCGGCGATACAGGCAACCGTATAAATTCCTGCGAGCGCTCCGTTATGGCCGCCTGCCAGGTGCTCGAAGAACTCCACGACATCGTGCAGCCCTGGTCGAGGAACCCAGCGAATTGGACCCGCCCCCGTCTTAGCCACAAAGACCAGCAAAGGCAAAACGGCTAAACCGATCGTGATCCAGGCTCGATGCAACTGGGCGTAGCCATCGCGGTTGGCTTCTCTGGTGCGAGAACCGGGACTTCCCAGCCAGCGAAACACCACCCATTGCGCCGCTACCAGCAGCAGCGCATAGAAATGCGCGTAAACCGCCAGAATGCTCGCCAGGATATAACCGATTTGGGTGCGCCGCGAAGGCTGCCGCACCCAGGCAATTAGAAATCCTGATGACAGCGTCGCCAATAGCAGAAAGAGCGAATAGCTGCGCGCCTCTTGTGCATAGCGCACACTGTACGCGTTAAACGCGAACAAGACGCACGTGATCAACGCGACTCGCCGGTCATACAGCATCCGCGCGACCCAATAGATTGCTGGCAGGGTAGCGACAGCCATTAACACGGAGAGGCTGCGGATGAAAAATTCGTTGTGGCCAAAATGCAGCCAGGCACTCAACAGCACGTAATACAGAGACATGTTGGCTTCCCGCCACCACATCACGTGCAGAAAGTTGCGCCAGTCCAGCCATGCGATCTCCACGCTGAAGCACTCATCGGACCAGAAGGGCTTACGGGAGAGATTTGCCAGGCGCAATGCTATGCCAAATGCCAAAAGGAGCAGAAGGGTAATCCAGTGAACTGCGCGGTGCGCGTTCGCCTGTTTCGGTGAATCACTCGTTCGTTCATTCACCGGGGCTGCGGGAGGGAGCATTTTATGCGTTGGGTCCGTGAATTTCCTGATGGTACGATGCAAATCCGGCGCCAGCTTACAAGGCAAGGCAGCCGGCGGGCGGTGCATTTACAATATCCGGTTCAATCGAAGATCGCTACCGCATAGTCGACGTTTATGTTCAAAAAGATCCTCATAGCGAATCGTGGCGAGATTGCCGTGCGCATCATTCGCGCCTGCCATGAAATGGGAATCGCGGTCGTCGCGGTCTATTCTGATGTGGATCGCGCCTCGCTTCATGTGCGCAAAGCCGATGAGGCTTATCCGATTGGGCCCGCCGCCGCATCCGAGTCGTATCTCAATATCCCGAAAATTCTTGACGTCGCCGCGCGATCCGGGGCCGACGCTATCCATCCCGGATATGGTTTTCTTTCCGAGAACGCGAAGTTCGCCCGAGCTTGTGCCGACGCTGGCGTCAAGTTCATTGGCCCTACGGCGTTAGCCATGGAGGCCATGGGATCGAAAACGCGTGCCCGCCAGGCCATGGAGCGTGCCGGCGTGCCCTGCGTCCCCGGCACCTCCCGCGGCCTCGAGTCCTTCGAGCAGGCCGAGCAGATGGCAGCCCGTATCGGTTTTCCCGTAATGCTGAAAGCGGCAGCCGGCGGCGGGGGAAAAGGCATGCGTTTGGTAAACGCCCCTGCAGAACTGAAGTCGGCGCTCGAGGGCGCTCGCAGCGAGGCAGAACGTTCGTTCGGCGATAGCGAAGTCTACATCGAGAAGGCCATCGTCAATCCCCGCCACATCGAAATGCAGGTTCTGGCCGACGAGCACGGGAACACCGTGTACCTCGGCGAGCGTGAGTGCTCTTTGCAGCGGCGCCATCAGAAGGTAGTCGAGGAGGCGCCCTCGCCACTCGTCGATCCCGACATGCGCTGCCGTATGGGCGAGGTTGCCGTTCGCGTGGCCCAAGCCGCCGGATACACCAACGCCGGTACGGTTGAATTCCTGGTCGACGAGCAGAAGAATTTCTACTTCCTCGAGATGAACACGCGTTTGCAGGTGGAGCATCCGGTGACCGAGTTGGTCACTGGCCTCGACCTCGTTCACCTACAGATTCGTATTGCGGCTGGGGAGCGGTTGCCCTTCACGCAGAGTGAAGTGATGATCCGTGGACATGCCATCGAGTGCCGCATCTACGCCGAGGATCCCGACAACAATTACTTCCCCAGCCCCGGAAAGATCACACTGCTGCTCTTGCCCTCAGGGCCGGGAATCCGGCGCGACAGCGGGATGTACGAAGGCTGGACCGTTCCCATGGACTACGATCCGCTCCTAGCCAAGCTAATCGGCTACGGTACAGACCGCGAACAAGCCATCAGTCGCCTCACGCGTGCTCTGAACGAATATTTTGTGGGCGGGATCAAAACGAATCTCTCGCTATTCCGGCGTATCTTGAGTGACCCGGACTTCCGCGCCGCAAACCTAGATACCGGATTTCTCGATCGCCTTCTGAAACAAAAGCCAGCCGCAACTCCATCGGATCCCAAGACCGCCGAGGTCGCGGTCATCGCCGCTGGAATATTTGCCGTGCTGGGCCCGGTCGCCGCAGGTGCCGGCGAACAAATTGCTGCCGGCGATGCCGCAGGTAGCAAAGCGGCCACTCCGTCCAACTGGAAAATCGCAGCCCACAATGAGGCGACGCGATGAGCAAAAGAATGCGCTGGCCGCAGGCCACTGACCACTGCTCGGAATGACCTACGACATCGTCATTGACGGCAAGCATTACCGTCTCGAACTCATTCGAGTCGAGGCCCGCTGGTCATGTCGCCTCGACGGACGTGACGTGGAAGTCGACGCGGTTTTGGCGCGGCCTGATGTGCTTTCCTTGCGCATCGGCAATCATGCCTACGAAGTGAAGTGCGAACGCGTCGCCGCCGATATGCATCTCTGGGTGGGCGCCGCTCGTTTTGCCGCCGAGGTCCGTGACCCGCGCTCCTTGCGCGGTCGAGTGCGTGCGGTGGATGATCAAGGGCCAAAGAAACTGACCGCACCCATGCCGGGCAAGATTGTTCGCGTCCTAGTAAGTCAGGGTTCGGAAATCGAAGCCGGGGCAGGTGTGCTGGTGGTCGAGGCGATGAAGATGCAGAATGAAATCAAGTCGCCAAAGAAAGGTACAATTCAGAAGATTCTTGTGAGTGAAGGGGCAGCTGTGAACGCCGGAGACGTTCTCGCGATTGTCGAATGACGCGCCCGTTAAGCAACTGGAACGCTACCGCTCCAATCCATTACTATCGAGCACTCGCTTAGCGTAGTAGTTTTCTGCTTTTGCGGAATCCCGCAAGACTTCGTAATACGCGGCCTTCAGCAACTGCTCGCGGCGGTCGTGAAGTTGCGAGCGGATGGCCTGCTGCACACGGGGATCCGACAATTCGCGCTGGCCGGCCGGTTCCTTCGCAACCAGTTTTACGATACGAAATCCCTTCAGGCGGTTCGCCGGATCCACCACTGTAATCACGGGGCTGTACTGTCCCGGCTTCAACTTCATCACCGTTTCACGCGTCGCCGGGTCGGCTCCTTTGAGTCCAGACTCGGGCGTGGTTCCGAGGTCGCCACCGTTGCCGGCGGTTTCGGGCTCTTCCGAGTATTTCATGGCCAGCGTAGCGAAATCGTCGCCGCTGTCCAATCGATTGGCAATCATCTGGATCTTCTTGCGCGCCTCAGCCTCGTTCTGGGCTTTGTCGTTTTGGTTCTGCGCCTGCGGATTGGGAGCGGGAGTCACTAGGATCTGCGCCAAATGGTACTGCGGTTCAATCAGGTTGAATTCAGCCTTGTGCGCGTTGTAGTAGTCGGTGATGTCTTGATCCGTGACCGTAATTTTGGAAGATACCTCTTTGTTCATCACTTTTTCCAGCGTGATGGAGCGCCGGATGTCACGTTTGAAATCCGCCAGGGAAATCTTCTTCTCCTGCAGACGCTTGGCAAACTCTTCTTCGGAGGAGGGAGACTTGATCTCGTTATATTTTCGGTCAACCTCTTCGTCGGTCGCCAGCAGTCCGAGTTTCTCGGCGCGACGCATCACGATTTCGTCCTCGATGAGTTGATGCAGAATGTTCAGTCGAAGCGCCGTGGCCTGTTCACCGGTCGGCTTCTGCTGAGCTGAAGCGACCTGGTTCTCATAGTAACTGTCGACATCTGATTTTAAGATCTTCCGGCCATCCACTGTAGCCATCACGTCGCTACCGGCCTTTGCATTACAGCCTGCCAGAGTCGCCAGCATGACCGCAGCGAACAGCGTCACGGCGAACCGCGCAACGAATGAGTTATTCTTCAAGAATGTTTCTCCGGTCCTGACTGCAACATGAACGAAAGTCCAGATTGAGGGTTTGACCGCCCAGCCCAAGCCCCCTGATTACTTGGATGCGGGCGCCGGGGCCGATGGAAGGTGCTGTGGCACAGGTACGCCCGCGTCTCTCAGGGCGGCGTCCAGAGCGGCGCGCACCTCACCGATAGGAACGGCGCCGTCAATCTTCTGGCCATTGATGAATAGAGCGGGCGTTCCGTTCACGCCCAATCCCTCAGCTTCTTTCATCGACGCTCTCACGGCATCCTCATTTTGTGTCTTGATGCAGGATTGCAGCTTCGCCATGTCTAAATTGTGTTTTTGCCCCTGCTGCGTGGTTATCTTGTCGATGGCATCGAAACGTGCCGCAGGGCTCTTCTCTGAATCTACTTGTTGCTTATTCGCGTGCATGTAGTCCGCGAACTCCCAGTAAGCGTCGTCATTTTGCGCAGCCAGGCAGTTCGCGTCAACTGCGGCATGAATTGCCCACGGATGAATCTCTGACAGCGGATCGTCCTTGTAAATGAAGGTAACCCGGTCACCGTATTCCTTGAAGATCTCTGGAAACAGCGTCTGGTGCATCCGCGAGCAGAACGGGCACTCGAAATCGTCGAAATTGACCGCGACAACCTTGGCCGCTTTGGCGCCCCGCGTGGGTCGCCCGGTGGTATCGATCTTGCTCATCAATTCAGCGTAAGGGTCTTTGGTCAGGTCGAACTTGGTCAGGCGCAGCATCGTGGCGCGATCCTTCGACAGCAGAAACCTGTAGTCTTTCTGCTTACCGTCGCCACCGTCGATATTCACCGAGACCGCATCGTAGCCCGGCATCTCGTTTGAAGGGGTGATAGCGCCGACCACCACCTTCACATCAAGAGGGATCGTATAAAAAGCTCGCACCTGGTGCTCGATCTTGCGAGCCACATCGGGAGGGGCGGACTGGGCGACACAGCCCAGGCATACCAAAAGCCAGACTAAAAGAGAACGTCGAATTAGAATCACCAGAAACCGCCTCAGCATCACTCGTTTATCTTTTGATTATCTCACAGCGTATTCGGGCCGATGATCGCAAGTGACAGCAGTGGCAGAGCTTTTTATCCCGCGCGGCGCAGTTGTTCGGCAGACAACAAAGAATTCATCGATCCGGAGCGAAACCCCTCCAGATCGAGAGTGACAAACTTGAAGCCCAAGGCTTTGAAGATAGAGGTGAATTGGGCGGCCACAGTGGGATTCAGAGCTCGCTCCAGTTCCTCACGGTCAACCTCAATGCGGACGATATCGCCGTGATGTCGTACCCGGAATTGCCGAAAGCCGAGCGCACGGATGGCGTCCTCGCCTTGTTCGACCACTTCAAGCGCCTCTCGCGTGACCGGCCGTCCATATTCAATTCTCGAGGAGAGGCAGGCCGATGCCGGCTTGTCCCAGATTCGTAATCCTGCCTGACGAGCTAATTCTCGAATCTCGTTCTTTGTGAGTCCAGCCTTCAACAACGGAGCAGCAACGTGGTGCTGTCTCGCAGCCTGTTGGCCCGGGCGGAAGTCGCCTTGATCATCGAGGTTTACGCCATACGCAATCGCGTCGAATCCCCGCTCGGCTCGCAGTTGTTCCATCACTATAAAAAGTTCGTCTTTGCACTGAAAACATCTCTGCCCGTCATTGCGTGCATATTCCGGACGGTCGAGTTCGGAGGTGGCAATGACTTCGACGGGGATTCCTTGCTCATTGGCGAAAGCGATGGCATCGTTTAATTGGGTGCGGGCCAGGCTGGGAGAGTCGGCGATGATCGCCAGCATGTCGTTGCCCAGAGCGCGGTGTGCCGCCCAGGCGAGATAGGCGGAGTCCACTCCGCCCGAGTAAGCAATCAGCACACGGCCGAGTTGACGAAGTTCCGCCTGCAGTTGCGATTCCTTCGCATTCATGCTGGTTTCAGAGGCCTGCACAGCCACTATGGTACCAGCCCTGCTGCAGTCTGCAATCGGCGATTTCGGGTAGCGCGGGGCTTTTTCGCGCTGCGGTGCCACTCAATTCCCGCTACCGCCCCCGGAGTCCGTCGACTCAACGAACTAGTACAACCGTTCCTGCCGCCGCAGATTTCCAAAGGAGCCGATATTCGCCAGGCTGAAAGTGAACCGGAACAGGTTTTCATTGCGCACGTTTGCAATAGCATACCGGCGATATTCCATGGTGACACCGCAGCAATTCCAGTTATAAGTGGCCTGCGCGGTAGCAAACTGCAATTGCCGTGCTTCCGCGTCGAATCCAAAGCTGCTGGCGGCGCTGAACCCCGGACGGGCTAGGCCTCCATAACCCAAAGCGACTCGAAACTGATTGAACTTGCAGACCGGTTGTGTGGTTGCAGTCGAAGCGAAACAGGTTCCTTCGCTGGGAGTCACTGCTGTCGTAGCGGGCTGCGGGATCTGCAGAAATGCATCACCGCCGCCAATCGTGAACGATCCCACGTTGTAGTTGACCAGCAGCGTGTTGGCATTTACCCGGTTTAACTGGAAGTCGTAGTCGAGGTCCCACTCCGTATTGGTGCGGTTGCTGGTCGCGACCCGCAGTCGCGAAACTAGTGGGGAAAGGTGCCGCGGTTCGGTGGCGAATGCGATTCCAGTCAAGTCTTCCGTCGTGGTGAATACATTGCGCTGTCCGGGGACGAGCGCTCCGCCGAAGGTCGAGTCGAGAAAGTACTTCTGCATAATTTCCCAGGAAACCACTTCTTTGGTCTCTGGCCCCGGATTGCACGCCGCAGTGTCCAAATTGTTCAAGCGTTGCCACGGTACTGTTTGTTCCGGCGCGGCCGCCCCGACAGCCAGTCCCGTCATCGGCACGTCGCACTCCTGGATGTGGGATGTCACTCCTTTCGAGTAAAGGCGCGTTACAAATCCGTATTGCACTTCGTGAGTATCGCTCAAAATATCATGTTCATCGAAATGCAGCACCTGCGCGAAATCGTTCACCCCGGTCACATAACGGTAGACAATGCGCGGTTCGATGACGTGCTTCCACTTCTTCCCCAGGAATTCCTTGTCGAATATCTTTTCCAGGACTGGGGGCCTTAACTCAACCGAACCCTCCACCGCCTGCCGGTTCGTGGGATCGGGTACGGCGTTGCCGTTTACAAACCTCTCGGTGTAGTAGGTCTCATGCAGCGTAAGGGCCGGGCGCAGCGCCCAGCCGCGGACTTGCAGCGGCAGGGAAATCTCCGGGTTGAAATCGAAGCGCCCCAATAAGCTGCTGGTATGAAACCCGGGCTCGCTGCGCGAAAGGCCTGCCGCCGAGACGTCGAAAGACCAGAAGAAAGGCGAGTGACCTAATGCACGATCCACGCTCGATGCATCGACACTCGGCGTGTGCAGAATTCGAATCGAATCGAACGTTGGCGGATTCGACAGCGCACCCTCAGCATTCGTAGTCTGAAAGAAATTCTGGTAGCGCTCGACCATGCCGCCGAAAGAGAAGCCATCGAAAGACTTCGAAACGAAAAGTTGCGATTTCACTTCCGAGTTGATGGCCTGGGTGTAGACCTCATTGAACGCCAGGCGGAAGAGAAAAGAACTCAGGTAGTCGACATTGGAGACCGCGCGGAATCCGTAGAAGTTGCCTTCGGCCGTCAGGCGTGCTTCTTGACCGCCTTCCTGCAGCGGAGGCGTGCCGATGCCGCGGTCGTTGACTCCAAAGAAGTTCAGATCTACGTACGAGGTGTCGCTGGGCCGCATGCGGAATTCCCCGCGCTGCGACCATCCGCGCAACGAAAAATATTCTGCTCCCACAAGGGCGTCCATGCTGCGGTTGATCGCCCAGTAGAAAGAGTCGCCGACGATATTGCCCTTGGTGGAGGAACGCCCGATGGTCGGTACCAGAAAGCCTGTGCTTCGCACCTCCCGAGCTACGGGATGGGTGGCATAAGGAAAGTAGAAAACCGGGAAACCGTGCAGCATGAACTTGCTGTGGTAAATGCTGGCATTACCACCCACATCTACCACCACTTTGTGCGCCTGAAACTGCCAGTTAGGGCGCGGCAATTCGCACGTGGTGATGGTCCCGTCGTAGACGAGATAGTGGTCTGGACTCGTCTTCTCCACAAGCTTTCCGGAGAAAGCGAACGGAGCGCTCGAGGTCAATACGGCACGCTTGCCGCTGAACCGCAGTCCGGTAGTGGCGGAAACGTCGTAGAAACGACCCGTCTCAGCTGTCAGGTTATAGTTTCCATGACTGGCTCTGAGGTGGTCGTCATTCGGGCCCCCGTCCAGACTGAAGTGTCCTGAGGCCGTGGCTTCGCCGCGGTCTGAGTCATAGGTGATCTCATCGGCTCGCAAAACGTAATTGCGATAGTGAACCTCGGCGTGGCCATGCAATTTGTAGACGTCGCCGTCTTTTTCCTGCTGGTCGGCGCAGATCGTGGCCGAATCGGATTCCTGGCTTGCGGCCTGCATCGCACACGGCGTGCTCGAGGTCGCTGTATCTGATTTCTGTGGCATCGCGGATGCCAAAGAGGCTTCGTCCTGGCCTGAATTTTCGCCGAGCAACTGCTTGGTTACTAGCCCCGTGGCGAGAACCTGATGACAAAGAAACAACGCCGTGATAAGGAATCTAGTGCGAAGAGTCATCGGAAGAAAATCAGCGGAGAAGCTCGTCCAAGCAGACGTGCTTACTCTTTCAGCTGTTTTGCCGCGGCATCGTGAACTTAGCACGACGCTGGCTGCCCGGCAAAGTAGCGAACAAGGCTAGGATTCCCGTTGATTCCTTTCCGGTTGTACGCAGCATGTGAACTGACACGATTTAAAGAGACTGGTTTTCATGAATTGTCCGCAGTGTGGAGATGTTTGCCGTTGCCCCCTGGAGCCCCTTCCCCCGGCTTTGCTGCAGTGGACGCCCGATCACGAGGCTGGCACGGGCCTGGCCGCCGCCTTGCCGTCGGTAGAGATGAATCCGGAAGTAGCTGTCATTCCTTGTGTCGAAGCGGAGCATCTGAAATCGACTGAACAGTCCTCCCCAGGCTCCGATCTATCAGCCTCGGACACTTACGCTCGAGAGGCCGCTCCCGCGTGGCGCGATGAGCTTTCGGCCCGGCTCGATCGCTATCGTGCGCGTCGCAAAGTGCGCCCGCCGCGCTACCCCTCTCTGAACTTGCGCTTTGAAGCTCCCGAAATGTATGCCAATGCGAAATCTGCCAATGCCTCATCGCTTGCAGATTTCGAGACCGTCTCGAATCAGGCGCTGGCACTCGATGGGATGGCGTCCACTTCTTCCGCGATGGCCGAGCCTGAAAAGGAATATCCTACTCCGGCAGAAACGGCCCCGGCGCCGGTTCCTTCCCGGCCGTCTCGCCCTGCCGGCGCCAAAGTGATCGAGTTCCCTCGGTTCGCCTGGGCTCCGCCCACGCCTCCGCCGGATCAGCTGGCCGAGCCGGTCAGCGAGCGCCCACGAATCCTGGATGTCCCCGAGTTTGAGCCTCCCGCTCCCGCGCTTGGCGGAATCCTTATCGAAGCCGTCGAACAGCCGGATCCCGAGAAGCGGCTCGGCATCGACATCCCCCTGCAGAGCGCGCCCCTCGGTCTGCGACTCGTTGCCGCCCTCGTCGACGGGCTCATCATCGCTGCCGCCGCGTCGCTCTTCGGATTCATCTTCTGGAAAGTGGATGCGATCCGTCCGCCGATGGTTCAAACGCTAAGCTTGGCAGCGGGACTTTTATCCCTCTTCTGGGCTGCCTACCAGTATCTGCTAATCGTTTACTCGGCTAGCACGCCGGGGCTGCGCATCGCAGGCCTTGAGTTAGCTCGCTTCAACGGTACTTCCACCAGCCGCTCACTGCGGCGCTGGCGTGTACTCGCGAGCTGGCTCTCCGCCGTTTCCGCAGGCATGGGATACGTGTGGGTTTTTCTCGATGAAGACGCCCTCTGCTGGCATGACCGGATCACGCATACCTATCTGGCACCGCGCAGGTGCGAGCCTAAGACCAGGGACTGATCCCGAAGAACTTGATCTTCTGCGAACCGGCGATTAGAGGAGCAGCGGAGAATATAGGATCATTCCATCGCATCCCGGCGTTATGTGCCCGCATCCAAACAAAAAGGTTCCTGTTTTCAGCGAGGAGGAGCAATGATCGCAAGGAACATTACTTTGCCGGAAATGATTCTTTGGACCGGGACGCGTGTTGCGCTAGGCGTGGGGGTAGGAATGTTGGTTTCCCGGCGACTTAGTAAGGACGCTATGAAGGCGGCTGGATTAGCTCTGACACTCGTCGGAGGGCTTACGACGATTCCGCTGGCGATCGCCATCATGGGGAAGAAGGACTTGGCTCGGCCTGAAATTCGGTCAGTGGCTTAGCCTTGCGCAGTCGTCTCAAAGAGCACGAAATACAGTTCGCATCGGACGCTCCTGAATCAAGCGGAAGGCCCATCGGTGGCGAGAAGGCCTTACACACGTTGACCCTTGATGTTCGTGCTCGCGCGCTTGGCGGCTAGAGATTTGAGGATCAGGCCCTCCAATGTGGGTTGGTCCACATCGGCGAGCTTCTTGATGTAGAGGCAGCCCTTGCCGGTGGAATGCTTGCCAAGTTTTGCCAGCAGCGCCGTAGCTTCACCAAACCCAGTCAACCCATAGAGAACGGTTGCGGCCTTACGCGGCGAAAAAGCGATCACCGGCATATCGCCCTCGCGGCCGCTCTCGTACTTGTAGTGGTAACTGCCGAAACCAATGATCGATGGCCCCCACATTCGGGGCTCTTCTCCGGACGCCTTTTGCATCAACTTGATCAGCGCCTTGGCGTCTGAGCTCCGGACCGGGTCCGTGAGGGCATCGATGAAGGTCGCCACGCTGACTTTGGTGGGCGTGGTTTTGTTGTCAGCCATCGCTCTTGCTCGCTTCAAGGCTAAACCAGTCCGCAGAGGCGGGCAAACATGAAGGAATTGCTGATAACAAGATATCGCGTTCAGTGAACTGCAGAAGAGCGTTACGACGATTCTTGACCGCAATCGCTCAGCTTTGCGCAAGCATGGTGCCGGAGAAGTGGAAGACTGCGGCGTTAAATGCCATATCTCTTCCAATCCAGCCGTCTCATTAGCCGAGCACCCAAATCTCGAGCACTGATCAGTACCAAAACACAACCGATAGCTACGATGGCCCACCAGTTACTTTCTCGCTTGCGTTCCTCTACCCAGACGAAAGCCGCCAATAAGAAACCCAACACGGCCATCCAAGACAGGAAATAAAACCAGATCGAGAACAGGGGCCAGTGGCCCGTGTGGTCGCGGAAGGCTTTCCATACGCGGTATTTGTGACGGATATAGACGAAGGTGTTCCTTATGTCCCGACGACCGAAAGGTGAAAAGAACTCAGGTTCTTCCCAACCGACGAAGTGCCGCATGTTGCGCTCATACTTCGCCGAAGCAACCTGATTCACAAGCGGCCCCTTTTCCTCACGGGCAGCCAGCGCGTCGAGCCTCTTTTTGATCCGGGTGGCACTCTGCTTATTCAGGCCGCGCCTCTCCAGTTCGCTTACCAATGCCGCGGCTGCCTCTGGAACGAGGGTGTTCCGGTCCGCCCACAAACACAGCAGTTCATCATCAGCCGACCGCGCGTAGTTCGCCGTGAACTCAGAGAGGTCCATGATTTTTACCCTGACGGATTCGACTTTAACAGCCCGCAGTTTACGTCTAAGTCTGCCATCGGTCCTTGTTGTTGCCAAGGGCGTTAACGATCGAGACCAGAGCCGGTAGTCAAGACACGTCCCGTCAGAACAGCATCCTCAACCCAGCGGTTTACCCGCCGATTCGCTTGGTTTACTCTAGTTTCCCTATGCGCACTTTCCTACCATTCCTTCTTCTGATCACAGCCACCGCATCTGTCTCTGCCCAAGACTCCAAGCCGATCGCCGACCGCCTGGCGGCCCAGAACGCTTTGTTCGACGAACAGTATGAATCCGATCTGCGCAACTTTCCCGAGCGCGCAACCGCCTTCGGCGATTATCGGTACAACGATCGCCTTACCGACTATTCTCTGAGCGCGATCAAGCAGCGCCATGAAGCCGACCAAGCCTTTCTGCAACGCCTGCAGGCCATCTCAACCGCCGATTTCTCGGACCAGGACCAACTCTCCAACGACTTGATGATTCGCGTTCTGCAACAACGCATTGCCGATTTTGATCTGAAAGAGTACGAGATGCCGATCAACCAGCAGAGCGGCATCCACACCAATCTCGCCGACCTGCCGCTCGCCGTTCCGTTCGATTCCGTCAAGCACTACGAAGACTACATCTCGCGTCTGCACCAGATTCCGCAGGTGCTCTCACAGGTCACCGAAGTTCTGCGCGCCGGCATGAAAGACAAACTAATGCCGGTGCGATTCCTCGCGGAGAAAATTCCCGGCCAATGTCAAGGCATCATTGCTGCCGACCCGTTCCTGCAGCCGACCAAGAAATTTCCCGCCAGCATTTCGCCGGAAGATCAGAAACGCCTGACCATGGAAATCACCGACGCCATCAATACAGACGTTATCCCCGCCTACAAGTCATTCGCCGCCTTCATTCAGAACGACTACGCCCCTCAGGGCCGCACAGTTCTCTCGATCACCTCATTGCCCGACGGCCAGAAACGCTACGAAAACGACATCTACGCGCGCACCACCACTCACATGACGGCGGAGGAAATCCACGAACTGGGTCTGCGCGAGATCGACCGCATCGAAACCGAGATGACTGCGATCGCCAAGAAAGAGGGCTTCGCAGATCTCGCTTCCTTCCGCGCCTCACTGAAAACCAACCCCAAATACATTCCAACGTCCGCCGAGCAAATTCTCGACAATTTCCGCCACTACATTGCGCAGATGGAGCCGAAGCTTCCGGAGCTGTTCACGCTGCTTCCGAAGTCGCCGGTCACGGTCGAAGCCATTCCCGAATTTAATGCTGGAGCCATGACCCACTACATGACCGGAACGCCCGATGGCAAGCGGCCGGGCCGGGTAGTGGTAGCAACCTCCAAGTTTGCCGAGCGTTCGTTGGTGGACGACGAGGCCATTGCCTACCACGAGGGCGTGCCCGGGCATCACATGCAGCTCTCGGTGCAGCAGCAGTTGCAGGGATTGCCCAAGTTCCGGTTGCACGGCCTCGGCTTCAACGCCTACATCGAGGGATGGGCTCTCTATGCAGAGCAACTCGGTAAAGAAGTCGGTTTCTATCAGGATCCGGTCTCGGACTATGGTCGCCTCTCCTCCGAACTGTTCCGCGCCGTGCGCCTGGTCGTCGATACCGGCATTCACGCCAAGGGATGGAGCCGCGACCAGGTCGTCGAGTTCTTCCGTAAATCCGGTGCCGTCGACGAACCTACGCTGCAATCCGAGACCGACCGCTACATCTCGTGGCCGGCCCAGGCTCTCAGCTATAAGCTTGGTCAACTCAAGTTCCGCGAACTCCGCGATCGCGCCCAGAAAGAGTTGGGACCGAAATTTGACCTCCGAAAGTTCCACGATGAGATGCTCGACGGAGGTACTTTGCCTCTCGATTTGCTCGATGCCCGCACCAATAAATGGATCGCTCAACAAAAAGCAAAGTAGTTCCTGCATCCGAAGTGGTAGTTCTGTGCCGTGACTGCAAGAGATTCAAGATTTGAATGGTGCGAGGCAAACGGCCCGGAGCCTCCCTGTGCTATCTTCAATGGGTTCGGGCTTAATAGCAGTTTTCGCCATTCATTGGAAGCATGGCTACATCCCCTGAGGGTACAAAACCGGCAGTAAAGGTCTTCGTCGCCACCACGGTGATGTTGACCTTCATTTCGTTCTGGCGCGCCGCCGCCATTGTCCTGTCTGATCTTGCCTCATCGGCCTACTACGCCGGAGGTGACGCCGAGAAAGTCATTGGCAAGAGCGCCCCCTGGTTCATCCTCGCGGTCATGCTGTTCAGTTACGCCGTGCGGGCTCTATACATTGAGTCCAGCAGCATGTTCGTCCGTGGCGGTGTTTACCGCGTGGTCAAAGAGGCCATGGGCGGAACCCTCGCCAAGTTCTCGGTCTCCGCTCTGCTGTTCGACTACGTGCTCACCGGCCCCATCAGCGCCGTTGTCGCGGGCCAATATCTTGCAGGATTTATTGAAGACGTAGCTCGCTACACGGGTCACCCATTCACGTATTTTCCTGAAAACACTTTTGCCGCGTGCTTTGGCGCAATCGTCGCCATCTACTTCTGGCGTAAGAATACCCAGGGGATCCACGAATCCAGCCAGAAGGCCGTCCAGATCATGATCATCACGACGGTCATGGTCGTCATCCTGATCATCTGGTGCACGGTAACCGTCTTGAAAGTTCCGGTCCACCTTCCGCCCAGCCCCTTAACCCCGGGCATCGTTCCGCTCAACAAGGAGTCGTTGGGATGGCTGGATGGCAGCTGGATCGGCCACCTGACTTTCATCATCCTGTTCGTCGGCTTCGGCCATTCGGTACTGGCCATGAGCGGCGAAGAGACGCTGGCGCAGGTTAACCGCGAGATCGCCCATCCCAAACTGAAGAATCTGGAAAAAACCGGACTCGTCATCTTCGTCTACAGTCTGCTCTTCACTTCGCTGGTTTCGTTTTTCGCGGTGATGATTATTCCTGACAATGTCAGGCCGACATACTTCGGAAACCTCATTGGCGGCATCTCGGTTTTCCTGGTGGGTCCCGAGTGGGCGCGTCTGGCCTTCCACGGCTTTGTGGTGTTGGTCGGCGTTCTGATTTTGGCCGGAGCACAGAACACCTCGATCGTCGGCGCCAACGGTGTGCTTAATCGCGTTGCTGAAGACGGCGTCCTGACGTCTGCGTTTCAGAAACCGCATCCTCGCTACGGCACCAGCTATCGCATCATCAACCTCATTGTAGGGTTGCAGTTGCTGACGATCTTATTGACCCGTGGCAACGTCTTCACCTTGGCCGGCCTGTATGCGTTTGGCGTCATTTGGAGCTTCGCCATGATGTCGCTCGCGGTCCTGGTGCTGCGACACAAGGAACCCGGCGGACGTCTCTGGAAGGTCCCCGGCAACCTGCACATCGGTAAGCGCGAAATTCCGCTGGGCGTCATTCTCGTTTCCGCGGTGTTGTTCACCACCGCCCTTGTGAATCTGCTCACCAAGCGCGAGGCTACGATCGGCGGCGTTGCCTTCAGCGCCCTATTCTTCATCATTTTCACCTATTCCGAACGCCGAGTGGCTCACGAGCGCAAGGGTAAACTCGAAAGTGTGGATCAGTTTCGCGTTTACGGAAATCAGGAACTGGGTAGCGGCGCCATGGGTGTCAAGGCCGGCAACGTCCTGGTGGCGGTGCGCGATCCCCGCAATCTCTATTACCTGCGCCACATCCTCAGCCATACCAATACCACCAAGCAGGATGTTGTCGTGATGAGCGCCCGGCTATACCACCGCGAACACAGCTTCAGCGGGAGTGCCGTCTTTGAAGCCAGTCAGGTGTTCGACAATTACGAGCAGGAGCTTTTCACCGCTGCCGTCGCGGTTGCTGAAAAAGAAGGCAAACCTATCTCGTTGCTGGTTGTACCCGCCACTGACGTGTTCGAGGCCATCATGGTGACCGCGCAGAGGCTAGACTCCAGCCGCGTGATCTGCGGTTTGTCCAACAAACTGACTGCAGATGAGCAAGCCAAGCTCACGGGTGATGCTTGGGAGCGTCTGCCCGAACCGCGTCCGCGCCTGACCCTGGAAGTGTGTGCCCCTGACGGCTCTATCCGTGAATACTCCCTCGGTCCGCACACGCCACGCATGCGTCCGCAGGATGTCGAGCTCATGCACAAGCTCTGGCTTAACATCACTGCCGATCCCAAATTTGCCGGAACCCACCACTACCACATCGTGGCCCTCGCGCTAGAAGAATTGCAGCGTGAGTTGACCACCGAACAGCGCGCGCAGCTTCTGCAAAAATTGCACGACGAGATGAATCGCCCCAGCCCGCAGTGAGTAGCGCCGGCGTCCCGCCGGCCGTAGCGAGAGCCTGCCCTGAGCTTGTCGAAGGGGCATTTGCGGTCGCATGCGCTGGGCCGGACCGCCGCTGCGCCTCCGCCGTAACCTTAAAAAGCCCCAGCGAATTCGCTGGGGCTAAATTGGCTTTGAATAGAGAACCTAGCCGCGTAAGTTTCGCTCGCAGCACATCGTCGCAGTCTTCTCCATCTTCGAGCAGCACTTCCCATCCTTGGCGCACTGGTCACCGCAGCATGACGCGGTCTTATCTTTCCCACAGCTCTCTTTACTGCAGCCCTCTTTGCAGCAGGAGGCCGCCGTCTTGTCCTTGCTGTTCCGCATGCAGGCCTTGGCGTCCTTGCCACCGCAGCACGAGGCTATTTCCTTGCTGTCTTTGCCGTCTTTGGCTTGCATATCGTGATGCGCGCAGCACGACTTCATGTCCTTCATGCCGCCCGCGGCCATTTTGTCGCAACATGCACACTTTGCCTTCTCCGCCGGTGCGGTGCTCTGCTGCCGTGTCGCCGGTGCAGTTTGGGTTTCGGTTTGAGCCCACGACACAACCGTCAGGGCCGCGATCAGCGCTAGCATCTTGTATTTCATGATTGAACTCTCCTGATTCTTATGAATTCGCTTATGGGCTTCGCGCCCGTCCAAGCAGGCCGAAACAATGTCACGCAGCCTGCGTCCTAAAGGGATTGCGCGCTTAGCGCGAGGTGAGGAACTCAGAAACGAAGAACGGTACTTCTTGCCGAATACGATCGAAGTGGATTTCTCTCGGACGCCAATGTTGCAGCCAGCGCGGCTTCGTCACAAAGCTGGTCTGCAATCGCCACGACCACGGTGTCCGATCCCGGCTCTGCCAGTCTCGTGGTCGCAGGCAATGATGGCGAATTCTCCGGCCCCTGCTTGGCGCAGCATGGATGCTGATCGCCGCAAGGCATGCTGGCCGGAGCCGGTTTCACAAAAACTGGAGGCACAAACCGCGAGTGCCCCCGCGGACAGCAAGAATGGTCCTGCCCAGCCGCCTGATTTGTCTTGTCCGTATCGGATGAGGAGGGAGCCGCCCATGCCGCGGGTGCGCTGCATAGCGCCAGCGTAGCCAACATCAAAGCGGCGATGAATCGACTCTTCATTCCCGACTCGTTCTACCTTTTCAGGTTTACAAACGAGCCGAGCCGGAGTCTGTGACCAGAATCACAACGAAGGGTGAGCGACAACTACTGGTGGTTTAGAAGGTTTTCTAACGATGCTCGCAAGGTGCTGAACCGAAACGGATACCCGCTCATCACCAGCTGGGTTGGTTCCACGCGCTGGCTTCCTAGAAGCACCGTCTCCCCCATTTCTCCAAACACTGCCTTCACGACGAAGGCGGGCACAGGAAAAATCGCAGGCCGCGACAGCACACTCGCCAAAGTCTGCGTGAACTCCGCATTCGTTACCGGTTTGGGTGCGACCATGTTCACCGGGCCCTGCAGCAGGTCACTCTTCAGCACGTGATGGATCGCACCCACCATGTCCTGCACGTCGATCCAGCTCATCCACTGCTGACCGTCGCCGATCTTGCCCCCCACGCCGAGTTTGAAAGGCGTCAGCATCTTCCCCAGCGCGCCTCCCTTGGGGCTGAGCACAATCCCGGTGCGCATTTGGACGGTGCGAATCCCAGCGTGGACCGCCGCTTGCGTCGCCGCCTCCCACTCGCAACAAACCTCGGGAAGGAATCCGCTGCCGGGAGCGCTGTGCTCGTTCAACACTTCGTTGCCCCGGTCGCCGTAGAAGCCAATTGCCGAACTGCATGCGAACACGTGCGGTTTGTCTTTCGCTTGGGCCAACGCCTCCGCGAGCGCCGTCGTGCCGGCGACGCGGCTGTCCCGGATCTTTTTTTTCTTCTCGTCGCTCCAGCGTCCGACGATGCTTTCGCCCGCAAGATGCACCACCGCATCGAAACCGGAAACGGTCTCGGGATCGATCGGCTTGCCCGGATCCCACGGAATCTGATCTGTACCCGTCGCCGCGCCGCGCACCAGGCGTGTAACTTCATATCCACGCGTTTTTAGAGGAGGAAGAAGTGCGGTGCCGATCGGCCCCGAAACGCCACTGACGAGAATTCGAGAAATCATGATGGAAGGACTGTCACTGTATCAGCTTGCAGGCCCACCGGCCAAACCGGTGGCAGATTTGAAGAGTTCGAAACCACTGAAAATGGATTCGACCGCATTGATTATCGGATCGGTGCTATCTTCACACTTTTCTCCGCTCTCTCAAGAAGGCCCTTCTCAAGGATCGGCCACTCAGCATGCGCCTTTCCGCCCGCTTGAAGTTCAGTCGCGGAATGGCCGGTCAGGGCGGAGTCCTCAGCATAAATGATCATCAGTTCTTTTCGCTTCTCTTGAAAAAGATATACCAGCCGGACATACATCATGCCGTCCGGCAGGTGATATCCCTGTCCACTAACGATCTTTACGATGTGCTCAAGGTCCGACCCCGGACGCGTCGGTTCGTCTTTCGCCCGCACCCAAGTGTCCACGAAAAAATCCAGGCCGGCCAGGTTCGTGTGGCGCGGTGAATCGTATGTGTGCTGGAACTCCGGCCTTGTCGGCAGGTACCCCTCAAACTGGACCCAGTAGAGCCGTTGAACACTCTTGTGTTCATCTCCGTCGACAAACACGTGCAATTCGCAGTCTGCCATGTCGTACAACACAAACCGGTCTGCGCCAACGTATCGCGCCGATTCCGGCAATCGAATCTGCACTCTAGGATCTCTTTCCGAGGTGACCAGATTGCTCTGTACTTTTCGCTCCGGACCCGCAGTCTGGGCTGGCAGGAAGCTACAGCAAAGTGCGATCACGCCGAAACTTTTGAACATCTTTTCACCTCGTAGAATGGTTGGCCTATTCAGATGAACGGGATGCCTGATTGGTTCACGGCTGATTGCCCCGAGAATGCCCGACCCGCGCAGGGTATAATCGTTCCCCGTACCGCTGTACTCCCGCCCGGAGTCCCTCCTCTCACGGGTATAATCCATCATGGCGAGCTTGCGCCAACAGATCGCTACCACTGCACTCACGCTAACCAAGTTTCGCGACTTGATGAAGCGGATGCAGGAGAACCGTCCCCAAGACGATCTCACCATCATCAAGAAGGCCTACGACTATTCCCTGAAGCACCACGAAGGCCAAACCCGTGCGTCTGGTGAACCTTACCTCGTCCATCCCCTTGAAGTCGCTCTCGTCCTAGCCGAAATGAAGATGGACCCAGTCGCTGTCGCCGCGGGCCTCCTGCACGATTCCGTGGAAGACACCTCGGTCACGATCGTCGACATTCGCAAAGAATTTGGAGAGCAGGTCGCCCACATCGTCGAAGGCGTCACCAAGATCAGCAAGATCGACTTCGCTACCCGCGAAGAGCAGCAAGCCGAGAACCTACGCAAGATGATGCTTGCCATGGTCGACGACATCCGAGTGGTGCTCATCAAACTCGCCGACCGTCTGCACAACATGCGTACGTTGGAGCACCTCCAACCTGATCGCCAGCAAAAGATTGCCGAAGAGACCCTTGAGATCTACGCGCCCATTGCCCACCGTCTCGGCATGGGCAAGATTCGCGGCGAACTCGAAGACCTCGGCTTTCGTTTCCTCGATCCCCTGGGCTACGAGCAGGTTGAGAAATCCGTCAACGCACGTCGCAAAGAGGGCGAGGCCTTCCTCGCCAAAATGCAGCAGATCATCACCGACAAGCTGAAAGAAGCCGGCATCCAGGCGCGGGTCGAAAGCCGCATCAAGCGTCTCTATAGCATTCACAAGAAGTTGCAGCGCCAGCGCATCTCGGTCGACCAGGTCTACGACTTGTGCGCCATGCGCGTTGTCACCCGTTCGCTGCAGGATTGCTACGCCGTGCTCGGCATCATTCACAACCTGTGGCGGCCGGTTCCGGGCCGTATCAAGGATTTCATCGCCATGCCCCGGCCCAATTTTTACCAGTCGCTCCACACCTCGGTCATCACCGAAGACGGCACCCCGTTCGAAATCCAGATTCGCACGGAAGAAATGCACAAGATGGCGGAGGAAGGCATCGCCGCCCACTGGAAATACAAAGACGGCCCGGTCTCCGCGCAGGATGAACAACGCCTCGCTTGGCTACGCCAAGTCGTCGAGTGGCAGCGCGACGTCAGCGACCCCAACGAATTCCTTTCCACGCTGAAAGTTGACCTCTATCCCGAAGAGGTTTACACCTTCACACCAAAAGGCAAAGTTGTCGTCCTGCCACGCGATGCCACCCCCGTGGACTTCGCATATAGCGTTCATACTGAGGTTGGCCACACCTGCATCGGCGCCAAGGTCAACGGACGCATGGTGCCTCTGCGCCACAAACTGCACTCCGGCGATATTGTTGAGATCCTTACGCAGCCGGGCCACAAGCCCAGCCGCGACTGGCTCGGCCTGGTCAAGTCCTCCCGCTCCCGCAACAAGATCAAGCACTGGCTTAACGTTCACCAGCGAGAACGCGCCATCGAAATTGGCCGCAAGCTGATCGAAAAGGAAGCGCGCAAGTACCGCATCGCTCTTAAGGAATTGAAGGACGAAGAATTGCAGCGGGTCGCTTCAGGTTACGGTCTCGGCAAAGCGGACGACCTGATGTCCGGCATTGGTTATGGGAAATATTCTGCCCGCCAGGTCCTGGCGAGGCTGCTGCCTGCCGGGGCTACGCATTCGATTGCGGGCGACATCGAATCCGAAGGCCTCACTTCGCAACCCGGCGGCATTGCCAGCGTCGTCCGCCGCGTCTTCGGAGACCACAACGCCATCACCGTTCGTGGCCAGGGCGACATGATGGTCTACCGCGCTCGCTGTTGTAACCCCATTCGAGGAGAAAGCATTGTCGGCTACATCACTCGCGGCAAAGGCGTGGCGGTCCACTCTATCCATTGCCCTAACGTGACCAACCTGATGTACGAGCCCGAACGCAAAATCGACGTGGAATGGGCCCGCGACGACAGCACCCCCACCGCCTACCCCGTGAAGCTCACAGTGTTCTGCGACGACCGTTTCGGCATGCTAAAAAGCATCACAGGAGTTATTGGCGATGCCAAAAGCAACATTCGTAACATCACCGCCCACACTTCCAATAGCCAAGCCAGCGTCGAAGTTGTCCTCGACATCGGAGACCTGAAACACCTCGAGCAAATTATCGCCGGCCTCCGCAAAATCCCCGGTGTCCACGAAGTCCAGAGATTGCAGAAAATCTAGGAGTCATCTCTGTGGTACCCTGTGCCCTCTGTGGTTTATTTGTTTTCAAGATTGATCACAACGGACTGCCTTCATGCGCGAAGCCATCTCGACCAAAGACGCCCCTCAAGCCATCGGTCCTTACTCACAAGCCATCAAAGCCAATGGATTGGTTTTTACCTCGGGACAGATCGCCATCGATCCCGCAACCCAACAAGTCACTTCCGGAGATGTTGCCGCGCAGACCGACCGCGTCCTGCGGAATCTCTCGGAAATTCTTGAAGCCGCCGGCAGCGGTCTGGGAAAGGTAGTACGCTCCACCGTCTTCCTGAAAAATATGGGTGACTTTGCCGCCATGAACGCCGTTTACGGCAAGTACTTCAGCACAGTCCCGCCGGCGCGCTCGACAGTAGAAGTCGCCCGTCTTCCAAAAGATGTACTGGTAGAAATCGACGTAATCGCCCTAGAGTAGCGCCGGCGTCTCGCCGTCTGTAGCGGGCGTCCCGACCGCGCACAGGACAGCAACAAGTATTCTCTGTCCATCGCTACATTGGCTGAATTCGAAGGAAGGAGTGCCCATGAAGAGCAACATCTTGGGAGTTATCTTCGTTTCCATCGCAGCTCTGGCTCTCTCGCAAACGCCGACCCACAAGCCCGTTCACGCAGTTCGCCCCAATACTGACGCACCGACTAAGATCACTGGCGATGGCACCAAAACCGATTCAGGCGTGCAATATTGGGAGATCAAAGAAGGCCTCGGTCCGCTTGCCAAGTCGGGAGACCATGTGAAGGTCCACTACACCGGCTGGCTTATCACCGGCAAGAAATTCGACAGCTCAGTCGACGCGAACCAGCCCTACGAATTCACGCTTGGTCAAGGAGAGGTGATTAGGGGATGGGATGAAGGCGTCGTGGGAATGAAGGTCGGCGGCAAGCGCCAACTGCGCATCCCGCCGGAACTAGCTTACGGCGAGAACGGACACCCGCCCCAGGTTCCGCCAAACGCCACCCTCATTTTTGACGTGCAGTTGCTGGCAATAAAGTAAAGCGTGCCCATAAAGCACGCAGATGATCCCAAGGATCCGAAATCCCTCTGAAACTCTGTGTCCTCTATGGTTGAAGATTCTACGCCTTAGCGACTTTACCGCTGCGCAGGCAGGACGTGCAGACGCGCATCCGTTTGGTGGTTGCGCCCACACGAGCATGCACCGGACGCAGGTTGATGTTCCAGCGCCGCTTCGTGACATTGTGCGCGTGACTGATGCGGTTTCCCGCTTGCGGCTTTTTGCCGCAGATATCGCATTGTTGTGCCATGACGACTCCCAGAGAATTCAATACTTGTAGGGCAAACCTAAATTTTACAGGAACTTGCCTATATTGGGCAATGCCACGCAGAATCCAGGCGACAGTTGCGCGCTTCTGGGAGTCATCCTGAGCACAGCCGTGTTCCAGGCGGAGCGAGGGATCTCGCGCGAATTTACCTCAACGCCAAACCTCAAAACATGGCGAACCCCAGACATCCTTCCTCGTGCGATACTTACTTCATGCAGTCGCCGCTCCAATCCCCCACCGCCGCTACCGATCCCAAATCGGTTAATGTGAATCTCACTGCGGGCACCGGCGTTGATATCGAATGGAACGACGGTCACGTCTCCCACTACACGTTTATTTACCTGCGCGATGCTTGCCCCTGCGCCATGTGCAATGAGGAACGTGAAAAAACTGGACGCTGCCCCGGCGATCCCGCTACCGCCGCGCCGGGGGCACTGCTGATCTTCAAGCCCACTGCCAAGCCCATCTCCGCGGAAGGTGTGGGCAAGTACGCCATCAAGTTTTCCTGGAACGACAACCACGATCTGGGGTTGTACTCGTGGAAGTTTCTGCGTGAAATTTGTCCGTGCGCCGAGTGTAAGACGGCGCAAGCAACTGGCTAGCGACGGCTGCCGCTTACATGAGTTCCCCCAAACCAATCACCGCCGTGCAATCCGTTGTCAATGATCTGCTGGCGGACCTCCATGCCAAAGGCGGTTGCGAAAAGATCGGCTTAAGCCGTGAGTCCTTCCGCGAAATTCTGTGCGAGATCGGTGCAAAACATGCCACAGCAGCGACCTCGGAGGGCGAGCTACGCACATTCTTTCTCAGCCTGCGCATCGATGAACTCGCCCTCGCCCGGGGCTGCGTCGCCGGTAACGATACTGCCTGGGAAATCTTCCTGACCCGTTTCCGCGAAAAACTCTACCTCTCGGCTCTCCGGATCGCCCGCGAAGACTCTGCGGCCCGCGAATTGGCTGACACGCTCTATGCCGATCTCTGGGGCACCAATGTGCGCGACGGCGAGCGAGTCTCCAAACTCGCTTCCTACACCGGCCGCGGATCTCTGGAAGGCTGGCTGCGCACTGTCCTCGCGCAGGAGTACGTGAATCGTTATCGCCGCACCAAGCGCCTGGTCAGCCTCGATGAAGAGTCCGAAGAAGGTATCCAGTTCCGTGCTCCCGATCAAGAGCCGATTCCAGTCGCCGATCAGCCCGTGTCGCAAGCCACCGACGAGGCCCTCGCCGCGCTCTCCTCCGAAGATCGCCTCATTCTGAGCGCCTACTATCTCGATGGCCGAACCCTCGCCGATATCGCCCGTTTGCTGGGGGTCCACGAATCCACCATCAGCCGCAAACTCGACAAGCTGGCCAAGTCCCTGCGCAAGCAAATCCTTGCGTCCCTGGTCCGCCGCGGCATGTCCCGCCGCCAAGCCGAAGAGGCTCTTGAGGTTGACGTCCGTGACCTTCAGGTAGATATTCGCCGCAGCCTGGCGCAAGAATCGTCCCCTGCCCCGTTCTCTGAAAAGAGAGTGGAAGCTCGGGTAAGAGAAGGTCCGGGGTGACGAGGAATACCCCTGTTTTCAGAGGAACGACCAGATTTTCCCCAGATTGAGCGAGGAGCTGGTAGCTATTAGCTGCAATGCAAAACGTCCCCAATATCGTCCGTGAGCGCCTGAAGGCCGCCCCACTCTCCGTCGATCATCCCGACGCGAACGTGCTCACCGCCTTCGCCGAGCGTTCGCTCCCCGATCGCGAGCGGTCCTGGGTGCTGGACCATTTGGCACGCTGTAATGATTGCCGCGACATCGTGGCCCTCGCCCTACCCGCGACCGAACCGCTTCCGGCACCAGTGACTCCATCCCCTCGAGCATGGCTCACCTGGCCCACTCTCCGTTGGGGATTCGTGGCCGCAGGCATTCTAACCCTCGCATCCTTCGGTGTCCTTCAATATCAACGGCGTTTGCAGCCTGCAACAATGGCGTCGGCCACGAAGCAATCTACCCCGGTAGAGGCGGCAACCAATGACGGGACAAAGTCGGTGGCCCAGTTCAGCACTGTGCCGACAGACCAGAAAGAAAAACTTCAGGCTCCCTCTACCCCTGCCCTCGCCGATACTCTGGACGCAAACGGTACAGCCAATGAGAATGCTGAAAAGAAAGCCATAGTTCGCGAAGAACCAAATCGTACGCGCGGCGCGATGATCGGCGCCCCGTTGCCTCACGGACCTCGGCTGGCTAACCAATATCAACAGCAGAACAATGCCCAGAATCAGCTCCCCGCGCCGGCCGCACCTTCCTCGTTCGACCGGTTGCAGAGCTTTCATGAGAATGCGTCCGCAGCCGTTGCCACACCCTCGACGGCACCAACGCCATCGGCGGTTCCTACGTTCGAGGCATCGAGTGCAGCGTCCGCCGTAGCAAGAGCCAAGCCCGCTATGCCCTTGCCTTCTCGTGCAGATACTGCGACGAACAACCCACACGGTCCAGATCAGGACGCTCGACTATTAAGATCGCAGATTGCCCCCGGACAGATCGGCGGCTATGTTGTCGATCCTTCGGGAGCCGCGGTTGCGAACGCGCGGGTGACCATTACCCCTACTCCTTCGAAAGGAGAAACCGCAACGGCTGTTACCAATTCTCAAGGCGCATGGCTGATTGCCGGACTGCCCACGGGCAACTACAAGGCAGAAGCCCAAGCGCCGGGATTCAACACCACCGTCCTTGATCTGAATTACGATGCCAATCGGCCATCGCTGCATAGCTTGACCCTCAGTCCCGGAACCGTCTCAGAAACAGTCGAAGTATCCGCACAAGCTGAGCAGGTTCAAGCGACGACATCCTCCACCACAGGCCGCGCCGGTATCGGCGGACGTAACCTTAGCCAACTCGCGTCAGTCTCAGAGGCACCGCAACCTCGTTGGAACATCAACGCCACCGGCGCGCTGCAGCGTTCTCTCGATCAGGGCAGCACCTGGCAGACGGTGGACGTGGCCGCCGGTCCAGCCTCAGTTACCAGTACCACAAGTGTGGAGATTGTTGCGAAGTCTTCTCGATCGAAGGAGAAGGACGCGGCCAAAGCCCGCAAGCAGGACACGGCATCTCTCCTCTTCCGCGCCGTCGCGGCCAACGGATCCGACGTCTGGGCCGGAGGCTCCTCCGGCGCGCTCTATCATTCCGCCGATGCCGGCAACACCTGGACCCGCGTATTCCCCTCCTCGTCCGGCGCGACCCTGACCGGCGATATCATCAGCCTGGAGTTCTCCGAGCCGCAACATGGAAAGCTTTCCACTTCCACCTCGGAAGTCTGGTCCACTTCCGACGGTGGGCAATCGTGGCAAAAACAGTAGCCAGCCCAACGTCTTAGATTTCAATCAGTTACTTCGGTTAGCCCCAACATTAGCTCTGCGCTAACAAAGTTACCAAGGTTACGTTTACACAAATTGGGGGCACTTCTAATATCCATCTCGTGGTTTGGCAGTTCTGGGGGAGGGCTGCCCTGCCGAGCGTCCTCGACTGAAAAGTCGGGACGCTTTTTTTTCCTGAATTTATAGCGAGATACTCTACTTCGATCCACGGCACGCCGCGCAGTATCCGCCAATCTCCAGCCGTGAGACAAGTACTCGGAACCGGCAATCCTGTTCGACTTGCTGCTTGAGCCTTTCAAAGCTATCGCTCACAAACTCTGTGATCTTGCCACACCGCAGGCACGCCATGTGGATATGATCGCGTTCCAGTTTGCGCTCGTAGTAGTGACCTTCGCCGTTGATGTGCATCAAGTCGAGTTCGTCGATCAGCCCCTGCCGCTTGAGCAGTCGCAATGTGCGATAAACCGTGCTTCGGTCCACGCTGTCATCGATCTTCTGGGCCTTCCGCAATATTTGGGCAGCATCCAGATGCTTCCTGGCTGTCTCGATCACGCTCAGAATCGCCCGCCGCTGCTGCGTCATCCGGATTCCGCGCTCGGAAAAGTATGCCTGTAATCGGCCCGGCATTTCGGTTTGTGGAAGGGGCATTGCAAGCCTCGCTGTCGCAACTGGTCGCAATCCAACTGCGACGAATTCTCCGGCCGGTGCTTGACGAATCCGGCAAGCCTCCAGCAGTATGGTCACTGTACCTTAGTTGCGACTCAGTTGCAACTAGCAGACTTAGTAGTGAAAGCAGGAGGGGGGCGGTGGGCACAATGCGTTCTCATTGTTGCGACGATGTCGCATCTAAATCGTCCCGGTTTCCCTGGCTGTTATTTCTAAGTCAAAAGTTGATGGAAAGGAACCAGAGCTCCGCTTGAACGCTATCAGCCGCAAAATCGCACTTCTCGTCTCAGGGCGACGATTTCCCGCCACCGCGCGTCGGATCATGCTTCGCCTGGTCCTGGTCTCCAGTCTTTTCGCGCTCGCTTCAGTTACCCTTCCGGCCAGTGCGCAGGAGAGCCCCTACATCGTCACCTACGATCACTACCTCGAAGAACCCGGCAGTCTCGAAGTCGAATACTTTTCTACCTACGGCACGCAGCGCGCCGGCAATGATTGGGTTGCCTACTGGGGAGAGTTCGAATACGGCGCGACCGCCTGGTGGACCACCGAGGTCTATCTCGATGGCCAGAGTACTTTCAACGACGGCACCCTGTTCACCGGTTTTCGTTGGGAGAACCGTTTCCGCGTGCTTCAACGCGAGCACTTCATCAACCCCGTTCTCTATGTCGAATACGAACAAATCAACGGTGCCGACAAGATCCTGAAAGAAATCGAAGGTCACGATGTCGAAGCCGACAACGGCGATCCCAATGCCATCGCCCGTCAGGAGCACGATCACGAACTCGAGTTCAAACTGATCTTGTCGAAAAATTTCAAAGGATGGAATTTTGCTCAAAACACCATCGCAGTCAAAAACCTGACCGGCGGCAACCCCTGGGAGTTCGGTTACGCGATCGGCGCCAGCCGGCCTTTGGCGCTGAAGGCTTCTTCCAAGCGCTGCAGTTTTTGCGCCGAAAATTTCGTCGCCGGAGTTGAAATGTACGGCGGCCTCGGTGACCGATACAGCTTCGGCCTCAACGACACTTCCCAATACCTGGCGCCGGTGGTGGCCTGGAACCTGCCCTCGGATTGGACCTTGCGCCTCTCTCCAGGCTTCGGCCTCAACGACAACAGTCACCGCTTCCTGCTACGCTGGGGAGTCTCGCGAGAATTTTCCGGCTTCGGCGCGGCACTGGGCCGTCTGTTTGGAGGCCATTCATGATCGTTTTCAAATCTATCTGGACAAGCTCAAACGCGCCCGGACTGATACCTCTAAGCGTAACCATGAAAATTCGCCGACCTCTCCTTCGCCGCATTTTTTGTCTGCTCCCTTGCTCTGCCTTCGTCCTATCATTTGCGGTTGCCTTCGCGCAGACGAACTCCGCGACACCAAGCAAGAACAACTCCGTCTATGCTGAACTGGCGAAAGCTCCCCAGAAGGCAATTGCTCGCCCCAATCCCCTGGCGACGGACTCCGATGCCATTCCGGCCGGGGCCAAGCTGTTCGCTCAGCACTGCGCCGAGTGTCACGGCGACATGGCGGACGGCGGCAAAAAGGGCCCAAGCCTGCTCGCCCCCGAGGTGCAACTGGCCACTCCCGGCACGTTGTTCTGGCTCTTGAGCAATGGTGTGGTCCGCCGCGGTATGCCGGTATGGTCCAAGCTCCCGGAACCCCAGCGCTGGCAGCTAGTTAGCTTCATCAAGTCACTCCCGCCGGCTTCCCAGTCCGCCCCTAACGCCGAGAACAGCGCCCATCCTTGACCGCAGTGGCTTTGCGACCTTCCTGCCTCCCCAAGCATCCAATTCCGGTGATACGATAATAAGTTCGGTTCCCTCACGGGAAGCACTTATACAGATCGCAGGCCCCGGCAGCGCAGCCCAAGGAGCGTCGGCCGACAGCGCGAGACGTTTACAACAGGAGAAAGAAAATGGCAGGCAACGGAATCGTCGAAGTCACCGATGCGAACTTCGACCAGGATGTTTTGAAATCGGACAAGCCCGTTCTCGTGGACTTCTGGGCAACTTGGTGCGGCCCCTGCCGCGCGATCGCCCCCATCGTGGAAGAACTGGCCACCGAGTACAAGGGCAAAGTCACCATCGGAAAAATGGATGTCGACTCCAATAGCTCTACCCCGATGCGTTACAAAGTAACCGGTATCCCCACTCTGCTAGTGTTCAAGGGCGGCCAGGTCGTAGAACAGCTCGTAGGCTATAAGCCGAAAGACGCCATCGCCCAAGCCCTGAACAAGCATCTCGGCTAAGCCACTCTAGACCGCAAGAATCAACGCACGCTGACCTTTCATGGCAGCGTGCGTTTTTATTTTTCTGTAGAAGTGGTTCGGTTCGAGATTTATCCGACGACTGACTACTGGCCCCTGACCACTGGGCCTAGTACTTCCTCAACACCCCAATCACCCGTCCCTGCACGTCTACGGAAGCCGCCGGCACAATGATCGGCTTCATGGTCACGTTCGAAGGCTGTAGGCGAATGCTGTCCCCCTCGCGATAAAACCGCTTCAAGGTCGCATCACTCTGATCCACCAGCGCCACCACGATGTCACCGTTGTGAGCCGTGCGCGCCTTCTCCACCAGCACGTAGTCTCCGTCGAGGATCGCCTCATCTTGCATTGAATCCCCTCTGACCTCAAGCACAAAGACTTCTTTCGAACGCACAAAGTCCGCCAGAGAAATCGTTTCGTTACTCTGCACCGCCTCGATCGGCTGCCCGGCCGCGATGCGCCCGACCAACGGTAGCACCACGCCGGTATTCACGCTCATCGCCTGCTTCAGCCGCCCCTTGGGAGGCAGCAGATCAATCGAGCGGCTGCGGTTGTAGTCGCGCGTCAGCAAGCCCTTCTTCTCGAGATTCGTGACGTGCTTGTGCACCGTGGCGAGCGAGGTCAGCTCCAGCCCTTTGCCGATCTCCTCAAACGAGGGGGAGTACTGGTGCTCCGCGACGAATCGCGAAATGAAGTCATACACTTCTCGCTGTCTGCGTGTGATAGCCATGCCGCCATTATTGGCGAACAGAAGGCGAAAAAGCAAGTGAGAACTACGGATCACTCTCATATGTGGGGACAGCCGGTCCGGGCTGTCCAGCGGGCGGGATAGGCGGCTTGTGTAGGGACAGGGGCATTCGTCCTCCCGCGCGGCCAGTCGTATCGGGCCGCAGCTACTGCCAGTTAACCGATGTTCCATCTGCAAGCACCATACCTATCCCGCCGCTCGCTGAAACTTTTCCGCCGTCCGCCACTCCAATCTGGTAACCCGAATATTCCGTACTTAAGGGGGACAGAAAATGACCATCTCAATCCGAGTCGCCGCAATCCTCTTCGCCGCCTTGCTTGGCACCACCGCCTGCACCGCCAAAGCCAATCCCGCGGCCGCAATGCCCGAGCCAGCCGTCGATGCCCCGCGCGCGTCCGTTCCGTCTCAGCAAACCGCAGTCCTCTCCGGCGGATGCTTTTGGGGCGTTCAGGCGGTCTTCCAGCACGTGAAAGGAGTCATCAGCGCCACTTCGGGGTATTCTGGAGGCTCGAAGAAAACGGCGGAATACGAAATCGTCAGCACCGGAGAAACCGGACACGCCGAGTCCGTGCAGATCGTTTACGATTCCTCGCAAATCACCTACGGAGAATTGCTCCGCGTCTTCTTCTCGGTGGCCCACGATCCCACGCAACTCAACCGACAAGGCCCCGACGAAGGCACACAATACCGCTCTTCGATCTTCTACAGCAACGACGAACAGAAACGCATCGCGGAAGCTTACATCGCCCAACTCGACAATGCGAAGGTATTCGCGCGTCCGATCGTGACGAGAGTCGTGCCGCTGCAAGCTTTCTATCCAGCAGAGGCGTATCACCAGAACTACGCGGCGCTCCATCCCAACCAGCCCTACATCATGTTCAACGATGCCCCGAAGGTGGACCACCTCCGCCAGGAATTCCCCAACCTATACTCGGGTAAGTAGATCAGCTGCACGGCGGCGCAAGAATGCAGCGCATGGCGCAAGCCGTGCGTGTAGTAAACAATCGGCGGGGCGAAAGCAGTGATTTCACGGAGACGATGATGTTCGATTCCGATTTAGACCGCGAACCAACTCATGTGAGGACGGCTGCCACCTGTCCGGCCGAGCAAAGCTCGGCTGCAGCGCCACCCGACATGCAACGTCGCGTGTTCCTCGCAACTTCGATCGCAACCATTGCGGGCCTTGTAATTTGGCAATGGCAGCGCCCCGCTGTATTGAACGCCTCTCCCGCCGCGGTCCCTGAACCCAAAGACGTCACCATCATCCTCTTCTCCGACGACGGACACCGCCTTAAACAAGTCCGCATCCCTATGATCATCAAGATGCCCGACCAATGGCGCCAGCAACTAGGCGCCGGCGTCTTCGACATCACCCGCAATGCCGACACTGAAATCGCCTATACCGGGAAATACTGGAACCTTCACGACAAAGGCATCTACCGCTGCATCTGCTGCGACAACGCGCTCTTCGACTCCGCTACCAAATTTGACTCCGGCACCGGATGGCCCAGCTTCTGGACTCCCATAGCCAAAGAAAACGTAACCGAGATCCGTGACAGCACTCTCGGTATGGTTCGCACGGCGGTTGCCTGCACCGAATGCGACGCCCACCTCGGACATGTCTTCGACGATGGCCCTGAACCCACCGGCCTCCGCTACTGCATGAACTCCGCGTCGCTGCGCTTCGTGAAGCGAACGTGATCTGTGCAGATGATCCCTCTCTAGTTCTGTCATCCTTCGCGAAGCGAAGGACCTATGCACTCTGCCGGCGGCAACACGCACGTAATGCTTCAGAAAGCAGCCGCAATTGCGTCCTATAATCAACCCATGAATTCCTCTCTCCCCACCTTTCGCGAACCCAGCGCCGTTGAGAAGCTCTTCAACCGCTCTTTCGGATTCATTGTCGGCCTCGGGCTGGGGCCCGCTCATATCTATCTTCTTCAAGTGCGAGGACGCAAATCTGGCAAGCTCTTCTCCACTCCGGTCGATCTTCTGGAACTGCAAGGCAAGCGCTACCTGGTCGCCCCTCGCGGACGAACCCAATGGGTCCGCAACGCCGAAGCCGCCGGAGAAATTACTCTGAAGAAGGGAAGCACCCGCCAGAAATTCCATCTGCGTCCACTCGAAAACGCCGACAAGCCACAGATCCTGAAAGCTTACCTCGACTCGTTCAAGCGCGAAGTGCAACGATACTTCCCAGTTGCTGCCGGATCGCCTCCCGCAAGCTTTCTCGCCATCGCCGAAAGCTATCCAGTGTTCGAATTGCTGAACACTTGATAGTTGCTGCACTCGACAGCATTACGGGAAAGTCCTGACGGCGATGGATTCCCGTTTTGGGAGAGGCTGTTTACCTTTTGGTTATATAGGGTAGCCCCCTCCCCCTCGGTCTATTGAAATCACGGAGTTAGGGGAAAACGCCGGGAAAATCTTTGAGCTGCAAGAAGATACGGGCAAAATCTTGAGTCAGAAGGAGTTACGGGCGGTTTTTCGGGGATGAAGTCGAGTTTTTTGGCGGGCAGCACTGGGCTGCGGGGGCGGCGGGGCGAAAAAGGCATAACGTTGGCGCATGATTCTCGCTCCTGGGAGGCTTTGGAACTGTTGTGCCCGTGGCGAATCCACTGCTGTCGACGTGGCCTGCATTCTTCCGCCGCCTCGCACAGCTATCCTGTTCGTCAAAGTGCGGCTTGCGGAGACGGACAGCAGTGTAGGCGACTTCTCGGAGGCCTGCCCTGAGCGCAGTCGAAGGGATGCCTGCCCCGACATGTTCGAAGCTTATTTGCGGTCGGCGTCGTGGTCGGCTTCGCCAGCGTTTATCAGTGTGACCTGATCATGTGAGAGTGCGCCACTCTTCGGCACGGGCGGAGTTTGCTCGTGCGGATCGGGTTTTGGTTCGGCACGTGGATGCGAGGCTTCCCGGACGTCGACCGGCTGAAGGCTGTGAATTGGAGTGATCATAGTCTGGTCCTCTGAGGATGGGATCGGCAGGCCACGGATAAACTTTAGGCGACGCGAGCCTGCGCGGATGATCTTTGGTAAGAGTTACCTTTTTTGAGTCGCGGAGAATCGCGACGGATACGAATCAGGGTTATTTGCTCTTTCGCAACGGAAGCGTGCGCCCTTTGACAACCTTGACACTTGCCTGTGCGGGTGTTTCAAAGCCGATGCGACGGCGGTTCGGTTCCTCGGGCGCCATGAGTTCGCGGATCGCATTCATCAGATCCTGAATCTCGGTGTCATGGTTTTCCAGTCGGTGTTCCAGTTCCGCAAGTTTGGTCAGAATGTTTCTGTTTCCGGCGATGGCACGGCGCATGCGCACGAAGGCAAGGACGACGAACACGCTCATTTCGATAGCGCGTTCGGAGTTCAGCACGGTGGCAGCCATGATCGCGCCGTGTTCGGTGAAGGCGAAGGGCAGGTATCGGGCACCGCCATGGCCTTCACTTGAGATCACATTTTGTGATCTCAAGATCTTCCATTCGTGCGGAGAGAGCCGAAAGCGGAAGGCAGGAGGAAATCGTTTCGCATTGCGCTTCGCCTGCTGATTGAGGTGCCGGACTTGCACGCCGTAGAGTTCGGCGAGGTCGCGGTCGAGGATGACTCTTTGGCCACGCAGATTGAAGATTTTGGAATCAACTTTTTTTGCAACGACGATTGCTGACTTGGTCATGTAGAAGAGCCCGTTTCGCTTCGAACAGCAGATTGATCAGCTGCAAACAACACCGGTTGGAATGATGAAGTTGAGATCACAAATTGTGATCTCAAGATTTCGCAAAAGATTAACAGCAGAATAGCAGCCAACCACGGTTGGCAGCACCGCAGAAGTTCATTGAGTGCCTATGAAGTAATAAGCATACTGAAGTGAAGGACGGCGCTCGCTACGCTTGCTGGACGGGCGAATGCGCCCGTCCGTCCCCACGTGGTCATTCTTCGCCTTGGCGGGTTAGGCGCCGGTCACGAAGAAACTCTCCTCCGGTTTGGATTTCGCCTTCTCTGCGACAGCACCCGCGGTTACATCCTGCACGAATTCGCGGCGGCGTTCGGGACCCTTGCGTTCCACCACGCGCACTCGCCGGGCGGGCATGTTGCTGGGTTCGAGGCTGATGATGCGGCCCTCACGGACGACGATCTGTGAACGGAACCAGTCAGTGCGGAACATTCGGCCTGCGGCGTAAAAGGTCATCGAGGCAGCGATCGGTCCTTCGAACTCCACACCGGTGCAGGCCAGGATGCGGCGGCCCATTTCCTGGCTCCAGGTAAGGCCACCGACCAGGGGATCGTTCAGACGGCAGCGCTCGAAGGGCGTGGCGTGAGAAAGCTTGCGCAGTTGCAAGAGCTGCAGGAGCACGGAGGTCTTCGCCAGGTTCGTGACGATGACTCGCGCCTCGGTTGCGGAGACCCGCTCCATCTTGATGTGCAGGTCGGGCGACCATTCGCGCTCGAATTCTTCGCGGGCGAGGGCCAGTCCTTTGTCAGTGGCTTCCACGTAGCGCAGTGTGGCGCGCGCCAGAATCACGCTGAACAGGGTGGTGACGATCGTGGCGATGATCGGAATGTAGCTGATCAGCGTGGAGAACGGGATGCGATACGAGTTCATCAACTGCATATGCATGGATGCGAGTGGCTCCTGCGGACGCGGTTTGGGGAACGGGTAGCGATCGAGGATAAGGATAGCGGGAGATGACTGGAGGCTGTAGATGCGCTTGGTGCGTGGCGGGTAACGTGTGCGGGGCTTGGACTTTGGTAACTGCACGTGCGAGCGGGTTGGCCCTTCATCTCATGGCAAGAGTTGTCGGACAGGAGTGTCCGACCCACACAGGCTTACTCGAGGACGCTGTCGTCGAGTTTCTTTTTACCCCAGTCGGCGGCGGCTTGGACGAAGGCGAGGACGATGGGGTGCGGCTTCTTTTCGGTGGAGGACAGTTGGGGTTGGAAGAGCGTCGCGAGGAAGAAGCGGTGAGTAGGGGATTCGATGGCACGGATCTCGCCTTGAGCACCACGGGCAACCACCGGGAATCCGGCTTCCATGGCGGCCCATTCGAAGTCGGGATTGATTTCGAAGCTGCAGAAGAACTCTTCGGTGGCGGTCTCCTGATCCTTGCCGTAGAACGACTGCAGGTAGGAGCCAGGACGCAAGCGAATCTCCGGAACGACACCGGAAAGCTTAGGCGCATTGCCCTTGCGGTCAGGAACGGCACAGGCAACCGGATAGATGACGATGTTCTTGGAGCCGGAATTATTTTCGGCGCTGTCGGCGTCTTTAATGTTGAGCACGTTGCGCGCGAACTCGATGAAGGCGTACTGGAATCCTGCGCAGGTGCCGAGATAGGGCCAGTCGCGGCGGCGCGCGAACTCGATGCCTTTGAGCATGCCGTCGAAGCTCTTGAATGGGCTGCCGGGTGCGCCCCATAGGCCGTCGAAACCTTCCAGAGTTTTCTCGACGGTGGCCGCGTTGAGCGAAGGCGTGGGTAGCCACTCGGACTCGACCTTCATGTTGAGCTTGCGGGCAGCGTGCTGTAGGGCGTCGTTGGTGGCGTGGTGCGAGCGGAATTCGGCGTTGAAGTCGCCCAGGATTCCGATGCGGACGGCGTCGCTCACGGGTTTGATTGTACTAGAGGGAAGGTTGCAGACTGAGCGGGAGTTAGGACAATGCAGGGTTAGAACTGTGGTGCTCCGAGGTGTGGCTGCCTTCGCAGCAAACCTAAAGCAGCCCGCGGATGCTCAGGATGATGTAGAGAGTGAGCAAGGCGAGCACGGGCCCACCCCAGATCATCAGCACGCATTTCCATCCTAGGGAGTGCGCGACTTCCTGCTGGCTGCGCCAGGAGATCAGGAACGTATTGTTGTTCGTGCCCTTCATCAGCACGACGGGCGGATGGGGATCGAAAGCGTCCTCATTATTGCCACTTGCAAGGGGCGTGGCGGGTTCGGTAAGAACTTGCACGCCGCTGGAGATAGGCATTCCGGCCGCGGCCCAGGCTGCGGGATTTGAGATGCCGGCTTTCTGCAGGGCAGCCGCAATCTTTTGTTGCTGAGTCATGTCCGCGGTCGTGGAGGGCTGCGGTTGTGATGAAAGCTGAATCACTTGGTGCTCGCCGGCTGGGGTAGCGAGCTGTTGCGCCAGAGATGCGAGGCGGAAGTCGGTGTCGTCGCCGCCGTGGGCGAACGAAACTGTGCCAAGCGTCATGGAAAATCCGTGGGTTGAAAACGAGCGGATCGCTTCCTGATCGCGGACCGGTTGCGGCGTGACCTCGAGCCCCGGGTTATCGCCCAGAGTTCCCAGGATGAAGAGGGAGTTCTTGGGCTTGATGCAGTACTCTTCGACCTTGATTTTGTTGCTGGTGACAATGCCGTGGCGCGCGAGGAAGCTGCGCACGTTGCCGGGCGTGGGATCTTTCGTAGTGAAGAACGAGTCGCAGAATTCCTGTTCGAAGTCGCGGTGCAGGTCGAGGTCGGCGCCGCGCGGGTCGATCACCAGGCGTCCGGTGTTGTCGTCGACGAAGAAGGGCACGTACATGCATTCGCCGGCGACCTTGACCCATTGCTTGTTCTTGCCGCTCTGCTTCCATTCCCAGACCAGCGTGCGGTAGTAGTAGCAGGGGCGCGCGGTGATGGGCGCGATCATGGTGTAGGGGCCGACGGCAAGGCCGCTGACTTCCACCATGCCCATGGAGGCACTGCGAATCTTCGAAAACGGAGTATCAAGAATCAGGCGGCGACGCTGCAGCAGGTGGAATCCGTAGAAAAAAAGGCCGATGCCGGCGCAGAAGCCGACTGCGCAAAGGATCAGCAGTCCGCTGGGGTCGGACGAACGATGAATGAGAGTGGCGAATGTCAACGATGGAGTCCGTCAGCGGTCGATCCCTTTTAGGCTAATCAATCGATTGAGGCGGGGCAGCAGAAAACAGTGCCACGGGCTTACGACGGTAATTACGTATTGACGAACTACCAGCTTGAAAGGACGGAGGCATTTCGCCTGGGTCTGCCAAATGGTTTAGCATCCAGTTGCAATGTACGCATCCGCTCCTGAGGTGACTGCGAACCAGGTTTTGCAGTCCTTCCGTCATGATGGTCCCAGTCTTTTTTTCGGTGCCATGATCATGGCGGTGGGACTGGTCGCCGCGGCGTTCTCCGCGATCCGCCGCAAAGATCCGATCCTGGTTTACCTTGCCTTCTTCGCCGGGCTCTACGGTCTGCGCATGTGGCTGAAGTCTGACCTGCTGTCCCTTACCCTGCGGGACTCGTTGTACCTGTCCAGATTGAAGTACGCGATCGACTTCATTATTCCCATCCCGGCATTCCTGTTTTTCAATGCCGCGGGGTTTCTGCAGCGCTGGTCGAAGTCAGTGGGCTACGGGCTGGGGATCGTGCTCGTCGTGTTCGCAATGGCGACGCTCTCCGTAGGACCGCGAGACATCTTCTACCAGATCACCGGCGTATTGGTCATCGGCGCTTTGATTGTTCTAGTGACGCAGTCAATGCGAACTAGTCCAGTCAATCAGGATTTTGTCGTAACCCGCCGCGGCCTGTTGATTTTTGTGGCGTTCGCTGTTTGGGAGAACATCCGGGGCGTACTCGGACTCCAACTGCCCAATGTCGAACCGATTGGCTTTGCAGTATTTTTAGTGGCTCTCGGATATGTGGCGGCCCGCCAGACACTGCGACGAGACCTGGAGCTCAGTGAGATTCAAAAGGAACTTGAGGTAGCAAAACGAATCCAGTTGTCGATTCTGCCGGGGGCGTTTCCCAACTCCGACAACTTCTGCGTCGCCGCGCGCTATGTGCCGATGACTTCGGTGGCTGGTGACTTCTACGACTTCATTGTCGCCGATGACCGCCAAGTGGGACTTCTGATTGCCGATGTTTCCGGGCATGGTGTGCCGGCGGCACTCATCGCATCAATGGTGAAACTGGCGGCGACGGCGCAGCGGGGAAACGCGAGAGATCCTTCGGGCCTGTTGTCGGGAATGAACGCCGCGCTGTACGGGAATACGCAGAATCAGTTTGTGACGGCGGCGTATGTGCATCTCGATTCAGAGGCGCGGGAGTTGCGATATTCGGCGGCGGGACATCCGCCGATGCTGTTGCTGCGAGACGGGCATGTGCGGGAGGTGCAAGAGAATGGTTTGATGCTGGCGGCGTTTGACTTCGCGACATATTCCACAGCGTCACAAAAACTCGAGCCGGGGGACCGCTTGCTGCTTTACACCGACGGCATTGTTGAGGCAGCCAGCGCGCGCGGAGAATTCTTCGGACAGGAGGCGCTTGGGGCCTTGTTGCGGCAGACGATGGAGATTTCGCCGGCTGAGGCGGTTGACCGGATCATTTCGGCGGTGCAGCAGTGGGCGGTGACACAGGATGATGATCTGACTGTGTTGGTTTGCGATTACGTAGGAAACGGAACACGCGCGGTGAATTAGCAGGCGATTCAAAGAGGTGTCTTTGCAGCCCGTGCGGTGTCTCGCACAAGGTTTCTGAACGCCATGAACAAGCAGAGCCGTCGTAAGTTCCTCAAGACGACCGCGATCGCGAGCGCTGGAGTGGTGGCAGGTTCCGCGGCGTTGAATTCGCTTTCGCCTCGCATCTGGCCGGAGCCAATCGTATTTGAGACGAACCAGAGCCATTGGGCGAAGACTCAGCTGGCTGCAAGTCCTTCGCTGCAGCAGGACCTGGAAGCCGATGTGGCGATTATAGGCGGTGGATTCACGGGCCTCTCCTCGGCGTATTACATCCGGAAGAACCAGCCCGCGAAGAAGGTCGTGGTTCTGGAGGCGCGCGGGTGCGGTAATGGGGCCTCGGGTCGCAATGGCGCCATGGTCCTGACGATGACTGCGGACCGATTCATGCAGTTCAGTGATGATCCCGTGATGGACAAGCGTATCTACGATCTGACGGTTGAGAATATTCGACAGTTGCATGCCCTGAGCGCGGACATTGGCATCGATTGCGAACTCGATACGAACGGTGCTTTGCAGGTCTTCAATACGAAGGCGGATCTTGATGCAGGTACAGCGTATGCCGAAAAGGGGCGCAAGTTGGGGATGGACGTAGAACTGTGGGACAGGCAGCAGACCTTCGAAGCGCTGGGCACCCGGATGTACGCCGGTGCATTTCTGGACCGGCGGTGTGGGCAAGTGCACCCCATGAAGCTTGTGCAGGTCTTTAAGTCTGCGGCGCAGAGGGCGGGAGCGCAAATTTACGAGAACACGGCGGTTGCACGGATCGAGGAGGGGAGTACAATTCGCCTCCACACTACGAACGCCCGCACGGTGACAGCGAAGTCTCTGGTACTGGCCAGCAACGCTTACACTTCGAAACTCGGATTCTTTCGCAACGGAATCGTACCAATATTCAATTACGTGGGTATCACGCCAACGTTGAGCGATGCGCAGATCGCCGCAGTGGGATGGCGCAGCCGGATGCCATTCTCAGACAGCCGGACGATCGTGACATACCTGGGGCTGACTCGCGATAACCGAATTCATATCGGCGGCGGCCAAGCAAGTTACTCCCTTAACGATGGGATGGGCCAGAGGCCGGACGCCGGGCATGCGTTTCGAAACCTGCAAAGCGAGTTGGGCCGGATTTATCCTCAGCTCGCCGGGGCGGAGTTCGAGACGACATGGAGTGGCCTCGTCGATTGCAGCCTGGATTTCTCCAGTTCCGTTGGCTGCCTTAGCGACAACATCTTCTACGGCATCGGATATTGCGGACACGGCGTGAATCTCACGTCGCTGTTCGGGCGCATCATCGCCGACTTCGAGGCACGCCACGACCAGCAGTGGAAAGATCTGCCGTTCGTGAATCACAGTTTTCCGTACGTTCCCAACGAGCCTTTCCGCTGGCTGGGAGCGCAGGCTTCTCTGGCCTATTACCGCATGACCGGGTGAACGGCTAAGGCTGCTCCGGGGGCCGAGACGCCCCCGGTACATGCCGGCGGGACGCCGGCGCTACGGTACGACGCGCTTGCCTCGGCTCACCAGACTTCGCAGCGTTTTCCTTCCGGGCGTACCATCGCCGCGTCTGCTTTGCAACTCCACGCCTTCTGAAATTCCGGAAGGTTGGAGAGCGGGCCGATCACGCGATATTTTGCGATGGGATGCGGATCGCTTTGCACCATCAGGCGCTGCGCTTCGGGACGGATCTCGTCGCCTCGGAACTGTCCCCAGGCGATGAAGAACTGCTGCTCTGGGGTGAAGCCGTCGATGTCGGCGGGGCGTGGTTTGCCCTCGAGCGATTTTTGGTAGGCGAGATAAGCGATTTTCGCGCCGCCGAGATCGCCGATGCTTTCGCCGAGCACCAGTTTCCCATTGTGGTGGATATCTTTCTCGATGTAGTAGTGATCGAACTGATCGGCAACGCACGCTGCGCGCGTCTGGAAGTCTTTCAGGTCAGTGTCGGTCCACCAGTTTCGCAGGCGACCGAGGTAGTCGTACTGCGCTCCCTCGTCGTCGAAGCCGTGCGAGATTTCGTGCCCGATGACGACGCCAATGGCGCCGTAGTTCACGGCGTCAACCGCATGCATATCGAAGGCTGGTGGCTGGAGAATACCGGCGGGAAAGACGATTTCGTTTAGCAGGGGGTTGTAGTACGCGTCAGAGGTAGGCGGGGTCATGCCCCAACGGCCGCGGTCGACCGTCTTGCCGATTTGAATGCGGTCGTCCTCCTCGACAAACTTTCTTCCGGCGATCATGTCTTCGAAGAACGCATCCCGGCGGACCTCGACGTGGCTGTAGTCTTTCCACTTATCGGGATATCCAATCTTGGGGTTGAAGGTAGCGATCTTCGCCATTGCTTTTTCTTTGGTATCGTCGCTCATCCAGGGGCGGCTTAGAATGTCGTCACGCATGGCTGCAAGCAGGTTGCGCACCATTTCCTGCATGCGGGCCTTGGCTTCGGGCGGGAAATATTTCTCGACGTATTTCTGGCCGAGGGCTTCGCCGAACAACCGGTCGGTGGATTCGACGCAGCGCTTCCATCGCGGCTTCATCTCCGTGGTGCCGGCGAGATATTTTCCGTTGAAGGCGAAATTTTCTTCCACGAAGGGCGTGGAAAGGGAATTGGCGACAGAGTCCAGTAACTGCCACTTTAGATACAGTTTCCAGTCCGCCAAGGGCGTTTGCTGTATTTGCCGGTCGACTTCCTGCATGAACTTTGGCTGATCGACATTGATGTCAACGTCGGTGGGAATTTGCTTGTGCTTGAAATAGGCGGCCCAGTCAACGTGCGGGGCCATCGCCTGCAGTTGGGCGAAGGTGGTGTTGTGATCGGTCGCCGCCGGATCGCGGAGGGCCACGTTGTCGAGCGAGGCTTCGGCGAGCTTTGTTTCCATCGCCATGATGGTTTGGGCCGCGGCCGCGGCAGACTTCTGGTCGGCGCCTGCGAGCTTGAACATCGCAGTGACATGTGCGACATATTTTTCGCGCGCTTCCTTGAAGCGCGGCTCGGGTTTCAAGTAGTAGTCGCGATCGGGCAGGCTGAGACCGCTGGCGCCGATATCGGCGAGCACCAGTGACGGTTTGTGCGGATCCTGCTGGCTGCCGAAACTGAAAGGGACCTGAACAAGAATGTCGTGCATTTCCGCCATGACTTGTTGCAGAGTGGTCATGTCGCGAGCGGCGTCGATTTTCGCGAACCAGGGCTTGATCGGTTCCATCCCGCGGGCGTTCACGCGGGACTCGTCCATACAGGCGCCGTAATAGTCTCCGATGATTTGTTCGGTGCTGCCCTGGGGCGCGTTCTTGTCGGAGGACGCGGCCTCAAGAATCTCCTTCAGCCGATCTTTGGCAGACTCGCCGGCCTGCCAGCGCTTGCTCCAGCGCGTCATGGAATCGGGGATGGGATTGTTGGCGCGCCAAGTGCCATTGGCGAACTGGAAGAAGTCGGTGCAGGGCTCGGCCTTGCGGTCGAGGTCGGTAAGGTCGATGCTATGCAGCGTCTGAGATTGTGCGAAGGGAGCGAATGAGAGCAACAGGACGAGCAGGAACTTGACTTTCAGAATGCGCATGAAGTGGTCTCCAGCAGAGCCAGGAATTGCGGACAGCCATTGTAGATCAGGCATGAGAGGGTGTGCTCTGCGTTAGACGGAGTGTAAGCAACTGTGGAAGCGAAATGGGAACGATGCGGCAGAGGACATTCCCCCTTCTCGCACCAGAACCCGGCGAGAAATGGGCGTGGCATTCTCCGAATGTAAGTTCCGCAGAGATTAGCTGGCTTTTTGCAACCGCAATGAGGTTATTCGCTGCAAGGGCGGTTGTTCCCACTGGCCGTTTGAAGCCTCTGCTTTGGGCCAATACAAACGTAGCACCGCGAAGAACGGACCATTCGGCGCGGGCAGCCAGTTGGCTTCCTTATCCTTGCCCGGGGACTCATGTTGGACATAGAGGGAGAAGCCGCCATCCACATCACGCTTCAAACTGGGCAGCATGGGCGAGTTGATCAGATACCGATTCAGTGGATTGGCGCTGAGCAAACTCGAAGGCAGCTCATACATCGTGAGTGACCAGAACGCATGGACTGGCGGCAACTGGCTCGGCGCAAAACGAAGCGTGTAACGATTGACTCCGCTGAGCTTGTCCTTGACTGAGTCGATAAAGTACGCGGGATAGATCGCCTCATCCTTTGCATTTCCGTAGATTCCCAGGACCGCTCCGCCCATACGATCGATGTAGCTTCCGTTCAGAAACTCGCGCGTTCCAAAACCGTCAGCGCTGCTCTTCTTTCCGGTATCGATCTGCGTGGCCTTGTACTGGCTGAACTCAGTCCAGGCATCGCTCATGCCATTCTCCAACGCTTTACGCATGTCAGGGGTGAGCGAATTTGCGTCAAAGGTTTTGCCCGCGCCGACGCCGATTTTTGCAAAGCGTGCCATCAGAGCGATCTCGGAGGGATGCGTTGGGCAGAATTGAAGGACAAAGTTCAGCACGTTGAAGAACTCGAGTGATGTGCGTTCCTCGCCCGCGCTGAGCGGCTTTAGAAAATTGACCTGAGAGGCTGATGGTGGAGCGGGCCTACCGAGAAATTGGGATAGCGGTTGAACTTTATATCCGGCCTGGATCTTTTTTACATTTTCAATGTCGTCGGGTGCAAAGAGCTGTGTCCGGTAAAGCACGAATGCGAACTCGGTCTCCGATCGGATGACTTGCTTGACGTTCTCAGGCGTCTCGCCCTTCCAGTGCGGTCCGGCGAGCAAGAAGTTGCCTGCGCCGTTGCCGGTCGTCCGGCTGCCCACATAGGCAAAGTTGAACGTGTACATATCGATGAACTGCAGGGAGTAGTACCGGTCTTTGTCGATCTCCGGCACCGTCAACAGTAAAGGCTCTGCGCGCAGGTCCACACCAGCAAAGGAATAGGGCGTATCCGAGTTAGGAGTCTGAACCGCCTTATCGGCGGGGGTATAGACGCGCGCATTGTTGTAGAGCTGGTTCCAGGATGACTTGTACTCGGGGCCGCCGCGGTCGACGAAATAGGAATACTGGATTCGATAGCTATCGACGAGGGGGAAGCCATAAATGTAGGCGTCCTTCGCAATCATGCGAGCTTCTTCAGGCGAGGTGGTCATGAAGATTCTTCTTTCCGTGGCTTTTTCGAATTGCCCTGAACTGCAACGAAGAGGGAATGACGGCGTCTTCGGCGCCGTTGCCATGCTGATCGTCCTCGGTGCTTAAATGAAGGTACGAAGCGAAGACGTTGGTGGCCACTGTTAGAAATGATAGGACTCGCGGGTCCCCAATCGTGGAGCGATGGCGATGCGTTGTCGACGAAAGCAGGGGTGGTGTTGAAAGACTCTTCGCGTGGAGTTGGAAAATAAAACGAAAGCGAATGAACGCAGCGGACGTGCGCTCCAATACGTTTCGTGTTTTCTTGCGAATCTAACCGCCCGCTTTTAATTCCGTCAGGACTTGCTTGGCGATTTCTTTCAAGGTTTCGAAGACGCCTACGCCCTGGAAGGCCACGGCTTCCACGATGGGTTCATTCTTCTTGCGCAGTTCGGTGGAGAGCAAATCAACGGGGAGAATATTGGGCAGGTCGCGCTTGTTCAACTGCAGCACGTAGGGAATCTTGTTGAAGTCGTAGCCGTGCTCTTTCAGGTTCGACATCAGGTTCTCGAGGGCTTCGACGTTCGCGTCCATACGCTGCTCCTGGGAGTCAGCGACGAAGACGATGCCGTCGACGCCGCGCAGGATCAACTTGCGGCTCGCGTCGTAGAAAACCTGGCCTGGGACGGTGTAGAGGTGGATGCGCGTCTTGAAGCCACGGACCGAACCGAGGTCGAGCGGCAGGAAATCGAAGAACAGAGTACGCTCGGTTTCGGTAGCCAACGAGATCATCTTGCCCTTCTGCTGGTCCGCGGTTTTCTGGTAAATCACCTGCAGGTTCGTGGTCTTGCCGCCGAGTCCGGCGCCATAGTATACGATCTTGCAATTGATCTCACGAGCTGCGAAGTTGATGAAACTCAAGGCTTTCCTCAAATACCGGCAGACCCTTAGGGGCTGCCGTGCGCACACCAATGTCCTTATGGAGGCTCGCGGTCTTTATATCATACGGAAGGTACCGGACGCAGGTTACTCAGGTGACCCCCCGCCGAATGGAATGGCAAGCTTGCAGAGATTGCGGACACTGCTCAGCCGTCAGTGCGCTGTAGGAACCGCATAATAACCGGCCTTGGTATAGATGTTGAGACCCTTCTTATCCACCAGAACCTCAATTTCGCGATAAGCGGAACCGGCCGTGGCCTTGGGGATATACGCCAAGGTGTACTGGTTCCTCGCTTCAGAGGTGATCTGTCCGTATGCCTCTTCGATAGCGTTGCGGGAGAGTTCGGTGAAGACCTGTCCGCCTCCGGTGGCCGAGCAGTACCGGGGCAAGATATTGCTGTAGCCCTGATCTTTCAGATGGATCTTGTCGAGCTGCCGGTAGAGCGGCAAAGCGCCGCTGTCGAGCACGACAGCTTTGACTTGGATGCTTTGCGTCTCGAGCACGCGCAGTACCTCTCGGTAGCTGGCCTTGCTGCCCAACTCGCGTCCATCGCTGATCACGAAGATGAGTTTGCGGCGGGTGCGTTCGCGCTTGCTGAGGTCAAGAGCTGCTCGCAGGATGGCGTCATTCAAAACGTGCGCCTCGCGAGGCGGCGTATTGACTGGAGCGGGTCCGCCGCCAATGGGAATTCCATTGGCCATGGGAGGGTTCGGGCCGAGTGGTCCGCCCAGCACAGGTGGGCCGTTGTTGTGTCCACGCACAAGCTTCAGCTGGTTCAGCGCGGCGGTGAGCTTCTCGGGCTTGCCGACGAAATCGGTAACGTCGCTCACGGTGCTGCTATAGGTGTAGAGCTTTACTTCGTCGTAAGGACTGAAGGCGCCAACCAACGAACTGTAGGTCTGGTTGATCTTCTGGAAGGCGACATCGGCGATCCCGATGTCGAGCACCACCGCGACAGAGAGCTCAAAGGGATCGCTGGTGAAGTAGGTGAGCGTTTGTTTCTTTCCGTTCTCCATGACAGTAAAATCTTTGGGAAGCAGGCCATCGACGCGGCGGCCATTGGAGTCCTTCACCATGACTGGTATTTGTACTAGGTTGGTGGTGATCGGAATTGTGTAAAGGTCTTCCTTGGGATTGATTTGATTTCTCGGCCTGCTGCCAGCGGGAAGGGTTTCAACCGGCGGCATGGCGGGGGGAGCCTCCGTATTTTGCGTATCCGGCGCGGGTTGCTGCGGGGTGTCGCCGGGAAAAGGTATCGGCTCGTTACTACGTTTCTTCTCGGCAGGTTCGGTTGGTGATTCCCTTGGCAGTGCAGGCTTAGGAGGAGGTGGAGGCTGAACGGCCGAGGGAGCGTCAGGGACATCCTGGGCGGGCTGGGCATTAGCGGGAGGCTGAGACTGGCTCTGGCCTGCGGATTGGGCGTGCAGGCCGGAGATTGCCAGACTCATTACGACCGCAAGGACCGGGAGAATAATCCTGAGAATGGGGTAACTCTTGTATCCCTTGACCCACAACATGACTATCGTCGTCCCCCTAAAACGCTACTTTCTGCCTGTAAGATGCTCAAACCACCCCGTTTGGTGCATCTAAGGGATTAGACTAACACCTAACCAAGAATTGCGAGAGAGTCCCGGATGCTTAAGTTTCTTGTTGCCCAGCGTTTTATTTTAGCCCCCATCGCTTTGACGGGTGTGTTGGCACTCGCCCCGTTCGCGATGGCGCAACAGCCGCCAGCCCAGCAAACAGCCTTGAGCCAGCCGCCTGCCACCCAGGACCAGAAGCCCCAAGGCCAGAAATCCGAAGACTCACAGGAACCCACTGAGACGTTGAAGGTGAACGTCAATGTGGTGCAGCTATTCTTCAACGTCAAAGATAAGCATGGGGCACTCATTCCGAACCTCACCAAAGACGATTTTGAAATCAAGGAAGACAGTACGCCGCAGACCATTAAATACTTCACTGCCGAGACGAACCTTCCCCTCACGCTTGGAATCATGATCGACGCCAGCGGCAGCCAGCGCAATGTCATCGACATGGAGAAAGAGGTAGGCGGCGCTTTCCTGAAACAGATCCTGACGGACAAGGACGAAGCATTTGTGATCAGCTTCGACATCACGGTCGACCTGCTGCAGGACTTCACGCGTGACACGCATCGTCTGCAGGCGGCGCTGAACAAAGCGAAGGTGAACGTGGATGTGAGCAGCGGAGGCGTTCCGGGCATGGGCGGCGGCCCGGTGCCGCAGCATAACTCGCCGGGAACTTTGCTTTACGATGCCGTTTACCTCTCGGCGCACGACATGCTGTCGAAGGAAGTCGGGCGGAAGGCAATGATCCTGCTTACCGATGGACAGGATGAAGGCAGCCGGCTGAAGATTCAGGATGCGATTGAGGCGGCACAGAAAGCGGATTCGATTGTCTATGTTCTGCTCTGTGCCGATCGTGGATTCTATGGTGGCTTCGGGTACTCGGGCGAGGGCGATATGCGCAAACTCACCGAGCAAACCGGCGGGCGCGTCATCAATGTTGGAAACAAGTTCGACAAGCTGCGCGAGGCCTTTGACCAGATCGCAGCTGAGCTGCGCAGCCAGTACAACATCGGGTATACGCCGACCAATCTGAAGCGCGACGGCTCCTACCGGAAGCTGGAGATCAAGAGCAAGCAGAGTTACAAGATCCAGGCACGAGCGGGATACTACGCTAGCCGTAAAGAAGACTAAGGCGCCGGCTAGAGTCTGAGACCATAACCATTGAACACCTTGAGGACGCCCGTATTCCTCTGTGTTCTCCGTGTCCTCTGTGGTTAAGCTCTTCTGCAACATCCCGGTAAATTGATACACTCCCTTGCGGAGGTTTTGCATGCCCCGATTCTCCCGGCGTTCATTCTTGCATCTGTCGGCGGCTGTGTCGGCTGCGGCCGCACTTCAAGGCATGTCCGAACCGATGCTGGCAGCGGCTGCCCGGACCCGGCTACCACACTCGAAAGATGCGATTCTGATCGACTCGAACGAGAATCCTCTTGGACCTTGCCAGGCAGCGCGCGACGCCATGTCGGCGATTATCCCGCAAGGCGGTCGCTACTCCGACAATCTCACGGATGAACTGGTCGCCCTTTTTGCAAAGAGCGAAGGGCTCAAGCCTGAGTATGTGCGAGTATTCCCCGGGTCCACTCCTCCGCTTCGTTTCGGAGTCGTTACGTTCACGTCGCCTCAGAGAAGCTACGTGACCGCCGATCCCGGGTACGAGGCAGGAATGTTTGCCGCCGAGGCTGCTCAGGCGCGCGTGGTGAAAGTGCCCCTGACTAAGACCTACGCTCATGACGTGAAGGCCATGCTCGCCGCGGCGCCCGATGCGGGATTGTTTTACATCTGCTCGCCCAACAATCCGACAGGCACGATCACGCCGCATGCCGACATTGAATACCTGGTCGAGAACAAGCCTAAGGATTCCGTGGTGATGGTTGATGAAGCTTACATCCATTTCACGGGCGCCACGAGCACGATCGATCTGGTCAAAGCGGGCAAGGATGTGGTGGTGTTGCGCACCTTCTCGAAGACTTACGGGATGGCCGGGATACGCTGCGGTTTCGCCATCGCGCGACCCGACCTGCTGGAGAAGATCATGGACCACGCGGGCTGGAACTTTATGCCCGTCACGGCCGTGGTCGCGGCATCAGCCAGTCTGAAAGATCCGCAAATCGTGCCGGAACGACGGCGCATCAATGCCAGCGTTCGACAGCAGACATTTCAATGGCTCGATCGCAACGGATATACATACATTCCTTCTGAATCGAATTGCTTCTTGCTCGATGCCAAGCGTCCAGGGCAGGAAGTCCGCGATGCGATGGCGAAAGAAAACGTGATGATCGGCCGGGTGTGGCCGGTCATGCCGACGTGGGTTCGCATCACGGTTGGCACGCAAGAAGAGATGGAATACTTCCAGACCGCGTGGCAGAAGGTAATGAAGAGTTCGTAGGGCCGGCCCTTGGCCGGCTGTCCCGTGAGCGTCTCGTCCGCAAAGCCGCGGAGTCGGCGGCGCTACTGTGGTGTCAGCAGATACGCGTGCTCCTGCCCGTTGTGCATGCCCATACCCGTAATCTGCCCGGCGGCGTTGATACCTTGAGCCTCTATCAGCACCCAGCCTGATCCGGCGGGAATCATTTTGTTGAGGTCCTTAATTTTTCCGCTGCTGTAAACGAAGGCGTGATAGGTTCCGCCGAACGTGGACTGGCCGACCACGACGCCGGAATCATTAATTGCGAAACCCCAGACCGTGCTGGTGCTACCGGCGAAGGTACCGAGATCTTTCAGCGGGCATGTGGGACAGTTGGTGATGAAAGCATGGGCCGATCCGTTCTTGGTGTAGCCGACGCCGGTGACCTGGCCTTTGTTGTTGATGGCATAACCCTGGCTCCATAATCCGCCCAGGGTTCCCATCTTGATCATCTTTCCGTTTTTCCAGACGAAACCAAAGAAATTTCCTTGAGTGTCGTAGGACGTCCCGGTGACCACACCGGAATTGTTGATGCCAGACGCGACGTTCCACCAATCGTTGCCACTCGAGCCTAGTGTGCCGAGATCGATCATGCGACCGTCGCGGTACAGGAAAGGATGATTCTCGCCGTTTGTGGTGACGGCCGATCCAACGACGTGGCCGAGATCATTGATGCCATAGCCAACGGCGGATCCGCCGCCGAGATCTCCAATGTCCAGCAGGTTGCTGCCGCTGGAGAGAAACGCGCGATAGGTGCCGCTGGCGTTTTGAGAATATCCGGCGACTTGGCCGGAGGTATTGATCGCATTGCCGATGCCGGAGGTTCCACCCAGTGTGCCGAGATTGGTCATCGAGCCGTTGCTGTACAAAAACGCTTCGCTTTGGGCGCCGGCTCCGGTTGCGCCAGTCACTTGGCCGGCCACATTCACGCCCCGCGACACGCTGTAGCCGCCCAGCGTACCCAGATCGCTGATGGTGTAAGACGCTTGGGCGGCGACGAGCGCGGAGGACGTTGTGAGAAAAAGAACCAAAGCAAAAGAGGAGAGGGTAGAGCACACCTTCATTTGCGAACTCCTGCGTGGGAAAATCTAACGCAAAATGTTTTCACGATCTGGCGCGCCGATTGTCAATGGATTGTCAAAACGTGCGAAGCGTTGCCAGGCACAGTTGTAATCGGAGGCGTCATCTCGACCGCGGCGCAGTTTAGCCGCGGGAGGGACCTAGCGTGGATGCCGCGCGCGCCATACACCACGTGAGATCCCTTCGGCTTCGCTCAGGGCAGGCTCTTTCCTCTGAAAAACGGCTACGGTCAGGATGACCCCGTCCCGGTCATTGAACTGGAGGGGGCGACAGAAGAACTTTACTCCGGCGCTTCGATCCAACGGACGCGGCGTCCTTCCCGGCTGCTCTTATGCGCCAGCAAGAGTGCGCGCATGGTGCGCAAGGCCTGATCGGGAGTGACATCCAGCACGGCCCTCTTCTCGATCGCATCTCTCACATTGGCGTAGAAGCCGCGATAGTCGCCGCGTTCGGTCTTCACCTTGTGTGGTTTTCCATTCACGGGGCTGAGCGTTCCCCAGCGATCTTCGGTTTCGACGCCCCAGTCCGCGCCCCAATCCGGGCCGTCTGGGCACTTTGGGCTGCGCAGGATTTCTTCTTGGGGATCCATGCCGTACTTGATGAACGATCCGCCCGTGCCGTGAATGAGCAGGTGAGGACCGGGAGCATATGCGAGAATGCGCGCTCGCAAAGTTGCTCGCAGTGTCGGGTACTCCATGTGCACGTCGAAAGAGTCGTCGATCTTGGACGACTGTCGCTGGCAGAATGCGGATGCCCAAATCGATTCCGGCTCGCCAAACAAAACCAGAGCCTGATCAATAAGGTGCGGGCCGAGATCCCAGAGAACGCCGGCGGCTGGATGGTCCGGTACCTCACGCCAGGCGCCAGGCTTAGAATCAAGGCGAAAGCGGTCGAACCGAGCCTCGTACTCGGCCACCGACCCCAGTGCGCCGGCTTTCAGAAGCTGTTTGACCGTGTGGAACTCTCCATCCCAACGACGGTCCTGGTAGACGGTGATCAGACGGCCGCGGTCTGCCGCGAGTTGAACGAGCTGTTCGGCTTCCGCCATCGTTGGCGTGAATGGTTTGTCGACGACTACGTCGCGCCCGGCTTCGAGGCAGGCTTTGGTATACGAGAAGTGCGAATCGTTCGGCGTGGCCACTACGACCAAGCCGATTGTCTTGTCGGACAGCATCTCGTCGAGATTGCGCGCTATGCGAACTTCCGGATACTTCTGTCTTGCATTGGATGTGTGCCGCTCGAGAATGCACGCAAGTTCCATTCCCTGGACGCCGCGAATGACGGGCGCGTGAAATGCCTGCCCGGCCAGACCAAATCCGATCAATCCGACTCGTACCATGTTTATTCCTTGAACTGCATGGATTTATTTTTAGCGGTCTTCTCTAACGATCTTTGACGCGCCGAACGAATTTTAAGCCGGACCAGACGTCGGTGACAGCGCAAACCTTGACGTCGACCAATCCGGCAGCGAGGCCAATTTCGCGGATGACGTTCTCATCCAGATCAGTGGCCACGCCGGAACTTTTCTTCGGCCAGCTTACCCACAGCATTCCAGAGGGCGCAAGCCTCTTGGTCATTCGTTGGAATTCGTTTGCGAGAACTGGCTTGGACTTTGTAAACACCATCGCGAAGTCGAGCGGAGTCTTGCCATCAGTTACGATTTTGCAAGTCGCGAGCGGCGCACTCAAGTCCGAACGTACGTCTGACGGAGCGTCCACGAGCGTCACGCGGAATCCGGCCTTGATGCCTAATTTTTTCGGAAGTGGCGTTCCAGAATATCCCGGCATGTTCAGGAAACATCTTTCACCAGGTCACCGAGGGCACCATGTTGCGTTGACCGTCAGAAAGCCGTGAACCGCTTTATGGAGTAGGAGCGTACCATCCGCGACGCGCGCGCACCTTGAAATTCTTGCGATCGTTGGCGACGATTTCGATCGTACGATAGTGCCCGTCATTCTTGAGGTCAGCCGGCTTGTACGCGATGGCGTACTGGCTGCGGAGTTCGTCCTGAATCTGGGCAAAGGCGTCGGCCACCTCGCGAATCTGGAAGGGAAAGAAGGGCCGCCCACCGGTCGCGTCGGCAATACGCTCGAGGACCTTGTCGCCCGCGCCCTTGGTCCCGCTTACGTTGGTACTGATGGTGTAGATGATGGCCTCGGCCCTCTGCGCCATTTCAATGGCTTCTTCCCGGGTGACGTGGCTCTGGTTGTCATCTCCGTCACTGAGCAGGATGATGGCACGTCGGACGGTCGTCGACTTTGGCCCCTTCAACAGTTTCTCGCGGCATGCATAGTAGATCGCGTCATAGAGCGCGGTGCCGCCGCCAGGGCGGAGATCGTGTACCCCGTGCGCAAGTAATTCGGTGTTGTCGGTGAAGTCTTGCGTGACCTCTGGCGTCACATCAAATCCCACCACGAAGGCCTGGTCTTTGCGAGGATGAATGGTCTGGTTCAAAAATTCGATGGCCGACTCCTGCTCGAACTTGAACCGGTCGCGCACCGAGTTGCTGGCGTCGATGAGCAGTCCGACCTGCAGAGGCAAGTTCGTCTCGGCATGGAAGCTGCGGATTTCCTGCGGCGGCTTGTTGTCGTCGAGCACGCGAAAATCGTTCTGCTTCAAATCGGTGATGCGGCGTCCGTGCTTGTCGGTCACGGTGAACACCACGTTCACTTCGTTGGTGGTCGCGCGGATCGTCGTCAGCGCGTCGTCGCCAGTCGGGGCATTTGGGTCAGCAGCAGATTTTTGGTCTTGTCCGGGAGTCGCTGTTGCCGGCGCCTGTTCCTGCTGCGGCGCGGTAGTTGATGAAGCAGTGGAGGCTGGTGAAATGGGGGCAGCCGACTGGCCCGTCGTGCTCCCGGCCAGAAGTACCAACAAAACCAGTCCAGAATGCGCAGTCAATTTCGTTCCCAAAAGATTTCCTCGAATAGAAACATTATATCCGGCGAGGCCTCAATCTTCCGTAAAGACATTGTTGGCCGCGCCTTCCTCGATCGTCGCCAAAAAGGCCTGTAGTTCCGCCGGTAACGGGCTTTGCAGGGCGATGGGTTGGGCGGTGCGTGGATGCGCCAGTTCCAGGTGAGCCGCGTGCAGAAAGTTGCGGGGGAGGGAAATGGCTGCGCCCTCGTCGGTCGCTCGGCCATGCCTGGCTCGCATCTCGCGCGGTGCGCCATAGAGCGCGTCCCCCACGACCGGATGTCCCAGAGAAGCCATATGCACCCGGATCTGATGGGTCCGCCCGGTATCGATCTTTACTTCCACGAGCGAGAACTTGCCGAAAACGGTGTCCAGACGGCGCACGACGGTGTAGTGCGAGACGGCATCGCGTCCGCCGGACCCGCGGGTCGTCATGCGGATCCGCCGCACCCGGTCGCGGCTAATGCTGGCGGAAATCGTGCCGTGATCTTTCTTCGGCCAGCCATGCACCAGCGCGACATATGTTTTCTTCACTCGGCGGCGGGCAAACTGTTCAGCCAGCTTGCGATGAGCCTCATCATTTTTTGCCACGACGATCAGCCCGCTCGTCTCTTTATCGAGCCGGTGGACGATACCCGGGCGCATCTCACCGCCCACCGCCGATAGCGCTGTGAAATGATGCAAGAGCGCATTCACCAGAGTGCCGCGATTACGCTGGTCCTCGGTGGCCCCCGCGCCGGCATGCACCATCATGCCAGCTGCTTTATTAATGACAGCCAGATCGTCATCTTCATAAACGATGTCCAGCGGGATCTTCTCAGCGATGGCGCGCAACGGAGGCCGCCCCGCCGAACCCAGCACGCCGATATGCTCCGTGCCGCGCAGTTTTAGCGAGGCTTTCGCCGGAGCGTCGTTCACCAGGACTTTCTGTTCGGAGATAAGTTGCTGCACACGCGAGCGGCTGACATCGAGGTGGGTTACCAGGAATTGATCGAGGCGCTTACCGGCGTCGTCGCGTGCGACTGCAATTTGCGCTGGAAAATCTTCCGCCATCTGGAGGGAAGGATACTACAGGCTGTTGCGTGATCCTCGCTGCAGAATCCGCAACTGCGATGTGCCATCAGTGCGCGAATGTGTTGCACGATTCGATGGTGCCTCCAGTGAAGCCCCGCTGAAACCACTGCATCCTCTGGGCCGAGCTACCATGAGTGAATGTTTCGGGGTTGACATGCCCGGTGCTCATGCGTTGTAGACGATCGTCACCCACGGCCGCGGCAGCTTTCAGGGCTTGGTCGACTTCGCCGGCTTCGAGCAGGTGGCGCTGGTCGGTGGAGTGGGCCCAGGCTCCGGCGAAACAATCCGCCTGCAATTCCAGTCGAACCGAAACCGCTTTGGCCGATTGCGGATTGCTCTCCTGCAAGGCCTCGGCCTTGCCCTCAATTCCCAGCAACTTCTGGACGTGATGTCCGATCTCATGCGCGAGGACGTAGGCTTCAGCAAACTCGCCGGGCGCACCAAAGCGCTGCTTCAGTTCGTCGAAGAAGCCGAGGTCAATGTAGACCTTTTCGTCCTCTGGACAATAGAACGGCCCTGTCGCCGATTGCGCCATGCCACAAGCGGAATTGATGGAGTCGCGGAATAGTACGAGTTTGGCGTGGCGATATTGGTGACCTTCCGAGGGAAGAATCCTGGTCCAGGTTGCCTGTGTGTCGTTCAACACAAACGTCACGAACTGCACGAGGGGCTTCTCAGCTTCATCCTGCTGCCGATTGGCCTCGGATCGCGCTGCCGGATCCTGCTGCGTAACCGCCGTCGGATCTCCGTTTCCGCTGAGTAGAGCAAAAAAATTGCGGTGAAAAACCAGGCTGAGGACGAAGACAATGATCAACCCGCCGAGGCCGAGGTGAATGCCGCCAAACTGCATTCCGCCGGACCCACCTTCGTCGCGGCGATCTTCAACATCGTCACTGCTGCCACCGGGAGTCCAGCGCATTGCAAGGTCTCCTTCATCCGACACTTTTCGTCGTGCGGTACTGGCCTATTTGCTGATGTTAATACCTATGCGTTTAGGGTTCCGTGCGCCATACAGGAGAATCCTCAGCAAAACGATGTAGCCGGTTATGGTTTGCGTAAGGAGAAGGGCAGTTAGCACTGGGAACTCCAGCGTAAGACGCTCTTAACGCGTCGCGCCCACGGTACGAGCCGGCAGCGCCTTCGAACCGGGGCGCAACCACCAGATCAGTCCGCCAGCCAGGACCAACCCAATCGAAATCAATTGAGTGCCGGTCATCGCTCCACCAAACACGGAGCCCCGACCGGGATCGTCGCGTAAATATTCGAGGAAGAATCTGGCAATGCCGTAAATGAACATGAACGCGCCAAACACTTGGCCGTCGAACTTGCGCCGCTTGAGCAACCACATCAGGAAGAAAAAATTCGCGAATTCGACCGCCGACTCGAACAACTGGGTTGGCTCCAGGGGAACGTTTAGAGGCGTGCCCGTAATTGAATTCGCCAAAGGATTGCGGAAGACCACTCCCCACCAGTGATGGGTCTCTTTGCCGTAGCAACATCCTGCGGCAAAGCATCCGATGCGCCCGATCGCGTGCCCCAAGGCAAGACCGGGGGCAAAAGCGTCGCAAGTTCCCAGAGGCGGCATGTGATGTCTCCACACGTACCAGGCTGCGGCCAGAAACGCAGCGAGCAGACCTCCGGAAAAAACACCGCCAGCCTGTAGCGTGTTAATGCTGAAAATTTCGCTGACATGGGTGGAGTAGTAGCTCCACTCATTGACGACGTAGAGCACCTTGGCGCCTACAATGCCGCAGAGGACGACGAGAATCCCGAGATTCCAAGCTTTGTCGCCGTCGTAGCCCAAGCGCTCGGAATTGCGCACGCTGATCCAAAGGCCGATCAGGACGCCCATAGACACTAGGAATCCGTAGGTCGGAAGAAAGAACTTTCCTAAATGAAAGAGTTGTGGAAACACTGTTTAGTTAGATGCGGGCAGCAAGGGATTCGCTACAGACACAAGTTTAGCAGGTAACGAAGATCTGGATGGAAAGCAGAACGAGCAAACCTCGCGGACAGGGCGACAGAGGCACAAAAGAAAAGCAAGCCGACCCACTAGGCCGTGTGACGGGCCGAGAATGAACCCGTCGGTAGACGTTGGGAACCCGCCGAGACCCTTTAGGCATCTCCGCATGGCGGAGCGCTGCTCACCGGATCCTAGTTCGAGTCGAGTCCCCGTTCATTCTGCATTGGTTCAAAAATCGGTTACCGCCATCACAAACTCGGCAGGCCGGCTTTCATTCAGGATGCTAGGCAAATCCGGAGCACTTGGCAAGTGGAAGAGCGCAAAAAGTTGGCAGGTGGCTTGCAACCAAAGTAATGATTCGTTCACAAATGGGCGTGCGGTTCGCGCGGGAAACGGCGCTAGATTTTTGCGCGCGCGATCGCAGGTGTTTGCCAAATAATGTTGCGAAGCAGCGGCGATAAGAAGCAGTGCGGGGCTTGCGGACCATGGAAGGACTTGATTCTGTTGGGCAGTTTGTGAGTTGATACTGAGTAGACAAAACCGGGTCCCAGAGCGTAATCCGCTAGCGCAACGGCGGCACGCCGGAGAAGTCTGAACGATGTCGAAGTTTCGCACGACCGCAATGGCGGCGGCGTTTGGCCTCATCCTCCTGCACGGGGCAGTCCTACTGCTGTGGTACGGTACCGCGAAGGCATCGCTCTGGGGCGATTGGATCGACGCCGTAGCGCCGCTGGCAGGAGCCGCCGTTTGCTGGGTGGTGTCGCGCCAGGCTGGTTCCTTTGGAAAGCGTGTCTGGCGCCTGGTCGCTTTCTCTCTGCTGATTACGGCCATCGGCCAAGCTCTCTACACCGACTATTACGACTATTTGCAGGTGCCCCTCGGCACGATTTGGCCGAGCGATGTCCTGGTGTTCTTCTGGGTGGTGCCGGCCGCGATGACTCTGTTTCTTAGTCCTAAAGACCCAGGCAGAGGATACGCGTGGTTGCGGGCGTGCGACTTTGTTCAGGTCTGCACTCTCGCCCTGGCCGTAGAGTTGTCACAGATTTACGTGCCCTCACGCTGGCAACTGGCTGGTCGTGCGATGCAAGTTCACACGCTCCATGCCGGAATCCTTTTTTTCGGCTTGATCGCCCTGAGTTTTCTGCTTCGAGGCCTGCTGAGTTTTACCAGAACCGAGAGGACCTTCTTCCTCCGCATGGGTGCATTCCTGACGGTGCACGGGATGGTTCTGAACTGGACCCTCTACTATCAGGCGTCCGGTCATTACACGCAGGGAACATGGACCGATCTTCCGTGGACGGTCAGCTACTGCTTGATCATAGCGATTGCTGCAACATGGGATGACCACGAACCGGAAACCGGACGCGAATCGTATTCCCGCGGATTGCAACTGCTCGCCCAGTTTTCTCCGCTGGTGATCCCGGCGATTGTCTTTCCCCTGGTGTTGAGCATCGCACAGGAACAGTTTCTCTGGTCGGTGGTACTGGTTTTAGTTTCGTTTGCGGCCGCCGGCGGACGCATGTTCGTTGTACAGAACCAGTTGCTGATCAGTTCTCGCGAACTGGAAAAAAACCTCGCCTTGCTGCAAGGAATTACCGACGGAACCACCGATGCCGTCTTTGTGAAAGACCTGCAGGGCCGGTACCTGATGATGAATGCGTCCGGTGCGGGTTTCCTGGGCCGAAACGTCGAGGAAATTCTGGGCAAGAACGACGCGGAATTGTTCGACCCCGAGATGGGCCGAGTGATTATGGAGCGCGATCGCGCGGTGATCCAGTCCGGCAGGACGCAGACTTATGAGGAATCCGCAACCGCTGCGGGTGTGACTCGAACTTACCTCGCCACCAAGGGACCTTATCGCGACTCGAACGGCGACGTGATTGGGCTGCTAGGGATTTGCCGCGACATTAGTCAACGGAAACTCGCCGAAGAACAGATGCGCCAGTCGCAGCAGAAGTTGCGCATTCACTTCGAACACACGCCGTTGGCAGTGGTCGAGTGGGATCTTCAGTTCCGAGTCGCCGATTGGAATCCATCGGCCGAGCGCATCTTCGGATATTCGCGCCAGGAAGCCATTGGACAACATGGTAGGTTTATTGTTCCTCCGCCTTTTCATCAGCATGTGGACAAGGCGTGGATTGAACTGCTAAGGCAGAGTGGCGGGACTCGAAGTACGAACGACAATGTCACCAAGGATGGACGTACCATTTCCTGTGAGTGGTACAACACTCCGCTCGTCGATGAGGCGGGAAGAGTGCTTGGGGTAGCGTCGTTGGTGCAAGATGTGACCGAGCGTGTGGCGCTCGAGGAGAGACTGCGCCAATCACAGAAGATGGAAGCCGTTGGACGACTGGCGGGAGGTGTCGCTCACGACTTCAACAATCTGCTGACGGTCATTCTGGGGTACTCGCAAATACTGGCCGAAGGAGTTCCCGCAGGCAGCCGGCTGGCTGAGAGTACCGCGCAAATCAAGTCTGCCGCCCATAAGGCCTCGGGAATCACCAGTCAGTTACTCGCCTTCAGCCGCAAGCAGGTGCTTTCCCCTCGCGTGGTCAACCTCAACGACATCATGTTGAATCTGGATTCATTGCTGCGTCGGCTGATCGGAGAGGACATTGAGGTCCTGACGGTACCTGCGAGCGATCTCGGCTCGGTTAAGGCCGATCCTGGGCAGATCGAGCAAGTCATGATGAACCTAGCCCTCAATGCTCGCGACGCGATGCCTCATGGCGGGAAGCTCACGCTCGAAACTTCGAACGCGCAACTCGACGCAAACTATGCCCGCAACCACCAACCCGTCGAGCCCGGCCCCTACGTCATGCTGGCGGTGAGCGATACCGGCCACGGCATGACTCCTGAAACCCAGGCCCGTATTTTCGAACCCTTCTACACTACGAAGGAAGTTGGCAAAGGTACGGGCCTCGGTCTTTCGATGGTGTACGGAATTGTGAAACAAAGCGGTGGACACATCTGGGTTTACAGCGAGCCTGATCGAGGCACGACCCTAAAGATTTACCTTCCCCGGGTCGATCAGCCCTCCGAGACGACTGGCGCGGAACACCGCCCCGGCAGCATTAAAAGAGGCACGGAGACCATCTTGCTAGTAGAAGATGATTCTCAGCTCCGGCAGCTCAGTTCCTCAGTCCTTGCCCATTGCGGCTACAAAATGCTGGTCGCCGCTACTCCTGAGGAAGGGCTTGAAATCTTCAAGGCCCACCATCGGGATATCCGCCTGCTGATCACGGATGTCGTCATGCCTCGCATGAATGGACGGCAACTGGCCGAACAGATCATGCAGATTTCTTCCGATGTGCGCGTGCTCTACATTTCCGGTTACACCAACAACGCCATCGTTCACTACGGAGTCCTCGACGCCGGGCTCTGGTTTCTGCCCAAGCCTTTTACTTTGTCGGCGCTCATGGCAAAAGTCCGGGAGGTACTGGACTCACCTACGAAGGAATTTCAGGGCAAGCGAGGCGAATAAATCAGGCCTTACTGAGGGGATCCTTCCGCCCAGTAGTTGCTTCGAGCCAGCACCGTGGCATCTCCTGCGCCGTTGACGCGCACGCGAATCTGGTGCAGGCCGGGACGCGGATTCTTAGGCGCGAAGCTCAACAGGTAGCGGCTGTGCAGATGATTGGTGAAGTCATTCATCCGCACTTCGAATTTCTTGCGCGTCGCGAACAGTTCATACTCGCCACCCGTCATGGAAGCGATAGTGCTGGGCATGTTCTTCCGCATGGCCTGTGCGACCCGATAGCCGAGATCGAGAAAGTCGACGGTCGGGTGCTCTTCGTCTTTGTTAGTTCCGCGGCCAGTATCGAGAATGTTAGAGAGCGCTGGTGAAAACGCCAGTGCGTACATGACGGCATTGCTCTGCCCGATGGCCGCCACGGTATCGTCGATCTTTCCCTTACTGCCGTGGTCGCGGGTTTCGCTGATCAGTAACATTACGCGCTGCCGTCCCTCGGGCTCCCTCTTGAGCAGATTGACCGAATAATTGATAGCGTCCAAGATCTTCGCCCCTTCGTCTCCCGGCTGCAGATTGGTCAGGTCGTCGGAAACCAAACTTTCGTCTTTGGTGAAATTCCTTGTCAGCTCGACTTGGCTGTCGAACTCGACCACCGCAACCCGCGCCGTTCCAAAGGCGAACAGGGGGCCAAGCATCGTCTTCAGGCCTTGCATTCGGGGGAACTCGGCGTACGCCCGCCGCCCTTTCTGAATCGCCACCACCAGCGAGATCGGCTGGCCCTCTGGAGTCTCATCGAGACGCAAGGGTTGCTCGACGCCATCGTCTTCCACGCTGAAGTCCTTGGCCAGCAGCCCGTAGACGATCCCGCCCTGCTGGTCTTTCACCAGAGTCGGAACCAGAACCACATTGGATTGAGTGCGGAGAGTTGTTTCCTGAGAGAAGGTGGTGCTTATGAGTAGTGCCAGTAGGGCGAACGATAGGGCAGCGCGATGCAGGCTATCCCACCTTGCGGTTCTCGCCCAGCACTTCGTCCAACGCATTGACTAGTAGATGCGCCCGCTTCTGGTAATCGGTTGCCCCGCCGTCCTGTCTTTTCTTGAGCAGATGGTATTCATCGGCGATATTCAGGGCAGCCAGAACGGCCAGTCGCACGGTGTCGATCGTATTGGTTGCCTCGGCGACGGCTCGCATCTTGGAGTCAACATACTCCGCCAGTTTGAGGATGTATTCCGGATCGGAGCCGCGCAGGTTATACGCCTGGTCAAAAATTTCCACCCGCACGCTGGCGTTCTGCGCGTCTTTCACTATCTGATCCTTGGTCGCCGTTGCCATAAAACGTTTCTCCGTGGGGACGTGACTTCCTGGGTGTAGCGAATCGTAGTTCTTAACTCGCCTCAGCAATTGACTCGATCTGCTGCAGCATTTTCTCGACGCGACCGCGGATCTCCTCGCGTTCTTTCTTCAGTTGCACCGCCTCGCGCCGCAACCGGACCAGCTCTTCTTCGCGCTCCTCCATTTGCTGCCGCAACCGTTGCGCGTCGCGCTCGGCGGTTGCCTGGGCTTGCCGCGACGCCTTGTACATCTCTATGGTGCGATAAATCTTCTCTTCGAGCGCCTGAAAATCGTCTGCCGGAACCTGTTCTGCCACCTGTTCCACCACATTCAAAGCCATGATTGCACTCTTCCCCGGAAGGATGTCTACAACTTCTTCGCAGTATACTCCACATCGTTGTGGAGAGATCAGCCCAATGTGTGGCCGGTGGCCATCGCAAGCCGCCATCCCAAGGCGTCATCCGGAGCGGAGCCGTTTTGCAGGTGTAGGAGGATCTCGCCGTCACCACTCTGAACTCCACCGCCACATAATTGGCTATAATTCCAGCCTGCCGGGAGGCTCCAACTTATGAAGCAATTTGCTTGTCTCGTGCTGGGATTATTTCTTGCGCTGGCGGTCCTGCCGTTGCGCAGTGCGGCCAAGACCAAAGTGGAAATGAAAGATGGACAGGGCAAAGCAGTGGGCGACATCGTTGTCTGGGATAAGGGATCTGGTGTTGCCCTAGAACTCATGCTCCACGACCTGACGCCCGGCGAGCACGCCATCCATTTTCATCAGGTTCCCAAATGCGAGGGGCCGGACTTCAAGTCCGCTGGCGGCCACTTCAATCCGGAAGGAAAGAAGCACGGGTTCGATAGCCCCGATGGCCATCACGCCGGTGACGTAAAGAACTTCACTGTCGGCGCCGACGGCAAAGCCAAGGTGAAGCTCGAGGACGGCGAGGTCACGTTGAAAGACGGTCCACACTCGCTACTCACCAGCGGCGCGGCGATCGTCGTGCACGCCAAGGCTGACGACTATAAGACGGACCCGTCGGGCAATTCCGGCGACCGCGTTGCCTGCGGCGTGATCACGAAATAGCCAGGTAGAGTTTTCAGGCTGAACCAGGTCGGCGGCCCAGCTTCGCTAGCCTTCGCGCCGCTTCGTCGAGCGTGTCCGGCTTCTTGCAGAAGGCGAACCGCACTTGCTTCGCGCCATCGCGCGAATCGCGATAGAAGCTGGACCCCGGTACACAGGCCACGCCGATCTCTTGCACCAGATACTTGGCAAACGAAACGTCGTCCTTGAACCCGAACGCCGAGATGTCGGTCATCACGTAGTAGGCTCCCCGCGGCCGGAAGCACTGGAACCCGGCGGCTGACAGTGCGGGCATGAGATGATCGCGCCGCACCCGATATCCTTCCGCCAACCTTGAATAGTATTCCGGAGGCAAATTTAGAGCAGCGGCCCCGGCCTCCTGCAACGGCGCCGGAGCCCCTACCGTCAGGAAATCGTGTACCTTGCGGATTGCATTTGTGATCTTTTCTGGCGCAACCGCCCATCCCACGCGCCATCCGGTCACACTGTAGGTCTTCGACATGCCGTTGATGGTCACCGTGCGCTCGCGCATTCCTTCGAGCGAAACCATCGAGATGTGCTCGGTCCCCTCGTAAATAATGTGCTCGTAGATTTCGTCGGTAATGGCCAGCACGTCGAACTCAACGCACAAATCGCGAATCAGTTCCAGTTCGCCGCGCGTGAAAACCTTGCCTGTAGGATTGTTCGGAGTGTTCAGGATGATTGCCTTGGTGTGCTTGTCGAAGGCGCGCCGCAGTTCTTTCTCGTCAAATGTCCACTCGCCGCCGTCGGTCGCCGGCGGACGCAGCTTCACAAACCTCGGCTTCGCTCCACTCAAGACCGAATCCGGCCCATAGTTCTCGTAGAAGGGCTCGAAGATCACAACTTCGTCGCCCGCATTACAAACCGCCAACAGCGTCGAGATCATGGCTTCGGTCGAGCCACAGCACACAGTGATCTCTTTTTCCGGATCGACAGTGATCCCCTGCCAGACGCCCATCTGCCGCGCAATTGCATTCCGAAGGTTCTTCGCGCCCCAGGTAATCGCGTACTGGTTCACGTCAGCAGCAACCGCCTGCTGCGCAGCCTGCTTGATCTCCGCCGGAGCCGAGAAGTCGGGGAAGCCTTGCGCAAGATTGACTGCATGGTGCAGCATCGCCTGCCGCGTCATTTCGCGGATCACGGACTCAGTGAAGTGCCCCACTTTGTCGCTGAGAAAATGCTTGCCGGTGGGCTGAGCCGGCCTTACGGGTGCCCCACCCTTCTCGCGTACCTTGCGAGAGGGTGGGGACTTTGAAGTCTTGAGCCGCGGAACTGTTGCAGAAACTCGAAGCGATGCCTTCTTTACTTTCTTGCGCTTGGTGGAAGTGCGATCAGCCATAGCAGGCAGACTAGCAGCGCAGACGAGAAAGTTTCAAATCGACTTGGACGTTCTCCAAAACCCTGCTTCCAGACAGCCAGCGCGAATCACGGCTTGAATCCGACACTCTGCCAGAGTTCTGCGGTGTGAAACATCGTCCCGTTGGTAATCACATACTCGACATTGCGAATCTGGTGAATGTCTTCCAAAGGATTTCCGTTGACCAGAATCAGATCCCCGCGCTTGCCCTTCTCAACAGTGCCGGAATCCTTCTCGATCCCCATCGCTCGCGCGGGCACAATGGTCGCCGCCTGGATGGCTTCCATGGGTGTGAACCCAGCCTGCACGTACAACTCGATTTCGCGATGAAGGCTATGGCCCGGGACTGTCTGGTCGGTACCGGCCACTACGGGGATTCCCGCTCGATGCAGCGCTCCTACGATCGCCACTTCCTTGTCGAAGACTTTCTGCCCGATCTCCGAGCGATCGGTTGGCGGTCCCACATCGGTGAGTTGCGCGGCCAGTTCAGGAGCAATTTTGTTGACGCCAGGCTCAAAGCTCGCAGGGGGCTTGGCCGTAGTCGCAGTGAAGAATTCCATCAATGCCAGCGTGGGATCGACGACGGTGTGATGCTCCTTCAAAAACGCCAGAGCTTTCTTTGCCTCGGGCGATTCGAGATCGATGTTTGCCCCAGCTTTAAAGCGGTCAAGGCGGCTGGCATTCTCGGGAAGCGGCGCGTGCATGATATTGGCGACGTAGTCGATGTGATTAATCTGATCTTGCCCAGCTTCAATCGCCTCGTAGGCGTCTAACCCTTCAGGGATGTGCCCAGTCACTGACATACCTAACCGATGGGCCTCATCGGCAACGGCCTTCAGTTCCTCAAGCTTCACGGAGCTGTATATCTTCATCTGCTGAAAACCAGCGTCGTGATAGCGGTCGGTCCACATGCGTGCCTGCTCCGGCGTGTCGACGCGCTCGACGCCAATAGTGTAGGTGCTCGTGCCATCCACCACGCCAGCCAGCAAGAGTCGTGGACCGAGGCCTCGGCCTTGTGCAACCGCGTCGCGTACGGCCGTAATAAACTCAAACTCGTTCCCGCAATCGCGCACCGTCGTGACGCCAGCCGCCAGATAAATTGGGCCCCACTCTACTTGCTCGAAGTGCGCATGCATATCCCACAGCCCGGGCAGAATCGTCTTGCCGTGGGCGTCGACTGCGTTTGCTTCCTTCGGGATTTTGACCTTCGACCGCGGACCAGCGGCCACGATGCGCCCATCGTGAACTACGACGGCCGCGTCCGCGACTGGCGCGGCGCCGGTGCCATCGATCAACGTCCCGCCAACGATTGCCAGAGTCGCCGCGCGGCTACCCGAGATTCCTTTGGAAATTTCGGCCAAGGCATTCATGCCGTCGGTGCCGGCGCGTCCCACGAAGTCTCCAAGCGCGCTTTCATAGCCGTCGCGAATCGCTTCGAAGTGATCGAACTCGGCGTCGGTCGAAACCTCCGCGACCAGATTGCGATTCGCGTCAAACCAGAGTGTCTCGCGTCCCCAGATCAGGCCTTCGACAGTGTAGCGATCCAGCTTCTCTTCCTTTTCGCCGACTCGAATCGTGTCTTGTCCGCGAGGCTCCACCTTCACCGCGCCCGTTGGAAGGGTCGTGAGCTGGGCCGGCGAACCGTGAGTCGCCCAGTAACGCACCATCAGCATCTGCATGGTCGCGGGAGCATATCCGGCGATAGTGAAAAAAGTTCCGCTGGGTGCATCGACGTCAGTTTGCTTATCGCGGGTGCGGAAGTGAACCTTGCCGGCGTCGATGGTTACGGCTTCGTCAATCGAGGCGCTACGCGCGGTTCTGCCCTTAATTTCGAACGAGAGGGGCGTAAGGTCCTGAGTGCCGCGAAACGTTACAGCAAGAGGAACGGCCGAACCCCGGTCGGTGAATTTGAAGTCCACCTTCGCGGCGAGAGAATCACCGTCGCGCTTGATCTCGTAGGTCTCTTCGCCAATCGCCTGCTCAAATTTGTGCAGGGTGAATTTTCCCTGCTCGATGATTGTAGAAGTGTCGGAACTCGCCGCTTGTTGCGCCGCAGCGAATGCCGGAAAGGTGATGGTTAAGACGAAGCAGGCAGACGCAGCAAACAACAGGCAAATCTGAAAATGTTTTCTCATGTCAGACTGATCGGCAAACAGGGGTTGAATTGAATTTGAAGCGCAGCCGTCAACAGTTATGCATCACCCACTCAGCAACCGTTAATCCTATTGCTTGACCGATATCCCCAACTCTTTCAACTGGCGCTCACCCACCGGCGTCGGCGCGTCCACCATAAGGTCCACCGCGCGCGCCGTCTTTGGGAAGGGAATCACTTCACGCAGGCTCTCGGCTCCGGCCAGAATCATGACGATCCGGTCGAGGCCCAGCGCAATGCCTCCATGCGGAGGCGTGCCATATTCCAACGCTTCGAGAAAAAATCCAAAGCGCGATTTCGCCTCTTCTTCCGTCATGCCCAACGCGCGGAAGATTTTGCGTTGAATGTCCTGGCGATGAATACGAATCGAACCCGAGCCCAACTCCGTGCCATTGAGCACGACGTCGTAGGCCAGAGCCCGCACTGCACTCAACGGAGACTGCGGATCGTTCACCGACTCCACGCCCGCCTCCAGCAAGCTCATGTCCTCATCATGCGGCGAGGTAAATGGATGATGCGCCGCCATCCATTGCTTCTCGCCCTCATCCCACTCGAACATGGGAAAGTTCGTGACCCAGAGAAAGCGGTAGTCCCTCGTCGCATTTCCGGTCTTCTTGAAGATGCCGTGCCGCTCGGCGTATTTCTGCGCCAGAGCCAGCCGCAGCAAGCCCGCCGACGCATAAATCGCTAACTCCGAAGGCGTGACCTTGCGGTGCGCGGGCATGGCCGTCTGCGGCCCGGCCTGCGCCGAACCGGCGACCAGCACAATCAGTTCGCCGTCCTCCATCCCAATCTTTTTCGCGATCGTCGCCGCCGCCTCGGGGAACTTGCTGCTGATGCGCTTGAAGTCCTCATACACTCTCGCGCCGCCCTTGGCATGGAACATCGGCTTGATGTCATCGCGCTCCTTGCGCGACAGCTCGCCGACCTTCGGCGTGCGGATGGCAATCACCGGCAGGTTCGCATTGATCGCCAGCTCCACTAAGTTTTCCGGCGTGAAGCAATCGCGTACATCGGTAAACGGAGGCAGACGCAAATCAGGCTTGTCGATCCCGTACAGCCGGATCGCCTCGTCATAATCCATCCGCGGAAATGGCGTCTTGATCTGATTGCCCGCTGCCGCAAAAGCGGCGGTCAGAAATCCCTCGACAACTTCCCACACCCGCTCTGCCTGCGGGTACGACATCTCCAGATCGATCTGCGTGAATTCGGGCTGCCGGTCGGCGCGCAAATCTTCATCGCGGAAACAGCGCACGATTTGAAAATATTTGTCGAACCCCGAGATCATCAGGATCTGCTTGAACAGCTGCGGCGATTGCGGCAGCGCGTAAAACGTCCCCGGCTGCACGCGGCTGGGAACGAGGTAGTCGCGCGCCCCCTCCGGCGTGGATCGCGTCATGAAAGGCGTTTCGATTTCGAAAAATCCCTGGCCTGAAAGATAGTCGCGGATCGCCTTCGCCACCTTGTGGCGCGTCTCGATGTTGAACTGCATCACATCGCGCCGTAGATCGATGTAGCGGTATTTGAGCCGCGTCTCTTCATTGGTCAATGCGGTGTCCGACGGCAGGAATGGCGGCAGCTTCGACTCGTTTAGAATCCGAATCTCGCTTGCCACCAGCTCGACTTCACCCGTGGGAATGTTCTTGTTTACCGTGTCGGCGTCGCGGCCCTTGACCGTGCCGATCACAGCGATGACGTACTCGTTGCGCAGGGTATTGGCCTTGTCGTGCGCTGCCGCGTCGACTTCGCGGTTCAGCACAACCTGGGTCACGCCCGTGCGGTCGCGCAGATCAATAAAAATGAGGTTGCCCAGGTCGCGCCGCCGGTTCACCCATCCCATTAGCACAGCCTTTTTGCCGCCGTCAGACGCGCGCAGCGTCCCGCACATATGAGTTCGTCGTAAATCTCCCAAAAAATCGAGCAAAGTGTGTCCTTACAGTGAGAATTGCGGCCGAGTGCCGAATCCAAGATTATAAACGCTGTTTCTTGTGAAGGACTTGCAGGGAACCACAGTTTGCGCCAGCGGTTTCAGTCCGGGAGAAAAATCGAGCAATTGGGGCCCTTCTGGCTATCCGAACGGTCGTTGGCGCATCTAGTATAGGTGAGATGATCGCAGCTCCGCCTCTCAGCGAAATCCAGCAATCTGCGCATGTGCCGCGGCTTCTGGTCGAGTTGCCTTCACGGCGTCAGGTCTTTTTCGAAAATCTGCGCGATCTGATGGTTCCGCACCGCTTGCCGCCTCTCGAGTTGCATTCCGCCCCTGCGCCGTTTTGGCCCGATGTATTTGTGAAGCGCCCTTTGCCCTGGAGCCGCTTCGTTCAATCTGGGGTCTATCACGTCGTTGCATTCGCCTTATTGATTGGATTGACCCGCTTCTTCGCAATGCAACCTCAAGTAAGCGCCAAGCCCACATTCGACCACGCGCAGGTGATTTATTACCAGCCTTCGGAATACCTTCCGCCAATCGATACGCGCGAAGCGCAGGCTGCGCAACCCCGGGCGGCGGACCCGGAGATTTCCCGTCAGCCCATCATTTCGCTTCCGCGCGAAGCCGACAATCACTCGCAGACCATCGTCACACCGCCCAACGTCAAGCTGAAGCGCGACGTTCCCCTGCCCAATATTGTGGCTTGGTCCGACATGCCGGAAAAGCCGCGGCTGGCCATCCCGGATGTGCCGCTGACTCCGGCGGCCGAAAAAACGCGGCTTGCGCCCCAGATGGAAACTTCGGTGGTGAAGCCACCGCCTGATGCGGCCCATCTCACACAGCGACGCGGTTCGCCAGCCCTGCAGAATTCCGTGGTCGCTCCTCCGCCTGACGCGAACGCCTCGAACGCAGCTGCATTCCAGGCCCCACAATCTGCGGTGGTCGCGCCTCCTCCAAGTGTGGAGAGCGCATCGACCCGTCCGTTGGGCGATATGAATATCGGACGCAGTTCGGTGATCGCTCCCGCACCTCAATTGGCGGTTGCTGAGCAAAGCACTATGTCCGGATCGCGAGGTTATGGTGCGGGCCCCGGCGCTCCGCAGATCGTTGCCCCGCCTCCATCGGTTTCGGCCTCGGGCGCTTCCGGAGGAGTCGGTGCCAGTGGCCGCGTGATCGCGCTGAACCTGCATCCCGCGGTAGGCGCGCCACCCGATCCGCCCGCAGGAAACCGCCGCGGCGCATTCGCCGCCACGCCGGAAGGACACGCTGGCGCGTCCGGTGCGCCAGGCGCAAGTGGCGGCGGCAAAGAAAATGGAAGTGTCGCCAGCCGCAAGGGAAGCGGAGACGCGCCTTCCGGACTGTACGTGGGAAGCACCGCGGCGAAAACCTCTCCCGTGGCCGGAGACCCCGGCAAGGCTACGGACACGGTCAATCCGAATCTGATCGCGAGCGTGCGGCCGCCGCGCGTAACCAGCGCGCCCGCGCGCCCGATGCAACCCGACAGCACGGCCAAGCTCTCGGAGCCCGAACGCGCTATCTTCGGCAACCGGAAATTTTATTCCGTCACGCTCAACATGCCGAACCTGAACTCCGCGGGAGGCAGTTGGGTCGTCCGCTTCGCCGAACTCAATCACGATCCAACCAATCACGACGCGAGTGCGGCCGACCTCTCCCAGCCCGCTGCCACGCGCAAGGTAGATCCGGCATACCCGCTGCAGTTGATGCGTGAGAATGTATCCGGCACGGTGATTCTCTATGCGGTCATCCGCGCCGATGGCACCGTCGGGAACGTGCGCGTGCTGCGCGGAGTCGACGAGCGCTTGGACCAGTTTGCCAGCCAGGCGATTGCGCAATGGCAGTTCCAACCCGCCATGAAAAACGGTACCCCGGTTGACGTCGAGGCCACGTTCCAGATTCCATTCCGGCCGGCGCAGGTGGGAACGAACTTCTAGCGTTCCCCGTGATCGAAGATTGTGCCCTAGTGAACTTTGCGCACTCGGAATGAACTCGCGTCCGAAGTGTAAAGCGCTCCATGCCTGATGGCTAGCGCCAGTGGCTCCATGTTGGTCTGAGTTGCGGTCAAATGGTCGCCGTTGTATCCGAAGTTGCCCGTCCCAGCCATGGTTTGGATAATGCCCGAGTGATTTACTACCCGAATTCTTGAGTTGAAAGTATCCGCAATATAGAGATTGCCCATGGTATCCACCGCTATATCTTCTGTGGAATAAACCATAGCGTCTTTCGCAGGTCCACCATCCCCACTGAATCCACCATTTCCATTTCCGGCAATCGTCGAGATAATGCCTTCGGAATTCACCTTGCGAATTCGGTAGTTGAAACAGTCTGAGATGTAGAGGTTTCCCCCTTGATCTATAGCCAGTCCGTTCGGTTCACTCAGCCACGCTTGGTTGGCAGGAATGCCGTCTCCGTTATACCCAAGCTCGCCGACGATTCCGGCAACGATGTTGAAAGAACCGTCAGGAGCAATCTTCCACACCGCCCAGATGCCATCTGCTGCGTAGATGTTGCCGGCGGCGTCAATCGCGAGGGCTACGACACCATAAACAAGCGCATTCGAGAACGTCGTGATGATGCCCGAGACATCCACCTTGCGGATCACCGCATTTCCCGAGTCCGCAATGAAGACGTTCCCATTACCATCGACTGCGACGGCGGCTGGAAAGTTCAGCTTTGCAGCGGTTGCAAGCCCACCATCTCCGGAGTAGCCTCCAATTCCGGTGCCGGCGATAGTTGTAATGATCCCCATAGGAGAAACCTTTCTAACGCGGTGATTGTTGATGTCGGCGATATACAAATTCCCGACTGCATCGAAGGCAATATGTGCTCCGCTTCCCAAGCCATCATTCAGGCTAGCCTCGGTTGCTCGGACTCCCTCGCCGGTATATCCGCCGCCAATTGTGGTCACAACTTGACTCGAGCTTGATATTTTCCGAACCCGATTGTTGCCTGAATCGGCAATAACCAGGTTACCCGCTGAGTCCGCCGTCATACCCCAAGGTCCCGAGAAGGCCGTCGAAGCTGCCGATTTTCCGTCGCCGTTGAAACCTATAGTTCCGTCAGAGTTGCCCGCAACAAGGTTGATAATCTGCGTCGCGAGAGTTACATCCCAAATATTGGCGCCCGTGCTGATATGAAGCTTTCCTCCGGTTAGCAGAAGCCCCTCCGGTTGTCCGATCGCCGCTGAGGTTGCGGGACCTCCATTTCCCGTGTTCCCGACCGAGCCATTTCCAGCATAAGTGCTGATGTTCCCGCTTGAATCCACCTTGCGTACTCGCTCGTTCCCCGTATCTGCGATGTAGAGATTGCCACTGTGGTCGGCCAGAATGCCTTCCACGAAGGATATTTTGGCCGAGATTGCCGGACCGCCATCTCCGCTGAATCCGTATTTGTGATTTCCCGCCACGGTATGGATGATTCCTGCGCTGTCCACCATGCGGATCACATAGTTGGCTTCATCAGCAATATAGATATTTCCCATCGGGTCAACAGAAACCGCGCTCGGTGCGGCGAAACTTGCCTGAACGGCATCGCCCCCGTCTCCTGAGTACCCAAATATTCCATTGCCGGCGACGGTAGTTATGATTCCTGCCGGTGTGATTTTGCGGACTCTATTATTGCCGCTGTCAGCGACGAGTAGATTGCCGTGGCCGTCGAGGGCTGCGCCGTAGGAATAAGAAAGCATGGCCGAAGTAGCCGCACCGCCATCGCCGCTGTAGCCGCAAATCCCAGTTCCCGCATAGGTGTTGATCACGCCTGCGCGACTGATTCTTCGGATTCTGCAGTTGTAACCATCACTTACAAAAATGTTGCCGTCTGCGTCGCGAGCGACGCCGACCGGCAATACGAAACTCGCTGATGTAGCAGATCTCCCGTCTCCTACGAATCCTCCTGCGACTGTCGTCACCGTCGGCGTCGCCGCGTTGCTCATTTGATTCGCAACCGCGATGAGGCATAGTGTCCGTAGGAAACGATGAACTGGCTTGTGCGATTTCATATGATTCTCCACATAACGGCGTTAACATTCCGGGGTAGCCGGGACGTTTCGCTGTTGCACGCTTATTGAGCGAAACGCTGAGCCGGGACTCGTTTGGAAACGGCGCGGCTAGCTAGAGAACGGGGCTGTGCCGAGCTCGGTTTCGGCAGGAGATTGTTGCTTGCACTCGTTGCCCTGTCAAGGGGCATTTCGACGCTGTCGATGTCGATGCAAAGCGGGGTGCCGAAACCGGATCGAGGATATTCGAAGGGGGCTCTCTGGTTCGTTGGTGACACTGAGAAAGGGACGAGCTATGCAAGAACTGGCGTACTAGCCCTTGCCCGCGCCCTTACGCTTTTCCAGCGCCGCATAGATCGCAGGGTCGGTGCAGACTTCATAGTACGAGCGCTCCGTCCAGCCTTTGACGGAGAAATCCGCCGGATCAATCCGCGGAATGCGGCTCTCTCGCACGACGATCTTGCGGAAGATCTCGCGATCGACTGGCACCGTCGCACTGAACAGGCGGTACTCCCCCTTGTCGGATGCCAGCGACGCCGGCAGCTTTACCTTTAGCGGCTCGAGCGTGATTTCTTTTTCCATCTTGCGGAATGCCGCTTCATTCATGCGAATTCCGCCCAGGTTGAAACTCACAATCACATCCTCCGGATTGCCGTTCTCGTCGAGTTCGGCCGATTGAAAAGCGTATACGTGGAATGGCCCCGCCTGGGGTTCCATCACCTTACGCGCGCGCTTGTTGCACGAAGAGAGCCGATCGCTTTCGTTCAATGCTTCCGAAATCATGATCTGGTGCTCTCCGTCCATCAGGTACAGCGGGGCCGATTCCTGTGCCGTAATGCCGACACCCAGTTCCAACTGCGGCATTCCTGAACGCTGCATCAGTTCGTTATATCCGCGTACGATTTCGATAATTTCCCGCGCCAGCACGCACATGCGGCTCACTGCCAGCCCCGGTTCCCCTTCACGCTCCAAGATAGCCAGAATGATCGCATCGCCTTCCAGAAACACTTTCTGCGCGCCGTACTTTTCCAGCAGCTTGTTGACCGGATCGTAGAAGTTCAGGCTGAAGTATGACGCCGGATTCAGTCCTTTCTCCATCATGGTGCGCGTCAGCCGCGTCGAATCGCGCACGTCGGCTTTGAGCACCACATGACGCAGCACGCGCTCGGAATCCGTTTCCCCCTGCTCTTCGGGAAGCAAGAACTCATAGAGAGTTCCATTCACCCGCGACAGTTCCTGGATACGCTCGTTGTTCACCAGGTTCACGGAATCCAGCGCCGCGTTTAGAATTTCCAGCCGCCGCAAGTCGCGATGGTAGTGAAAGAAATCTCCCAGAAATCTCGCCGCCACCTTGGCCCGCTCCGCCCCGCGGCAACTGGCGACTTTCGCAACCGCGGCATACAGGCTATTGGGCGAGAGCTTGCCGTGATCCTGAATCATGCGCTCGACCCGGTCGCATTCGGTCCGATCGATGAGCGCATTCTTCAATTGCTGAGCATTGATGCGTGGCGCATACTCGCTGAGCAATGGCACTACGTGATAGGAGGCGATTACGTTCTCCATCACCTGCTCGTCTTCCAACAAGCGCACCCACTCCGCCAGACGTTCCTGCTGCGCCAGGCCTGCGTCAGTCTCCTCTGGCGTTCCCGATCCCACCAGCGACCGGGCGTTCTCCGGGACGTTCATCCACGAATCGAGCGTCTCCGCGCTCACTTCCTCGCCATATTGCGAGCGTATAAATCCGGAGACGATTTCCCGCATCCGGCCATAGCGGTCCGGGTCGCGATCCCAATTTCCCAACATGACATAGTGTTCGGCGCACAAATAATCATCGCGCCCATCTTCGGAGAAAAGCAGCCGGTTCAGAAACAGTGGGTAGATGAAGTAGCTTCCTCCGCTGGTCTCCTCGCCAAACAACGACCGCCGGGTGCGCGCCAGCGTGCTCTTTTCCACTTCACGCAGAGTCTCAAAGATCTCCTGCCCTGTCTTGCGAAGGATGATTCTTTTCCGCACCTGGAACGCCGCTAGCCGCTCACGATACTCGTGTGCCTTCCCCTGCCGCATGTTGTCGTAGCTTTTCAGCAGCACGCGGCAGCGTTCCAGCACCTGGGAAAACTGCAGGTTCATTTCCGTGCGCAAAAATTTCGTTACCGCCAGCCGAGCCAGCAGGTCCACCGACAACTTGAATTCTTTCTTGGCACGATTGAGCGAGGCGACCTGCAGCTCGGTCAGAGCCGCCTTCCAACCGCTGGGATCGTTCTTCGGTCGAGCTGTTTTTCCTGCCTGATGTGTCATCCACGAAGGACCCTGCGCGGGTCGCGAGGATTCCGCCGCCAGCAACCCTTCCAGGTCGCCGTGCCGCGCGATCAATCTTGCCAGCTGGAGCCGAGCCAACTCCACAAACTTAGGGCTCAGCACCACGTCGTGCCTAAGATTGTCGACGCCGACCGAGATACCCTCGAGCGAGACAAAGGGCGTCGATGCAGCCAGATTGGGCGGCGCCGGTTTGTCTGGCGCTCCACCGAGTCGAAAAATAGGAATTCGCGGCATCCTGGATCAGGACTATTTGGAAGTTACTGATTCCAAACCTACATAACGAGGCTAGCATGGGGCAGACTGCGGCTAAAGTTACCTAGGTTACGTCTCTAAGCTATGGCGTTCGTTGGTTTTAAGTGGGCAATAACGGGGAAACGCGCATAGGAAGAAATCGAGTTGAAACCTGACGGACAGCATCGCACGACGCACATGCGAGGTCGGCGCCTAGCCAATGCGCTTGAGAAACGGGACGCTGGAATACTACTGACTCTTCAACCGCGTCGCCTCGAACTCGTCACCCTTCTGCCATCCCACAAGTTTAGGCAAGCTCGCAGCTTCCCACCCGAGGGCGAATCCAAACCGCGCCATCGCCGAGTCGCCCACAAAGTCCATCTCGGGATGATATTCATCACTGGGCTGGTGATAGTGCTTCTCCACGTACTCGCGCTCCTGGTCGGCTCCCCAGCTCTCCGAATGTCCCTTGTACTTCACTCCTTCGTTAATTGAAAACGATGGAATGCCCACACGCGCCAGGCTGAAGTGATCGGAGCGGTAGAAGTGGCCCGCCTCGGGCCGGGCATCAGGACGAATCGCCAGACGGAATTCCTTTGCCGTCGCTTGCACGGAGGGATAGAAATCAGTTCGCTCCGCTCCGGAGACTTCGACTTCTTCCGGCGCTCCCAGCGGCTTCACGTCGTCATAGTTCAAATCCAGAGCAATCTTTCCTGCGGGAATCGGCGGGTGCTTTCCCAAATATTCCGACCCCAGTAACCCCTGCTCTTCCGCTGTGACCGCCGCAAATAAGACGGAACGTCGCGGCCTCTGTGCTGCAGTTCCGAAGGCCCGAGCCACTTCCAGCAGAATGCCGCACCCCGTGGCGTTGTCGTCCGCGCCGTTGAAAATGTTGTCCCCCGGCATGTCGGGGCGAATGCCGAAGTGATCGTAGTGCGCGCTGTACATCACCGCCTCGTCGGCTGACTTGTGATCCGCACCCGGTAGAATCGCCACTACGTTATTCGATTCAAAGTGCCGAACCTTGCTGACCATATGCGCCTTAAGCTTCGCGCCCAGATTCGCCGGATGAAATTCCCGCGACTGTGCGTCTTTCATCATCTTGTCCAGATCCATCCCAGACGCCGATGCCAGCCGCTTCGCCACGTCCAACTGAACCCAAGACGCAACTTTCAAGGCCGGACCCTCGACCTTCAGCGCCGACTTCTCTCCGGAATTCGAGTTCCGCACCACTTCCCACGGATAACTTGCCATCTGGGTTTGATGGACCAGTAGCACTCCCACGGCTCCCTTGCGCGCCGCCTCTTCATACTTGTAGATCCAACGCCCGTAGTAGGTCAGCGCCTTGCCCTTGAAAAATTTCGGGTCATCCGAGGTCGGTTCGTTTACCAGCATCAGGAGAACTTTCCCATGCACGTCGAGGCCTTTGTAGTCGTCCCAGTTGTATTCCGGCGCCTCAATTCCGTAGCCGACGAATACAATGTCGGCATCGACCTCCGACTGCGCCTGCTGCGTCTGGTCATAGGCGACGTACTCGTCAAGCGGTTTCAGACTCATGGTCTCGCCCTGCTTGGGCACCAAGGAAAACTGAGTCTCAGGCAGAGTCGTGATTCCGACGAGTGGAACTTTCTGCATGTAGGTGCCGTGATCACCCGCCGGCTTCAGTCCATATTCGGCAAACTGCGTGGCAATATACTCGGCCGCAATATCTCCGCCGCGCTGGCCGGTCCCTCGACCCTCCAGCAGATCGTGCGACAGATAGCGCACGTGCCAGCGAATATGCTCTGGCGTGATCGTTTCCAGCGCCACAAACGCGGGCCCCGGCAGCTTCACCGAAGGCGACTTCGCGGTCTTTGACCCGCCCGCGCCTGCCCCGTCCGCCCATACCAGCAAGCTCGCACACACCACCAGACACGCCGAAATGGTTTTCAGCATTCCACGCATAAATAGGTATCTCCCCCAACCAAGCGGCGCGCTCGCTGGGAACTTATTATTTTGAAGGTCTATCAGAATTGTAACGGAGAGCCCGCCTGGGTCTGTCAGGGAAGTGCGTAGACAGCATGCACGAGAGTGCACCCACCCCCGGAACTACGCACCACCGGACGTGTCCGAATGCCCAGGTTATCCCGTGTTCCTGTGGTGAATGTTTTGGGTTCAGCGCGCCGGCCCGGCGCTAGTTTTTCGATCCTCAACCCGCGCGGAAGTCGCGCACATCTTCACCCGGCTTGAACACAACTGCGGGAGCAATTTTTCCGACGTCCGCCATACGGCGGTTGATCTCCTCGAAATCTTTCTTCACCCAGCCCACGCTCGAGACTTCAATGTCTCCATCCTTCCCTACCCAGAAGATGGAGGGAACGTTGGTCAGACCGTAAGCATTCGATGCGGGGTAGGACCGGGTGTCATCGAGCAAGACAGGAAAGGTGATGCCAAACTCCTTATTGAATGCAGCCGTGTCTCCGGCGTCGTTCTGCGAAACTCCTACCAGCGTGATGCCATTGTGCCCGTACGCCTTGTGCAGCCGCTCCAGAAACGGCAATGCATACTGGCACGTCGGACACGATACCTTGAAAAATGCCAGCACCACTGGTCCCAGCGCCAGTTTGGCGGTCAGCGAGAACGGTTTCCCGTCCAAAGTCTTTAATTCAAAATCCGGCGCTCTCGTGCCTGTAGCCAATGCCGCCATCGATCGTCCTCCAGTTCGCCCTTGCAGAATATTTCGCAGCCAGCGCATAGAAATACTGCTTCTATCTTAGATGACGCATCTTACCGTTCGGATGGGGAGGAGTGATCTCCATCTTCCGCAGAATTTTCCGCGCCAGTCCCGTGAGCGCAACCCGTGGCAACCGTTCGATGGGAATCCATTTGCCCCCATCGTGCGAAGCCGTAGCCACTCGCCACACCCGCACGGTGTAATCCGTTACTGTGATCGAATGTTTCAGAGTGAAGCAGCCTACTGCATTCTCGCCATTTCTCATTTCGGCGCGTCCTGCTTTTGGGTGGCGCTGCGCTTTCAGCGCTGCGATCTCTCCGGCCCCGTTGGACCGGGCTTTAGCCCCTGAGGTACTCCCATTTATCTCCGGTAGCTCCCACATCCCCGCCATCAGCCGCGCGTCCCGCGGACGCTGCACCAGAAACACCGACCCGTCACGGCAAGCCAGTCCATAGTGAACCTCTCGTTTCTTCTGAGGCAGTGCCTTGGCTCCCTCCGGCATCTCTCCGCGCGTTGTGCACAACTCGACCACGGGACAAGTCAGACACGCCGGCCCCCGCGGCGTACAAACAGTCGCCCCCAGTTCCATCATCGCCTGATTGAAATCCCCCGGACGACCCCGATCCAGTAGCCCCTCCGCGGCTATCCAAAATTCCTCGCCGCCGAGCTCTCGCCCCAAAAGCCTCTGCAGCACGCGCTCCACATTCCCATCCACAACCGCCACAGACTCATCGAATGTAATACTCGCGATCGCCGCAGCCGTATACCGCCCGATTCCACGCAACGCGCGCAACCCCTCAGCAGTCTCCGGAAACTTTCCACCCAACTCACGCACCACGGTCTTCGCCGCCGCATGCAGCATGCGCGCCCGCCGGTAGTATCCCAGCCCGCTCCACGCCGCCAGCACCGATGCCTCACCCGCGCGCGCCAGCTTTTCCACGGTCGGAAACCGCCGTAGAAATTCGTGGTAATGAGCAATCACTGCCGCCACCCGCGTCTGCTGCAGCATGATCTCCGACAGCCACACCCGGTACGGATCGCGACTCTCCCGCCACGGCAGGTCGCGCGCATGCTCGTCATACCAGGCAAGCAGCTGCGTGCGAAACAACTGCGCCCGCAAATCCGTGTGCGATTTTGCTCCTGAGGAATTCATCGCTGGAGCCCGAATTTTACAGCAGACATGCTCTCTGCATCACGCCTGCCGGAACCACCGAATTCGCTCCCTTTCCATTGACCTCGCCCTCCGGGCACGAAATAATAGCGTTGCCTGGCAATCCGCAGCACCGCGTGGATCCATTCACGCCGAATCATCGCGAGGAGCACCATGACCGACTTCAACCGCAAGGTGGAAGGCGCTTCGGCCCGTGTCAGCCAAACCATCAACGAAGCTGCCGAGCGCCTGGAAAAAGAGATTCCCGAATTCATCAAATATTTGAACGACGAGGTGGTTCCGGCCGTGCGCACTCACTCCACCAAAGCCCTGCGCGTGGCTTCGCAAAAGCTCACGGAATTTGCCGACTACATGGAGCAGCACAACCACCCACCCAAGTAACCCAGCCGTCCGCGCCATTTGCAGCAAAGCCTCGCGCTCTCGTCAGCTTTGTCATGCTCCTGATCGTTCTCATCACGATTCTGTTTCTGAGTGGCTGCGGCCATCCCAAGCAGGCGCACGTGAGTGTCCCGTCGCCGCCTCCTCCAGCCTCGTCCACAGAAGCGGGTGAATCTGTTCCGCCTCCAAGCGTCCCTGCCGTGAAGGAGCACGCCACCAAGACAACCGATAACGCCGACACCGATGCGGACCTTGCCGAGCCTACGCTGCCGGACGGAGCGAAGCCCGTCGCGACGGAAACTGGACTCGCCAGCTGGTACGGTCCGCCCTACCACAATCGTCGCGGATCGAACGGCGAAGTCTATAACATGCACGCCATGACGGCCGCCCACCGTACATTTCCTCTCGGCTCCATCGTGCGCGTCACCAACGTCAAGACTGGTGCCACTGCGCTCGTTCGCATCACCGACCGCGGTCCCTTCATTCCCGGACGCGTCGTCGATCTTTCCCTGGCCGCCGCTCAAAAGTTGGACGTCTATAAACCGGGTATCGCCGAAGTGAAGGTTCAACTGATGCAGTCGCCAGCGACGGTCGATGCTCCCGGAAAATGGGCGGTGCAAATTGGTGGATTCCCGCACGAGCCCGCCGCCAACAAGGTCGCCGACCACCTGAAGCGCCGCTATCATACGGCGAAAGTTCTTTGTTTCGCTAGCCCAGCCGGAGACTGGTGGGTGCGGGTCCGCGTGCTCGATGACGACCACGACCGCGCCCAAAAGCTAGCCGCCGAAACTCAAACTCCCGAAGGCGCAGTCTTCCTGGTCCGCCTCGACTAAGGGAACGTAAACACTAAAGCTGTCTAACAATGGGTGCGTCATTCTGAGCGCAGCCGTTTTTCAGGCGGAGCGAAGAGTCTCGCGGGAAGTGCAACCTGACAACACCAGACTCCAGATGGTATCGTTGCCGCAGGAACAACCCATGACCGACCCAACCGCCAATTGCCTCTTCTGCCGCATTCTCCGCGGCGAAATTCCCGCGAAGAAAGTTCACGAAGATGACCACGTCTTAGCTTTCGAAGACATCCAGCCGCAAGCCCCGACGCATGTCCTCATCATTCCCAAGAAACATTTCGCAGGATTGAAGGAGGCCCAGGCCAGCGACGCAGAAATCATCGGCCGCTGCCATCTCGCCGCCGCCGAGATTGCCCGCGAACGCAAGATCGAGCAGGGATACCGCACTGTCCTCAACGTTGGTCCCGGCGCGGGGCAGTCCGTTTTCCACCTTCACGTCCACCTGATCGGCGGACGTGCCCTCGCTTGGCCTCCAGGCTGAATCAGAACGTTCCGCGCGCTATTGCAATTTCGCGTATTCCGCTTGAGCTTCTTTCAGGACGGGAATGTCGGAGTCAGCATCTTTCCATCGGGCGAGAAAATCCTGATAGGCCGTTCGTGCCTTGGCATGGTCCCCCTGCAATACGTACGCTCGGCCGAGGTTCAGGCGCGCCAGTGCGTAAGTCATATCCCAAGCCGAAACGCCTTGGTGATCCAGAATGCGCTGAAATTCTGCCGCAGCCTTCGTCCCATCGCGCAGCTTGAGATACGCGACCCCGCGCAGATAATTCGGCATGAATCCAGCTGCGCGCGGCCCGGTGCCCAGCTCATAAGGCCGCACCGCTTCGAGTGCCGCGATCGCTTCTTGTGCTTGGTCCTTCTGCAGATCCTGGGACGCCTGCACCAGAGGAAAAACGATCAAACGCAGGAATTGATTGTCAGGAAATTGGCGGGTCAGTTCTGCGAGAAGGGATGCCGATTTTGTGGCATCTCCCGCTAACGCGAAAGCTTGCGCGGCATAACCGCGTACGCCACTGTCTTTGGCAATCGTAATGCACTGCAATGCTTTTTCACGAGCGTCCGCTGGATACCCTATTAGGGCGTCATTACTTGCTTCCAGCGCGAACAACCCGCCGGCAAAATCTTTGATCCCTGCGCTCATCAGTTCCGATCGTGCTTGCTGGAACAGCTGTCGCCCCGCCTTGATCTTGCCCATGGCGCTCTGCCCGTTCGCCTTCCAAAACAACATGAATGGCTCGTCGGGAGTTCCGCGCGCCCATTCAATTTGACGGTCATAAGTTACCCAATCCCCGCGTATGTAGGCGACATCCGCAAGCACGATGCGCACTCCGCTCCCGTCCAACTTCTTTGCCAGAGCCTGCTCGGAAACGCTCTTGGCCTCATCGAGGCGATTTAACGCCAGGTAGGCTGACGCAAGATTCTGGTAAGCAAAAACGTCATTCGGATCCATTCGCATTGCTTGGCTGGCGAGGTCGAGGGCCTTGTCATACTGTCCCATTGCGGTGTACGCCAGCGCTGCGTTGTCATAAGGAGCGGTGTCGCGCGGATATGTTTGCCTCCACTCCGCGTACGCCACCAGGGCTTTTTCCGGATCGAGAGTAACTTCGTCGTAATAGTGAGCCTGAATGTACAACTTCTCGCGCTCGCTGGCTCGGTCTCTCAATTCGTACGCTTTCTTCAGCGCCTCACTACCTTCCGTCAAGCGGGTTGTGTTGTTGTACGCTACGCCCAAAGTGGCGTATGCCAGGGCAAAGGTTGGATCCAGTTGAACTGCTCGGTTCAGATGCGGGATTGCCTTCTCGTCATTCGTTTTAAGGTGTTCGGCCTGCCCCAAACTAAAGGCCTGCAGAGCTTCGAGAGATGAAGTCGTCGCTTGCTCCAGCGGCTTGGCAAACTGTTGCACCGAGGCAAGCGATTCTCCCATTTTCTGCCGCAAGCTCGAGGCCGCCTTGTCGAGCGCCTTCAAGACTTGTTCCTTGCTTTCGGGTTCCGCTTGTTCCCGGGCCAACGAGTCGCCTGTCACCGGATTGACTGCCGCCAGATCGACCACGTAGTGGTTCCCCAAGCTGGCGATCGAACCTGTGATCATCGCCTTGACGCCTTGCCGCTGGCAGATCTCCCGCGCCACATCGTTGCTTAGGCGCTCGTCGGCGGGACGGCCCATCAATCGCAGGGCTTCGTGAATCTTCGATTCCGGATAAATATTCAGGTAGGGGGACTGCTCTAGCTGCACTGCTAGCGCCTGTTTCAGGGTGCCGTCGAAAACCGCGTCGCCGGTGGTGTTCACGAAGTCGGCCAGAAGAACGCTGTCTTTCTCCGTCAGCTTCGTGGACGATTTCGAACGCAGGTATAGCCCGCCCACGATCGCTGCGATAAGCACAGCCACAGCGGCAGCCACGAGGGGAAGCTTTGCAATCTTTTTCGCTGGGGCAACAGTGTTTATCGCTGGCGAAGACGGAGGAGCAGTCACCCGAGACGAAGAAGTTCGGGCAGACGTTTCCGCCGTGATCGGCGCTCCAGTCGCTTCCGCGATGGCCGGCACCGCGCCCGAACTGGCTGCCGCAACCGCCCGGCCGCTCTCCGTATCGCGCTTCAGTCGCTGTAAATCGGCCCGCATGTCGGCCGCATGCTGGTAGCGCAGGTTGCGATCCTTCTCCAACCCCTTGTTGATGATTCTTTCCAACTCCCCCGGCATGTCCGGATTCAGCCGCACCGGCGCGATAGGAGTTCGCTCCAGAATTGCGTTGAAGATCAGTGCGGAAGTATCGCCACGAAACGGCAGTGTCCCGGTCGCCATCTCATAGAGCACGGCGCCGAACGAGAAGAGATCGGTACGTGCGTCCAGCTCCTTGCCCTTCGCCTGCTCCGGCGACATGTAAGCCACCGTGCCCAAGGTTGCGCCAGGACTGGTCAAGTGCTCTTCGTCAATCGATCGTGTCTGCGTGTTCAACGAGCCGATCTGGCTCGACGAAACGCTCGCTAGCGAAACCTTCGCCAACCCGAAATCCAGGACCTTGGCGTGCCCGCGCTTGGTCACAAAAATGTTTGCAGGCTTGATGTCGCGATGGACAATCCCCTCGGAATGCGCCGCATCCAGCGCGTCTGCAATCTCAATCGCCAACCCGATCAGCACGTCCATCTCGATTGGCTTGCCCGCGATTTGATGTTTGAGGGTTACGCCATCCAGGAATTCCATCGCGATGAAAGCGTGTCCATTCTCTTCGCCGATGTCGTGGATGGTGCAGATGTTGGGATGGTTCAGCGCGGAAGCAGCCTGCGCCTCGCGACGAAATCGCGCCAGTGACTGGGGATCGCGCGCCACATCGTCAGGCAGGAACTTCAACGCAACAAAGCGCCGCAGCCGGGTGTCTTCGGCCTTATACACCACTCCCATTCCGCCGCCGCCGAGCTTCTCGACAATTCGGTAGTGGGAAATCGTCTGGCCGATCACAGGAGCCAAATCTTACGCGGATGGACAAGGCAGGTCAACGAAAGCAGAGAAGCCTGCTCTCATTTCGAATTGAAACTTGTAGAGAGAAACACCGCGAGCCCGAAGGCCGCAAACTGGCAACCAAACGGCTACTGTACGGTCGGTTCCGCATCCTCCGGCGCACCATGCCGACGCAGCAGCTGCGGCAGGTTCTGTGAAAACGCCGACCGCGGCAACACCATGTCGCACCCCACTTCGTGCGCCTTCTGCTTCAGATCCCCCTGCACGTGCGACAGGAATCCGATAATCGACGTCCCCTTCTTCAGCTTGCTCTTCAGCTTCGGAATCAGGGTCAGCGGTTTCACTCCGGCATTATTCAGATCGAAAATGATCAGCGACGGCTTCTCTTCGCCATTCTGTGACATGCGCTCCATCAGATCCTTGTCCGACTTCACAAACTCAACTTTCACGTTGAGCTTGCGTGCCGTCTCCTGGATCTTCGCCATGAAGAACAGATCTTCAATGAAGGCAAAGATGCGGGAGTTCGCATCTTCATTGCTATTGCTCGCTGGCAACGGCTCCGGTTCAGGTTGCGGATACTGCGTCGCAAATCCTGGACGCTGCCGCCCGCCCTTGTGCCCGTTGTTGTTGTTGCCTCCGGCTAGTGCCGCCCGGTAGCTGTGATCCATGGGCGCTGTGTAAATGCCGTCTTTATTTTCCCGGCTCAAGCCCTGCCCGGGCCGTTGTCCGCGTTGATTGTGTGGGCGCCGTCCGCGGCGTCTTCGTCGTCCTCCTCCGCCACCACCACCGGAGGGTCTTCCTGGTCCTGCGTTCATAGTCCTCTCAAGCTGTTGCGCAAAATGTTGCAGAATTTTACAGATCCCAATGGCCCCACCAGTCACCCCATTCACCGCGATTGGGCGTAGCTCCGCCCGGCCTTACAGAATCGGATCTACGTAGTTGCGGCTAGCGACTGGACACACTATGGAACGAACCCCAACTCTTGAAACGAACCGCTCTTCGCGAATGAAACTCTTTACTCTTTGACTTCGAATCGATTTTCCGCTTTATCGGATCCGTTAAGGCGCCGCCTCGGATCGGCTGGCGCGGAAGGCCTGCGCGGGAACGAGGCCTAAATGAGAACAGCTTTATGTTACTCGTCCTTGCGAAACCGCGCAAGGCCCCATCTCCTCCTCCTTTTGCACAGGAGGCCATGCCTACAAGGTTTCTGCTCGCGTCGCAAGCAAGGATCCGAAGCCGTACGCCCGCATTTACTCTCCGCTGGAAACTTCCCGCGCCCACTCCTGCGCCTGCCAGTACAGCCCCGCCACATCCTCGGAATCCAGGTGCAATCTCCCGCTCAACTCCGCCGCCGCTTCCCACTCCCCGCTCTCGTGCGCCAGCATCAGTTGGTACACCGGACGCAACACGCTCGGTTGCCCCAACAATACTGCTTTGGTCTCATGATCAAGCGGGATTTTCTCCAGCACGTCCTCCATCGGAATTTCCAGCATCGCATCGATCAGCGACAACAATCCCAACAAGAATAAGTCGGACTCGCCATGTGCGACTCGCGGTGAGAGCAACTCTCCAAACCGCCCGCGCACCAGTGCCGACAGCACCAGGTCGCTGGTTTTTTCCTGCCCCGCGCCGACGGCCGCCACCAGACGCACCCACCGGCGTACGTCGCGCTCGCCCAAAATCGACAGCGCATGCCGCACCGAATGAATCTCGCTCTGGAAGCCGAACATTGCCGAATTCAAATAACGCAACAGCCGGTAGCAGACTGAGGCTTCCGCCTTGACCAATTGCTCCAGGGCTTTGATCTCCAATTCCGGACGCGATACTTCCTGCAACATCCGCAGGTAATTCATCTGGTTCGCCGGCATATCGTGCGTATTCATCATCTCCGGACGGCGAAAAAAATATCCCTGAAAGTACACAAACCCCTGATCCCGCGCCCGCACAAACTCCGCATGGGTCTCGATCTTCTCCGCCAGCATCCGGCAATGCCGCCCACCCAACCGCCGGATCATAGCGATTCGCTGCTCTTCTGTGGTTAGCTGCATGTCGACTTTGATAACGTCCGCCAGGGAGGTGAGCCCTTCCCGCGGATCGTCGGCCACATAATCATCGGGCGCGATCATGTAACCTGCTTCCCGCAAGCTCTGGCAGGCTGCCACCACGTCCGGATCCCCCGGAACTGTCTCCAGAATCTCCACCACCGTCGTAGTCGACGGGAGAAGAGTGACCAGTCCCTTGATCAGAGTGTCACGCGTGCAATTCACAAACGCCCGCCGCCCGTCGCACAGTACGTCGAGCCCCATCAACCAGGTCCGGTCCAGCGTTGCCCGCGACGCCTCATCGGTCGCCATGAAACGCATTTTCCAGCCCGTCTCGAAACAACAATTCATAACCGAAGACTTTCTCTTCCCGGTCAAAAATGGGTTGCCGCGCCACATACCGCAGTGGTTTCACATCTCGTACCCGTGCCTGTGCCACACCGTGTCCAGAAGTATTTCCCACGTTCAGACCATCGGCAGGAAGGCGAAAAAGCCGAGAAGGGTGGCTAGAGCAGTTCTTGGCCTGAAGATGTGAGTTAGAGAGCGTTAAGAAAGCCCAGTCCGGAACGGCGGCATTTCTCTGTGTCCTCGGTGCCCCTGTGGTTAAAGCTTTGCATTCCACTCAGCGGAATACAAACAGAATAGCTACACCCTCTGCACCCCGCCCAGCCCCGCAAGTGCCGCCACAATCTTCCCCGACCACTGCGCCACCTCATCCTCGCGCAGCGTCCTCTCCGAAGATTGAAACCGCGCCCGCAACAACATGGAATATCTCCCCGCCGCAATCGACCCGCCGCGGAAAATCTCCACTGGACGAAAATCTTTTAATTCGGCAATCTCCAACCGATCCACAGCCTGCTCCATCGCCTCGAAAGAAACCTCATCCGCAAATACAAAAGAAAAATCCCGCTCCACCACTGGATATTTCCCCAGCGGCGCAAACTTCACCGTCCGCAACCCGACCTTATAGAGTTGCTTCAGATCAAACTCCGCCAGAAACACATCCTGCCGCAACTTGCGCGCCGCCGCCACTTCCGGATGCACCTGCCCAAACTGCCCTACCACCGCGCCATTCAACCAGGCCCGCGCCGACCGTCCCGGATGAAAATATTCCGGAGTCTCCCGGTCGTAGGTCACCTCTCCCGCAAACGTCGCCAGCAGGTTCTCCACATCGCCCTTGAATCCGCGAAACGTCTCGGCCGCCCCTGCATGCTCGCCCTTGCTCACATCGAGCGCGCCGCCGATAGGCAAGGACGCACGCACTGCAGCCGCCGTCGCGCCCAGGCAAGCCCGCCTCGGCTCCACACGCTCGTCACCCGACAATTCGTACACGCTCCCCATCTCAAACAGCTGTGCTTCTGGCACATCCCGATTCAAATTCCAGCCCAGCATGTCGAGCATTCCCGGAGCCAGCGACGTCCGCATCACCGACGCTTCTTCGCTCAGGGGATTCCCCAACTCCAGAACTTTCGCCGACGAAAATTTCTCCGCGTCCGCATGCGAAATAAATGTTAGTGACAGCGCTTCGTTGTATCCCAAAGCCAGGGCCCGCTGCCGGAACGTCGCATCCATCTTCGCTCGCGGCAACTCAGCCACCGCGCCGCTGTAAGCCGGTAGCGTGTTCTCAAACTTGTCATACCCATGCAGCCGCGCGATCTCTTCGATCACATCGATCTCGCGCTCCACATCCAGTCGCCAGCTGGGAATATGCACGCGAAACTGCGCCTCATCCTGTCCCTCGGGAATCAGGGTGAATCCAAGCCGCTTCAGCAACTGGAAGATCTGTCCCCCGTCCAGACTGCCTCCCAGGATCCGCCGCACCTCGCTCACATGGAGCACCACCGGAGCCTGGTCCATCTTCAGTGAGAGCACGTCGACCACACCGCCCACCAGTTCGCCGCCGCCTGACTCCAGAATCATCTGCGCCACCAGATCGCACGACAGCGCAGTCGATTCGAAATCTGCCCCGCGCTCGAAGCGGTGTGACGCGTCGGTGTGAATCCCATGCCTCCGCGACATCTTCCGCACGATCCCCGGATCCCACCAAGCCGATTCGATCACAATGTTTCGCGTCTTCTCAGTGATCATCGTGTCGTACCCACCCATCACGCCAGCGAGTCCCACAGGTTTCTTCGCGTCGCACACGACAAGATCTTCCGAGGTCAGCTTGCGTTCCACGCCGTCGAGTGTCTTCAGCGTCTCCCCGTCTCGCGCCTTCCGCACAATAATTTTCCCGCCCTCGAGCAGGTCCATATCGAAAACATGCGTCGGCTTGCCGATTTCCCAAAGAACGTAGTTGGTAGCGTCGACCGCATTCGAAATTGGCCGCTGATCGAGCAACTGCAGCCGGTGTGCAATCTTCTCTGGCGAGGGCTTGATGCTAGTGCCGCGGATCACCCGCGCAGAGAAGCGAGGGCAAAGCGCAGGCTCCTCAACAGTGATGGGGAAAGGCGCGTCGTGCATTCCTGACGCCTCATGCTCCGTGGAAGAGCGGCCCTTCAGGGCCGCGTCAGCGTCGTGAGAGTTGGAAGCGGCTTTAGCCGCTGAGGAAAGCTTCGGCGCAATCGGCTTCAGCGGCAAGTCGTAAATCGCCGCCGCCTCCCGCGCCACGCCGTAATGATTCATCGCGTCCGGACGATTCGTCCCAATCTCCATCTCAAACACCGTATCGGCACCGCTCCCGCTGATCCCCTCGACCGAAATCCCAACATTGGTCAAGTCCTCAGCCAGTCGCCGGTCGTCAACCGTGAGGTCAACGAAGTCGCGAATCCATTGTGGAGAGAGTTTCATGAACTAACTTTGCCCTTGTCATCCTGAGCGAAGCGAAGGATCCCTGCACTCTATCCGCGCCACGCCCGCGTCAGGAAATTCTCACGATGCCCACCCTGCGTTTCCTGATAGCTGACGGCCGACAGCCGACAGCTAAGAGAACTGCTGCAAAAACCGCACATCCCCCTGAAAAAAATACTGCAAATCATCCACGCCATACTTCAGTAGCGCCAACCGGTCCACGCCCATCCCAAAGGCGAATCCCGAAACCTTCTTCGGGTCATACCCGTTGTCCTTCACAAACTCAAACACATTGGGGTCGACCATTCCGCATCCCAACACTTCGATCCATCCCGTCTGCTTGCACGGACGGCACGGATCCGCTCCCCGCTTCCCACTCCCGCCACAAATGAAGCAGGTCACATATAACTCCGCGCTAGGCTCGGTAAAAGGAAAGAACGATGGCCGGAAATGTGTCTTCACCGACGACCCGAACAGCGCCTTCATGGCGTGATCGAGCGTCCCCTTCAAATCTCCGAAAGTGATGTTGGTGTCGACCGCGAGCCCTTCGATTTGATGAAACATCGGCGAGTGGCTCGCGTCC
>Ga0207693_10000054_pt1 | contig 96633 bp, 88 predicted proteins | sample LARL81metaG_FD_184347 | JGI IMG/M metagenome (GOLD analysis project Ga0207693, IMG submission 184347) | Corn, switchgrass and miscanthus rhizosphere microbial communities from Kellogg Biological Station, Michigan, USA - LAR L8-1 metaG... | ecosystem: Host-associated > Plants > Roots >...
TCAAGGGAGACGCGGTGGTGAGAGTGAGTCGCTTGAGGAGGCAGCCATAGAAATTGGCAACAGCTAGCCGGCAACAACTCGACAATCCCCGATCCCTTTCCGTAGTCCCCAACCGGAAGAAATTCGTCCGCCTCACCCTTTGGCCGCTGGTCGCCGCCACCTTCTTTATGGTGTCGGGCGGAACCTATGGCACCGAAGACATCGTGCACGGCGCCGGGTACGGACGCGCCATCTTGATCCTGCTCCTGACGCCGCTACTCTGGAGCCTGCCGACCGCGTTCATGATCGGCGAGCTTTCGAGCACGCTCCCCCATGAAGGCGGATACTACGCCTGGGTGCGCCGCGCCATGGGCAACTTCTGGGGATTCCAGGAAGCCTGGCTCTCGCTGGTCGCTTCAATTTTTGATATGGCGATCTATCCCACGCTGTTCGTCCTCTATCTGGACCGGCTTTTCCCCTGGTTCCAGGATGGACATCGTGGCCTCTATGTGGGTATGGCGGTGGTTGTCGCCTGCGCTCTGCTCAATATCGCCGGTGTGAAGGTCGTCTCCCTCACCTCGCTTTGGCTGTTCTTTGCTCTGTCGGCGCCATTTTTGGCGATCATCTGCATTGCTCCGTTTAAGCTCGGAGCCCTCGCGGTGGCCACCACTCCCGCGAAATCCGATGTAGGTATCCTGACCGGTCTCCTCATCTGCATGTGGAATTACATGGGATGGGACAACGCCTCGACCATTGCCACGGAAGTCGAAAAGCCGCAGCGCACCTATCCTCGCGCAATGCTGCTGGCCGTCGTTATCGTGGCCATCAGCTACATAGTTCCCGTCGCGGCCATGTGGATGACGGGACTGCCCGCCAGTTCCTGGGATACCGGTTTCTGGGCCGATGTCGCCGGAATCTTAGGTGGACCTTTGCTGCGCTTCGGCCTTGCCCTCGGCGGCATGATCAGTGGCTTTGGCATGTTCAACGCCCTGGTCATGAGCTATTCGCGTCTGCCGCTGGCCATGGCGCAAGACGGCATGCTGCCTAAGGTGTTCGGCAAGCTGCATCCCAAGTCGAAGGCGCCGTGGGTGACGATCGTTGTTCTCGCCTGCTTCTGGATGCCTTGCCTTCTGCTTGGGTTCGAGCGCCTGGTCACGCTCGATATCCTGGTCTACGGCACCAGCCTGTTGCTCGAATTTCTGGCGCTGGCAGTCTTGCGCTTCACCGAGCCGAACCTGAAGCGTCCGTTCAAGGTTCCGGGTGGATTGTTCGGTGCGGTTGCCATTGGCATCCCGCCGATGCTGTTGCTAGGTTTTTCGATAGCCCGCAGTCAGCACGAGTCCATCCTGGGGATGAGTTCCTTTGCGTTCGGTATGATCCTCATCGCTGCTGGATTCGCGGCTTACGGCCTGAACCACCTCCTGAAGCCAGAAGGCTGGGCCGAGGTTTCAAAGCAGAAGCCGCAACCCGCAGCCTGATTTTTTCTGAAAACGAACGGGGACCGGAATACCCGGTCCCCGTTTTTATTTGCGTCGGCTCTGACGCCGACAGCCCACTCTCCTACGCTGCCTTCGCCTCATCCCGCAGCGTTCGGACCTTGTCGTGCGCGCGCTGAACGCTCGCTGCTTGACGCCGCACGATTTCTGTCAACGATGACGGCAGCGCCCCAGACAGCGCCTTGTTGTAAGTGTCCTTGGCGTTGTCTTCACCGGATTCAACCGACTCGAGGATCGTCTTGTCGCCTCCACCCAACGCGACTTTGGTATCGATCCATGCGCGATGCATGGCACCGCTCGCGGATCCGGAGACCTTTTTCTCTGGCTTGCCTAACTTGGCCAGTTCACTCTGCAATTCATTGGCGAACCGACCACGCTCGGTGCTTTGTTCCAGAAAATAACCTTTCAAGTCTGACCGTTTCACGTGTTCAGCAGCATCGCGATATCCTTTTTCCCCATCCTTCGACGTCTCAATAAGGTTTTCTACTACACTGATGGCATTATTCTCGTCCATAAATGACCTCCGCCGACTTCGATGCCATCGGCACATCGAGGTTTGGCACGATTTTTCTGCGGCAACCGGCGAGGAACTAGCAGGAAAATTGGTGTGCGCTCTAGAATCGGTGCTATAGGAGAATCATGACCAAACGGAAATCCAAGGGTGCCTACATGTTGAGCCGATTCGCGGGCGTGAGCGAAGCGGGAGCCCGCGGGCGAAATCCTGAGCAAAGCGAAGGAACTCGATGACCAAGCGCAAATCCAAGGGTGCCTACATGATTTCCGCAGTCGCCGAGATGTACGGCATCCACCCGCAAACCCTTCGCCTTTACGAGAGGGAAGGTCTGCTGAAGCCCTCACGCACTGAGGGCAACACTCGTCTTTATACCGATGAGGATCTGCTGCGCCTGGAGTTCATCCTTTCACTGGCGCGAGATCTTGGCGTTAACATCGCCGGCATGGCAATCATCCTGCAAATGCGCGAACGCATGGAGGAGATGCAGCGCCAGATACAGGAATTCGTGCAGTACATTCAAAGGGAGGTCTTGACGCGTGCGAATGCCGCGGCGGATCCATCCAAAGGGGCGATAGTTCCCGTACGACGCCCGATCGTCACGGTCCAGTCTCCGAAGAAACGCTAGCTTTCGGAATGTCATCCTGAGGAGTGCGGAATGCACTTCGAAGGACCCTATCTCAATGTGTGGTGCCGATGTAGCCGACAGGGTCGCCACACTCCTTACTCCAGAAGCCTCCCTGTTTGCCTCAAACAAGATGGTCGCATCCGTAAGGTCCCTCGCGCCGGCTGCGCCGTCGCTCAGGATGACAACGTTAGCGGACATCGTTGGCGTATGATGAGTGACCTGGAATGCTCCCTTTCAAGCTCGTTTACAGCGACGCTTACTACCTTCCTATCGGCAACCACGTCTTTCCCGCCGAGAAGTACCGCCGCATCCATGACCGCTTGATCGCAACCGGAGTGGCGTCGCAGGATGATTTCCTCGAACCTCAGCCCGCAACCGATCAGGACATTCTCCTTGTGCACAAACCCGAATACGTCCAGAAACTCCGGACCGGGACCTTGAGCCCGAGGGAAGAAATGGAAATGGAGATTCCATACTCGCGGGAACTTGCCGACGCCTTCTGGCTCGCGGCCGGCGGATCGATTCTCGCCGCGCGTCAATCCCTGACTGATGGGGTCTGCATCAGCATCGGTGGAGGTTTCCATCACGCATTCCCCGATCATGGCGAGGGCTTCTGCATGATCCATGACGTTGCTGTCGCCATCCGGCGTCTGCAGCGCGATGACAAGATTCATACTGCCATGACTGTCGATTGCGACGTCCACCAGGGCAATGGCACAGCTGCCATTTTCGCCGGCACACGCACAGCGAGCGCGTTGCTGCCGTCCTCCTCCGTTTCGACGGTCGAGCATCCAAGGAACGCTCCACGCGGCAAGATGCATGGCGCCCACGCTGGAGATGTCTTCACCATCTCGCTGCATCAGCACAACAATTACCCGCTGTGGAAACCGCCGTCTTCGATTGACGTCGATCTTCCCGATGGATGCAGCGACGACGATTACCTCGCCTGGCTCGACAACGCGCTCAGTTCCGGCCTTCGCCAGTTTGAGCCCGACTTGATCTGCTACATCGCCGGTGCGGACCCTTACCGCGAAGACCAACTCGGCGGCCTTGATCTCTCGATTGAAGGTTTGAAGAAGCGCGACGAACTTGTATTTCGCGTCGCCCGCGCCCGCGATATTCCAATCATGGTCACCTACGCCGGAGGCTACGCGCAGAATGTCGAAGATACGGTGGCGATTCACTCCAACACGGTGGTTGCGGCCAAAGAGGTCTACTCAGCCCCGTAACCAAATCACGAGCCATCCAGTTATATTCAGTCAATGGATATAAATATCTCGCAACTTTCGCACCGCGAGCTCTATAACATTCTCCTGAGTTCCGTGGTTCCCCGGCCCATTGCGTGGGTCTCGACACTCAGTTCGTTGGGACAGCCGAATCTTGCTCCTTTTTCTTTCTTCAACTGCGTTGCCGTTGATCCTCCCTTGCTTGCGTTTGCGCCCGGTCTGCGGACTCCGACAGATGTCAATTCCATGCACGGAGAACCCAAAGACACGCTCCGCAATGTCCGCGAGACCAAAGAGTTTGTCGTCAACGTGGTGACTTATGATCTGAGCGAGCCAATGAATGCAACCAGCGGTGAATACGATCCGACGGTGAACGAATTCGAGCTCGCGAAAGTCACTCCTTTGCCGTCTCAGGTTGTCCGGCCGCCCCGGGTCGGCGAATCTCCCGTCAGCTTCGAGTGCAAGCTCTATCAAATCCTCGACTTCTCGACCGCCCCGACCAGCAGCAGCCTCGTCATCGGGGAGATAGTCGCGATTCACATTGACGACGCGCGCCTGAGGAATGGACGCTTGGACCGGGACTCCCTCGACTTGATTGGCCGTATGGGCGGTACGCAATACGCTCGTACCAGAGATCGCTTCGAGTTAGTTCGACCAAGCGTTCATCGCGAGTCTCGCGGCTGAACAACATGTTCCCGCTTCCCGCTCGTGGCCTGTGGCAACGCTGCTAAAATAGAAAATTACGCCTATGTTCGAGAATCTTCAGGAAAAGCTCCAACGCGCCTTCAAAACCCTCCGCGGGCAAGCCAAGCTCACCGAGGAGAACATCGACGAGGCCCTGCGCGAAATCCGCATGGCCCTGCTTGAGGCCGACGTCAACTTCAAGGTCGTCAAGCAGTTGATCGATCAGATCAGAGCCAAGGCCATCGGCCAGGAAGTCATGACCGCTCTCTCGCCCGGAGAGCAAGTGATCAAGATCCTGCGCGACGAACTGGTCGAAGTCCTCGGCAAAGATACGGCGCGCGTGAAGTTTGCGTCGCAGCCGCCGACGGTTGTGCTCATGGCCGGACTGCAAGGTTCCGGTAAGACGACAACCTCAGGCAAACTCGCGCACTGGTTGAAGCAGGGAGGGCATCGTCCGCTGCTGGTGTCGGTTGACGTCTATCGTCCGGCTGCGCGCGAGCAGTTGAGAATCGTCGCCGAGGCCGTGAAGTCACATATTTACGAAGGCAAAGTTGAGGAAGCGAACACCGCGACCGTTGAGCGGCTCGTCAAAGAAGCTCGTCGTGAAGCTGTGGTTTCCGGATGCGACGTGCTCGTCGTCGACACCGCCGGCCGACTCCATATCGACGACGAACTCATGGACGAGATGCAGTCGTTGAAAAAACTGCTGAACCCGTCCGAGATCCTGTTCGTCGCCGATGCCATGACCGGGCAAGACGCGGTCCGCTCCGCGGAAGAGTTCCACAAAAAGCTGTCGCTGACGGGAGTTATCCTTACCAAAATGGACGGCGACGCACGCGGCGGCGCGGCTTTGTCGATTCGTCAGGTGACAGGTCAACCGATTAAGTTCATCGGCATCGGTGAAAAGTACGACGCGCTGGAGCCGTTCCATCCCGACCGCATCGTGTCGCGTATCCTTGGCATGGGCGACATCCTGAGCCTGATCGAGCGAGCCGAAAAGCAGATCGACAAGAAGAAAGCTGAAGAACTCGCGACGAAGGCGCTTACTGGAGACGGCTTCTCGCTCGAGGATTTCCGCGACCAGCTTCGCCAGGTCAAAAAAATGGGATCGATGAAGAGCCTGATTGGCATGCTCCCGTCGGTCGGTCCATTCTCGGGACTGCAAAAAGCTGCAGACAATGTTGATGAAAAGCAGGTCAACCGGGTCGAAGCCATCATCAACTCCATGACCATGTACGAGCGCAATCACCATGAGGCGATCAATGGCAGCCGCCGCAAGCGGATCGCCCGCGGCTCGGGAACGACAGTGCAGGAAGTGAACAACCTGCTGCGACAATACGCGCAGATGAAGAAGATGTTCAAAGACATGGGCAAGCCTAGCTTCGCGCGCAAACTGGCTGGGATGAAGATGCCGGGGATGTAAAGATGCTGTCAGCTATTAGCCATCGGCTTTCAGCAGCCAGTTTATGGTTTGTCACTCCTGAGCGGAGTTGACGCGAGCGAAGCGAACGGCAACGCAGTCGAAGGATCCCTATGACCGCGGCGCAGCGAGCACCAATTGGAAGCTACTGAATTTGCAGATGGAATGCTACAAAGCCATAGACGTTTGGTCCAGAAAGGCGGAAGGCATAGTTGTCCGGTACCGATGTCTCCAGATTTTGCCTGATGCCGGTTACACCGTTCAGAGTGCTGATTACTACCATTCCCCTTTTCGGGAAGTTCGAGGTGCACACCACGAAAGCCAGTTCCTAGAACTCTTCTCTGACGAAGATCCCAAAGTCCGTTCGCCGTTGTTCCCGACGCTCTTGGAAGCGATCACTGCTTTCGATCGTGATTTCCATCAACGTGGAATTGATGGTGAAGGAAAATGAAGTGGCGTTCCCTCGAAGAATCCGGCCCGTCGACCGACCTTCGCCCTCTGCGCGACATCTACGCCGAGCGCAAGGGACTGATCGCCAGGTACCTCCCAGCCGAAACGCAGAAAGTCCACGCACAAGCCGTCGCTGAACTGAAGCAAAAGAATCTTGCCACGAACATCCTGCCCGTCGGAGCGAAAGCGCCCGAGTTCGAACTTCAAGATCAGGGTGGCAAAATCATCCGCTCGTCCGAGCTGCTCGCGAAAGGCCGCCTCGTTCTCTGTTTCATACGCGGACGCTGGTGCCCCTTTTGTGTCGGACAGATGGAAGCGATGAACCTGATCATCCCGCAGATCGAGCAAGCCGGAGCGATGCTCGTAGCCATCTCCCCGCAAACCGTGAAACAGTCTTACTTCATGCACGATCAGCATAAACTTAGGTTCCCACTGCTCTCCGATGCCGGGAACAAAGTTGCCCGCCAATTCCGCCTCACCTATCGAGTTCCGGCTGCGCAGGAAGCCATCTATCGCCGAGCATTCGTGAACCTGCCATTCACGAACGGCGACGACAGCTGGGAGCTCCCTATCCCCGCTACCTACATAATCGACCGTGATGGCACGATTCTCTACGCTTCAGCGAACGAAGACTACACCGACCGCCCCGAACCCACAGACATTCTGACCCGCTGCCGCTCGTAGAGACGTTGCTTGCAACGTCTCGGCCGACAGCGCCTCGAAACCCAACCTTCGCCTCACCGCCGACAGAGACGTAACAAGTTACGTCTCTACAAGGAACGCGGCGCGATACACTAATTCCTCATGCACTACATCTACGGAATCAACTCCGTGACCGAAGCCCTCAAGGCGCGCGGACGCGCCTTCGAATGGGTCGGCATGGCCAAGGAACGCCACGACCTGCGCCTGCAGCGCCTGATCGAGGAGTGTCGCAAGATTGGAATACCTGTCCGCTTCCTCCAACGCACCGAGCTCGACCGCATGGCTGGAACCGCTGCACATCAGGGCGTTGTCGCCGTCACCTCCGCCAAGCAGTATAACGATCTCCAGGATGTGATCGGCGCCAAAAGAGGGAAGTACTCTTTGATCGTGGTTCTCGATGGTGTGGAAGATCCCCACAATCTCGGAGCGATCCTGCGCACCGCAGATGCTGCCGGCGCGAACGGCGTGGTCATTCCCGAACGCCGCGCGGCCGCCGTCACAGGCACAGTCACCAAGTCCTCTGCCGGAGCCAGCGAGCATCTTCCCATCGCGAAAGTGACCAACATCTCCCGCACCGTGGAAGAGCTGAAAGAAAACAATATCTGGACGGTGGGTCTAGACGAGCGACCGGATCAGACCTACGACGCGATCGATTACAACATGGATTGCGCGCTGGTCCTCGGCGGAGAAGGAAAAGGCCTGCACGACTTGGTCAAACGCAAGTGCGACTTCCTGGTTTCCATCCCGATGCTGGGCAAAGTGCCGTCGCTGAATGTCTCGGTCGCCGCGGCAGTGGTTCTCTATGAGATCGTGAGGCAACGCCGCGCCAAGCAGACCCCATCGGACGAAGAATGAAGTCCCGCCCAACGAAGGTCTTCGGGTTCCTCTGTGCTCTCTGTGTCCTCTGTGGTGAAAGCCTTTGCTTTTCTCTCGACCGCGAAGCCTTCTCGATCACGAACTATGATCTCAACCTGCAAATCGAACCCGAGCAACACCGCTTAGGCGCCCGTGGCAAGATCACGCTAAGAAACGACACCTCTATTCCGCAAAAGATCGCCGTCCTCCAAATCTCATCGTCGCTGGATTGGAGATCGATCAAGGTGGCAGACAGACCCGTTCAGTTCGTGCGCCAGCCCTTCACCTCCGACATGGACCACACCGGTGCCTTGTCGGAAGCGATCGTCACGTTGCCGCAGGAGGTCGCGCCGCATACAACCATTGATCTCGATATCGGCTACGAAGGGGTGATCCTGCTCGATACAACACGGCTCACGCGCATTGGGACGCCGGAAGATATCGCTAAAAATTCCGACTGGGATCGAATCGACGAAGACTTCACGGCAGTTCGCGGTGCAGGATATGTGGCTTGGTATCCGATCGCGACAGAATCGGTGGATCTTTCCGAAGAACGTGACTTGTCGGAAATCCTCGGCCGATGGAAGGCGCGCGAGACGACGTCAGAGATGAACCTGTTCATTGCGTCGACAAAGCGCTACAAGATTCTGTTCAGCGGTACGAAGAATGGTTTTGTGATGAACACGCTCAACGGTTCCAGGCCCGAGAGCGCTGAATCGTTCAGCATGGTACAACCGGGTGCAAACGTTCCGACATTCGTGCTCGCCGATTACAAGTCCGTGGAGGCAAACACCAACTCTTCCGTGAACTTTTTCTCCGGCAAAGAAATCGTCGCGGCATCGTACGCGGATGTTCTTGGTAAATTAGATCCTCTCCCGCAGCTAAGAGCTCCCGGCGGTCTGCAAGTAGCCCAGCTATCCCAATCGGGAGCAGCACCATTTGTCAGCGGTGACCTCGTGCTTACGCCGTTGTCCCAATTGAACAACGAGGGGCGGCTCGTTCTGATCTACGCCTTGGCTCGTCAAAAGGCCTATCGCCGTCCTTGGATCAGCGAAGGCTTGGCGCACCTCGCGCAGCTTTTGGACATTCAGGAACAGCACGGTCGGAGTGCAGCACTAGAGTACCTGAAGGCCCACGGTGCTCTCCTACTAGATTCTGAGGCGCGCCTTAATCAGACCGACGCGACGCCTTCGACATCCCGCACTTCCCTCGTCAGTACCACGGATGACCTCTACTTGCAGTCGAAAGCCATGTGGGTCTGGTGGATGCTTCGCGACATGATCGGTGAAGCCAGCTTCAATATCGGGCTGTTCTCCTACGAGGCGCACGAGGACAACGATCCTACGTACATGCCCCGGGTAATCGCCGATCACTCGCACCGCGACCTGCAATGGTTTTTCGACGACTGGGTCTACCACGACCGCGGACTGCCAGACTTCAAAGTCGAATCCGCGTTCGCCTCTAAGACTCCGACGAACGGTTTCATGCTAACCATCACACTCGACAATCTCGGAGCCGCCGGGGCAGAAGTTCCCGTCATTGTCACATTTGCCGGTGGAGAAGTAACGAAACGAATCGAAGTTCGTGCCAAGAGCAAAACGACGGTGCGAGTGGAAACTCCGGCGGCGCCGCAGGAAATTCGCGTGAATGACGGAAGTGTCCCGGAAATCAATCCGGCCAACAACGTTTTCAAAGTTGAGCCGCCGAAAGACTAGTTGACACGCTTTATCGCAGAGAGTCATCCCGACCGGAGCCGTTTTTACGGCGGAGGGAGGGATCTCTCGCGGGCGATACGGGCAGCCTTCTCATAGGTGAGATCCTTCGCTCCGCCTGAACTGCGGCTCCGCTCAGGATGACGTCCCTTCCGGAACCGGATGCGTCACGGCCGAATCAACAACCACGACCTCCGTGGTAAGTTAATCCGGTCACGGAGGGCACGTTGGCCTACATCCAATTCCTGGGCGCCGCGGGCACGGTCACCGGCTCCAAACATCTCATTAACACCGGAGATCATACCGGCAAGAGCGGCTTGCAGGTCCTGATCGACTGCGGACTCTTCCAAGGTCCCAAAGAATGGCGCGAGCGCAACTGGCGTGACACTCCCATTCCCGCCAAGGAGATCGACGCCGTCGTCCTCACCCACGCTCACCTCGATCACTGCGGATGGATCCCGCGCCTGGTCAAAGAAGGCTTCCGCGGCCCGATCTATGCGACTCCGCCGACGATCGATCTATGCGGAATCATTCTCCCGGACTCCGGGCACCTGCAGGAGGAAGACGCCAAGTTCTACAACAAGGTGAGGAAGTCGAAACACGACCCCGCTCTGCCGCTCTACACATTCGAAGAAGCCGAAAATTCGCTGCAATACTTCAAGCCCGTGACGGTCGGCGAGACCCTGAAACTCAGTCCGGAGATATCTTTCCGCTTCGTTCGGGCTGCACACATCCTGGGCTCATGCATGGCTGAAGTCTCTTTGAATACGAACGGAGCCCCGAGGCGCCTGCTCTTTACCGGGGACATCGGGCGCGTCCGTGACCACAAGGTAGCCCCGGGAAAGGTCGTGCATTCCGGGCCGCAGGAAGGTGAGACGGCCGACCTTGTAGTGATGGAATCGACTTATGGAAACCGGTTGCACCCGAAGGAAGATCCCTTGCCGCAACTCGCGGCGTTGATCACCGCCACGGCAAACCGTGGAGGCAGCGTGGTCGTCCCCGCCTTCGCCATCGAGCGCACCCAGAAGTTCGTCTTCATCGTGAAGCACCTTATCGAGTCGGGCGCGATCCCGCGCATGCCGGTGTTCTGTGACAGCCCCATGGCGATCAAGGCTGTCGAGATTTTCCTGAAGCACGACGAGGAATACAGCGACGAAACCCGCGACATGATCCGGAAGTACGGATCGCCGCTCCAGTGGCCCGGCTTTACGTTTGCTTCCACGCCCGAGGAGTCGAAAAGGATCAATGAAGCCAGGATGCCCTCGGTGATTATCTCGTCAAGCGGCATGGTCACTGGGGGACGCATTCAGCATCATTTGGCGCAGCGTCTGCCTGATCCGCGAAATCAGGTGCTGTTTATCGGGTTCCAGGCACCCGGTACTCGCGGGTTCACGATCAAGAGCAAATCCGATGAAGTGAAGATCTTTGGAGATTACGTCCCGATCCGCGCCCAGGTCGAAGCACTCGAGCAGTTCAGCGATCACGCGGATCCGCCGGAACTCCTGCAATGGCTGCGCACCTTCAAGAACCGTCCATCCACGACATACCTCGTGCACGGCGAACCCGATGCCTCAGGGCAGCAGCGCGATCTGATGAAGAAGGAATTGGGGTGGAATGTGGAGATCGCGCAGTATCAGGAAAAAGTCGAAGTGCGGTAATTGTTAACGCTGCTCTGCCGAAGAGAAGCGCACGAGAGCCTCGAGTTTTCCCTTAGCCGCGCCGGAGTCGATAGACTTCTCTGCGATCGGAATGGCATCGCCGATATGATCGGCCCTGCCTGCAGCAACCAGAGCTGCCGCAGAATTCAGCAACACCACATCCCGCCGGGCAGACTTTTCTCCGCCGAGCACCGTGCGGATGATCTCGGCATTTCCTGCGGCGTCTCCGCCCGAGATTTCCTCGATACTGGCCCGCTTCATGGCAAACTCCTCGGGCTCCACTTCATAAGACCGTACCGAGCCATCCCGCGCTTCAGCAATCCGCGTCACACCAGTGATCGTGATCTCATCCAACCCGTCCAGTCCGTGCACGACCAGCGCGCGTCGCAGCCCGAGCATGCTAAGGGCCTCGGCCAACTTCTCTACCAGTTCCAGGGAGTAAACGCCGACCACCTGGCCATTTGCCCGCGCCGGATTGGTCAGTGGGCCGAGTAGATTGAACATGGTTCGCATCCGCAGCTCGCGCCGCACACCCTGCACCTGCTTCATCGCCGGATGCAAGTTGGGCGCATACAGAAAGCAGATTCCAACCTCGCGCAAGCACCGCGCGGCCCGTTCAGGGGATAGCTGGATGTTTACGCCGAGCGCTTCGACCACGTCCGCCGACCCGCACTTCGAACTGATGCTGCGGTTCCCGTGCTTGGCCACGCGTACGCCAGCCCCAGCCGTGACCAGCGCGGTCGCCGTTGAAATGTTGAACGTCCCACTCGCATCGCCGCCAGTGCCGCTGGTATCGATCAGTGACGAGTGATCGAATGGTTCGCCGAGCAACGCATCGCGTCCCGTACCGCTGACCGCGAGAGCTTCGGCCGAGGGTCGCTCAATCGGTAGGGGAGCCGCCGCTGCACGGATCGCCTCAGCAAAACCGACGATCTCTTCAACCGTTTCTCCCTTCATCCGGAGAGCAATAAGCAGTGCTGCAATCTGTGCGTCGGTACACTTGCCGGTGAGTACGTCGCCCATCACGTCGCGAGCCTCGGCCCGGCTCAACGACTGGCCGCTCGATGTCGAGGGATTCGCTAAACGATGGAGTGCGTCCAGAATCATGGGTTCCGGAATTGTAAGGTATCATAGCGGGGATTTGGCGCCGCACTCTCCGGTTTTGGCAGAGTCGGCGATTGACTATTGATGATGAGATGAGTGGCCAGTGGTCAGTGACTAGAAGGCTCACTGATCACTGACCACTATTCCGCCGACAACAGGACTCGGTATCCTCTTCCGGAAGTAGTCCTTCCAGTCGCCCGGCAAGGCAGGCGTCGCGATTGCTTTGTCGAGCAGTTCGCGATTGTACAGATCATCCGCGAACAGATGGTTCATCTCTGCGATGGTGATGGCTTCTGGTTCATGGCTTAAAGACTCGAAAGAGTCTCCGGCCTGAACCGAGCCCTCCTTTTCAACCGAGAAGTAGAACCCGCTGCGTCCGCTACGCAGAAACCGCGCGAGGATATCGTCGCGCTTGAATTTCACGGCGAGTTTGTAGCAGGGAATCCGCGGCTGCCGCACCACAATGACCGCCGACCCGACTTGCAGGCGATCCCCAATGTGAAGGTGCGTCTCGAACAGTCCTTCTGTAGTGAAATTTTCACCGAACATGCCCCAAGGCATCTGCGTTCCCGGCAGTTCCTGTGCCCAGAAGGGGTAATGTTCCGAGGGATAGCCGTATACAGCTTTGAACGGTCCGCCATGAACCGCGAGATCAGCCTGACGGTCTCCATCCAGATTCAGGGTGCGGAGTTCCACGGAGCTAGCGACCGGTTGCTTGAAGATCCCGGTTTTGACGGTTTGCGTTCTGTAGTTGGCCAAGCGTGGCAGCGCAACGTTGATCGAGATCAGTTTCACTAAGCCTCCGAGAGCCAAGAAAACGCGCCGTACTTAGTGGATTTTGGATGTCTCCAGGTTGCAGCCGACGCACAATATTCTAGGCCCGTTTTGGCCCAAAAACCCTGCAAATTCGGCTGCATTCGTTTGCCCAACTCTCATTCTCTTCTATAAAATCAGAAGTTTGCTGCCCGCACTGCGACGCTGCAAGCAGGGTCCTTCCAAGTCTTTACTGAAGAGTCATCATTATGAAAATCCATGAGTATCAGGCAAAGGCAATTTTAAAGAAGTATGGTGTCTCCGTACCGCGCGGATCGATGGCCACGTCTCGTGACGAAGCCGAGCATGTCGCGAAAGAGCTGTTCGATTCCGGTTCCACTGGTGTAGTCGTCAAAGCTCAGATCCACGCTGGAGGCCGCGGCAAAGGAGGCGGCGTCAAGATCGCAAAGTCGGTCGATGAGGCCGGAGATCTCGCCGGCAAAATGCTCGGTATGAAGCTCATCACCCACCAGACTGGCCCCGAAGGACGGATTGTTCGTCGTCTTCTGATTGAGGAGACGCTCCCCATCGAAAAAGAACTCTACCTTGGAATTCTGGTCGATCGCGCCGAAGGAAAGCCAGTATTTATGGCGTCGGCGGCTGGTGGCATGGATATCGAGCAGGTCGCCGCGGAGAATCCCGACGCGATTCTCAAGCAGCACATCGATCCCGGCATGGGTCTGGAGGGTTTCCAGGCGCGCAAGATCGCGTTCAAACTCGGACTCGGTGCGAAGCAAATCGGACCCGGCGTCCAGTTCCTGACCAGCCTCTATAAGGCCTTCCTTGAGACCGACGCTTCGCTGGTCGAGATCAATCCCTTTATCACTACGACCGACGGCCGGCTGTTCGCTCTGGACGCAAAGTTCAACTTCGATGACAACGCGCTCTTCCGGCACGCAGACCTACGCGAACTTCGCGATATCACTGAAGAAGATCCGCTGGAGGTCGAAGCCTCGAAGTACAGCCTGAACTACATCAAACTCGACGGCAATGTCGGATGCATGGTCAACGGCGCCGGCCTCGCTATGGCTACGATGGACATCATCAAGTACGCCGGCGGAATGCCCGCGAACTTCCTTGACGTCGGCGGCGGTGCCAGTTCCGAGCAGGTTGCGCATGCATTTGAAATCCTGCTGAGCGACAAGAATGTGAAGGCGGTACTGATTAACATATTCGGCGGAATTCTGCGCGTCGACACGCTCGCGACAGGAGTGGTCGAAGCAGCCCGCAAGACGAATATCAAATTGCCTATCGTCCTGCGCCTCGAAGGCACGAACGTCGAGGAAGGCAAGAAGATTTTGCAGAGCTCGGGTCTCAACTTTACGGTGACCGATACGATGAAAGACGCCGCCGACAAGGTGGTCGCAGCCGCCCGAGGTACAGCGGGTATGACGGAGTGGCGGTAAGGGCGGCGCTTAGCACTTGGCAACTAGCATTTAGCCATGTGGGCTAAGTGCCAATTGCTCGAGTGCAGAACTTAGAAGTGAGGAATTCTATATATGGCAATCCTAGTCAATAAAGATACGCGGGTAGTAGTCCAGGGCCTGACCGGTCGGGAAGGCACATTTCATGCAAAAGCCAGTGCCGCTTACGGCACTAAAATCGTGGGAGGCGTTACGCCCGGAAAGGGCGGCACCACCCACGAAGGCTGGCCAATCTTCAATACCGTCGCTGAGGCAGTCGATAAAACCGGCGCCAATGCGACCGTGATTTTCGTTCCGCCCCCGTTCGCTGCTGACGCTATTATGGAGGCCGCCGACGCCGAGATCGACCTGATCGTTTGCATCACCGAAGGCATCCCCACGCTAGACATGGTCAAGGCTTGGGAGTTTCTCCAGGACCGGCGCTCGCGACTGATCGGTCCCAATTGCCCGGGCATCATCTCGCCCGGCAAATGCAAGATCGGCATCATGCCTGCCTCGATCCACAAAGAAGGCAACGTCGGGATCGTCTCCCGCTCTGGCACGCTGACCTACGAAGCGGTTCATCAACTCACACAGCGCGGCATCGGACAATCCACCGCGATCGGCATCGGCGGCGACCCCATCATCGGCACGACGTTTGTCGACGCACTCGATCTGTTCAACCGCGATCCGGAAACTGACGCTGTAATCATGATTGGAGAAATCGGAGGCAACGCCGAAGAAACCGCTGCCGAGTTCGTCAAGACGCACATGAAGAAGCCGGTCGTCGGATTCATCGCCGGCCAGACCGCGCCCCCGGGGCGCCGCATGGGCCACGCTGGCGCGATCATCTCCGGCGGGAAGGGCACAGCCGCCGAAAAGATCAAAGCGCTGGAAGCCGCGGGAATAAAAGTAGCGAAGTCGCCAGCTGCGATTGGGGAGGTTCTGGCGGCAGCGATCGGCGTGAGTGTTTAGAACTTACCGCAGGTAATTTCGAAATTTAGAAGCGGACGACCGAAAGCTAACGACCAAGGACGAACGACCAACGACGCTTTCAAAATAATCAAGGACCGAAAACTGACCTCATGAAGACTCTCCAACGCACCCTGACCATCGTTAAACCCGATGCTGTGAAGAAGAACGCCATCGGCGACATCATCGAACAATTCGAGAAGAACAACTTCCGCATCCTCGCGATGAAGATGCTGGAAATTTCGAAACATCAGGCCGAGCAGTTCTACGCCGTGCACGCCAGTCGCCCGTTCTACAACTCTCTGACGAATTTCATGTCGAGCGGCCCGATCGTCGTTCTGGCGCTGGAAAAGGAAAACGCGATCGCCGACCTGCGGAAACTGATGGGTGCCACCAATCCCGCAAACGCCGAAGAAGGCACCATCCGCAAAAAGTGGGCGACGAATATCGAGTACAACGCGATCCACGGCTCCGACGCGGAGGACACAGCCCGCTTTGAGCTGAGCTTCTTCTTCGCGGGATACGAATTGGCCAAATAGTCGTTAGTCCTTGGTCGTTAGTCGTTAGCCGATTTATATGGCTGACCGGCAATGGCGAATGACCAACGACAAACGACCAACGGCGGTTTTCAATGCCTCTCGTCCAAATTACGATGCTTCAGGGCCGCACGACCGATCAGAAGCGCAAGGTGGCCAAGCGCATCACCGACGCTCTGGTGGAAGAAGCTGGAACTCGCCGCGAAGGCGTCGTCGTTGTTTTCCACGAAGTCTCGAGAGAAAGCTACGCCCCCGGTGGCGAGTTGCTGATCGACAAAGCCCCACCAAAATAGTTCTCATCTAAGGTCGTTAGTCACACCAGGTGTGACCTACATCACTGACACGCGAATCACTAGCGATAAATTTCTGCCGACGATCTTCTCGCCTCTCCGCAGAATGGCTTCCGCCGACTGAAGTTGACTCCGGACGAGGTGGATCTCATTGTCTTCGAACTGCGACAAGTCTTCATGAAAGCAATTGGAAGAATCCCATGACGGTCAAGCGAACTCATGACCCGATATTGTGGAGTACGATCGCGATCTCACTGCTGCTGGCCTTAACGGCAGTGGCAGGCTTGTTTTGGCCTGCAACATACGCCAGAGAAACGCCCTATTCACGGGCCGGCGGTTATGCCAGCGATATTGTGGACCTTTTCCTGGTCGTACCGATTTTGCTGATCAGTGGAATCAATGGTTATCGAAACTCTGTTCCTGCGCGCTTAGTGTGGATGGGTGCACAGGGATACCTGCTGTACAACCTCGTCATCTATGCCTTCGGCGTACACTTCAATGCGCTATTCCTGGTCTATTGCGCGACCTTAAGCCTCAGCTTCTACGCTACTGCATTCAGTATTCCACTTATTCCTCTCGCGCAAATTGCTGGAACCTATGGCCCTCGCGCGCCGCGAAAGACCATAGGGATCGTGTTCCTGGTGCTCGCCATACAGACCGCCGCCTTCGATGTGCGCGATGACATAGTCGCGATCCTGGCTCGGCGAGTCCCGCAAGATATCATTGACGCGAACCAGCCCGTAAATTTCATTCATGTGCTCGACCTGGCGTTTCTCTTGCCCGCCTTGTGCATAACGGCGATTCTTCTCTTTCGTAAGAAGCCATCCGGTTACGTTCTTGCGCCAATCCTTCTGACTCTGCTGGCGATCATGAGCTTGGAACTTGTAAGCATCCTGACTGTGATGGGCCGCAGTGGTTTTGGAATGAGTATCCCGATGATCATCTTCTTCGTAGTTTTATTTGTGGGATTTACGGGTCTGTCGTGGTTCTACTTCGCAAGACAAGAAAGCGCAACCGAGCGTGGTCTCAAGCAGGAAGAGAAGATCGCAGAGGAACTAGTTACCCGCTAATTACCCTCGTAATCCTTCTAGCGCGAGGCAGATTGTTTATACTGCGCTCGAAGGCGAGGAGTTCATCATGAAAATGTGGACAGTGGCCGCTGCTCTGCTTTTTGTGAGCACATGCGGTCTAGCGCAATCCGCTCAGACAGCCCCAGCTGCAAGAAAATCCTGCGACGATCTGAAGGCTGAAATCAGCAAGAAACTCGATGCGAAGGGTGTAGTTGGTTACACGCTTGATCCCGTTGATAAGGGCAAGGAAGGCGACGCCAAGGTAGTCGGTACCTGCGACGGCAACACGAAGAGCCTGACCTACACCCGCGGTGCGGCCGCTGAACCAAAGCCGTCGGCCGAAGCCAAGAAATAGTTGTAATCGGTTAAACGTGTAGCCCGGACGCCTCGTCCGGGGCGCCCCTAGCGCACGTCTTTGGCGCGGGGCGTTTCGACGACGAAAGCTTTCCCACTCGCTTCGCTCGGGGCGGACGCGGCGTCCGCCCCTACATAAGTCTATCCAAGCGGCTCGAACAGGTGTCCTTCCACGCGATCCGCGATCCTGGGAAGATCCTTCTTCGCGTGTTGCAGAAAATGAGGCGCCGCGCGATGGGCTTCGAGCGCGGCGTCATCTTTGTATTGCTCGTAGATGAAGAACCGGCGAGGTTCCGTCTTGTGCCGGTGGACCTGGTACATCGCGCACCCCGGTTCCTTCCGGGAATGCTCCGTCAGCTTTTCAAACAGCGCGGCTACGTCTGCTTCGTGTCCAACTTTTGCCATCCAGGTGACCGCCAACACCACCATCGCTTGCTCCTTCCAGACCGGCAAGGCTGCCGGGGGAAGCAATTCTAGGCCTTCTTTGCGCCCGCCTTCAACTCCGTAATAAAGTCGTCCATCAGGATCGTATGGTCGCGGTCCGGCCCGGTGGAAATCATCCCTACCTTCGCTCCGGTTTCCTTTGCCACGAAGGCGAGATACTCCCGCGCCTGTTTGGGAAGCTTCTCGTAGGCTGTGATCCCCTCAGTTGACGTCTTCCAACCTGGCATTTTCTCGTAGATGCACTTGATCTTTTCGAATCCGCTGGCCTGCGCCGGAATTTCCGATGTTTTTTTGCCGTCGATTTCAAATCCCACACATATCGGAATCTCTGCCAAATCATCCAGCACATCCAGCTTGGTTACCACGAGCCACGACGTGCCATTGATCATCCCCGAGTAGCGCAGCAGGGGTAGATCCAGCCAGCCAGTGCGACGGGGACGCCCTGTGACCGCTCCATATTCATTTCCACGCTTCCGCAAATTCTCGCCAGCCTCACCATGATCCTCGGTTGGGAAGGGTCCTTCGCCCACGCGCGTGCAGTACGCCTTCGTGATTCCGATAACCGAGTTGATGCGGTTCGGAGCGATCCCCGTCCCAATCACCGCCCCACCCGAAGTCGCGCTCGAAGAAGTCACAAACGGATACGTCCCATGATCGATGTCGAGCATGGTCCCTTGCGCCCCTTCGAATAGAATCGGCTCACCCTGATTGAGTGCCTGATTCAGAAGAGCCGCCGTGTCGGCGACGAACGGCGCAATCTTCTCCGCCGCCTGGGCGTACTCGATATACATCTTGTCCGCATCGAGCGGCTCAGAGTTGAATAGAGCGTGCGCAATCATGTTCTTCTCGCGCACCGCATTCTCAATGTGTGTTTTCAGCAGCTTCAGATCCAGCAGATCAGCGACACGTAGTCCGCGGCGTCCCATCTTGTCTTCATAGGCTGGACCGATCCCGCGCGATGTCGTACCGATCTTCACTCGCCCCGGCGCATTCTCGGAAGCAAGTTCGATCATTCGATGGTAGGGAAGAATCACTTGGGCGCGATTCGAAACAAACAGATTTCCGTCGACCTTTACTCCCGCCTCGCGTAGCGCCCCAACCTCCTTCAAGAAAGCAAGCGGATCGAGCACTACGCCATTTCCGATGACGCTGCGGCACCCCGTCCGCAGCACGCCGCAGGGAACAAGCTGGAGAATGAATTTCTTGCCATTGATAATGACGGTGTGGCCGGCATTGTGTCCTCCGGCATAGCGGGCAACCACGGTAAAGCTCTCCGACAACACGTCGACGATCTTTCCTTTGCCCTCGTCGCCCCACTGGGCGCCCACGATCACGGCAGTCGTACCTTTTTTCAATTCCAGCTCCGTTCAGGGATTTTCGAGCCGGCACATGGATGCGCCGCTCCCGGGTTCGCACACTGCTCGCCCGCAGGGATGCCTTCAAGATTACTGGGATAAAAGCGGAGAAGCGTGTACGGGGTATCTTATCGTGCGCGTGCTGTGAATAGCAACGCGAGGAAACCTTTAACCACAGAGGGCACGAAGGACCAGGAAGGACCGCCAACCGATGTTCTTCTTCGTGAACCTTCGTGTCCTTCGTGGTTGAAGGTTTTTCCTTGCGGTAAGATGAATTCAAACCCAATGCCCAAATTCGAGCACCACATTTTTGTTTGCGGAAACCAACGGCCTGAGGGCCATCCCAGGGGTTGCTGTGATCCGTCGGCCGAGGCACGCCTTCAGAAACTTTTCAAACAAAAACTTGCCGCGCGAGGACTGAAAGGCCGAATCCGTGCCAACCAATCCGGTTGCCTGGATCAATGCGAACACGGCCCAAACATAGTCATTTACCCCGACGCCGTCTGGTACGGAAACGTTAGCGAATCCGACGTGGACGAAATCATCGAATCCCACATCATTTCTGGCAGACCGGTAGAACGCCTGCGCCTGAAGAACGAGTGCCTGAACACGCAAGCGTGCGAACACCGCCCGCCCAAGGCCTAAGCGTCCCTGTGAAACTCTGTGTTCCCTGTGGATGACGATTTGCGGTCCAAATCTGTCCGCAATGCATCCACCTCCGCTTTACTTTGCGAGGCACTCTTCGTACCTTAGATTGCCATGCCCGCGTACTTTACTCCCGAGCTCTTTCGTTTTCTCACGCGTCTGAAACGCAACAATAACCGCGAGTGGTTCCAGTCCCACAAGGAGGAGTACGAATCCGTTGCCCGGCAGCCGGCCGTGAGGTTCATCACAGATTTCGCGGCGCCCCTGTATGACATCACGCCCTACCTGGTATCGGATCCTCGCTCGACTCGCGGGTCGCTGTTCCGCATTTATCGCGACACGCGCTTCTCGTCCGACAAGCGTCCCTACAAAACGCACATTGCGATGCGATTTTCGCATCGCGGCAAAGACGTCCACTCTCCGGGCTTCTATCTTCATCTCGAGCCCGGGGGATGCTTCGCTGCTTCGGGTCTGTGGCACCCCGAGCCGCCAACGCTGCTGCGAGTGCGTAGTGCTATCGTCGGACGCTGCGACGAATGGCGCCCCGTCCGCAAGCTGCTTAACTGGGACGACGCCACCAAACTCGCGCGTCCGCCCCGCGGATTCCCGTGCGATCACGAGTTCGTCGAAGACTTGAAGCTTCGCGATCTGGGTACGGCGATCGAATTCACAGATAAACAAGCGTGCAGCCCTAGCTTCATGAGAACGTTTGCCACGGCCTGCAAGAAAATGTCCCCGCTCGCGAAATTCTTAAGCAGCGCCCTTGGCCTACAATTCTGATCGGTTCGCGTAAGGACAGCCGCGTTGCCGGTCCGTGAATGCGAATCTTAGTCACCGTGGGTGCCCCATGTCTCGCCGCTTTCGCGAGATGTGGGAATCCTACTGTTCAGCGCGTTGCTTGCGAATCTCCTCCAACCTCTTCTTCAGATATTCGCGATACTCCTCCTGAAGCTTCGGGTCTTTCGGAGAGCCATAAATCTCTGCCGACTTGTACTTGCCCTCGTCAAACTTTTTCTTCGTCCACTCATCGTGAACATGAATCTCGTCGGCGTGATCGAGAACCTCTTTCACGAACTGCGGCGGGATGAAATAGACTCCTTCGCGATCGCCCACCACCAGATCACCCGGCATTACAGTCACGCCCCCAATCCGCACCGGGATATTGATTCCAGTCAGCATCACATTGCCGATTGGGGTAGGATCGGCGGCGCGAAAATATGCCGGCATGTCAATCTCCGAAAGACCATCCAGGTCGCGGATGCTGCCGTCGACGACCAACCCGCCACCCTTAGTGGCCTTCATGACGTAGTAGAAAAGATTGTCCCCCACAATCGTGCCGTCCACTTTCTTGCCGAAGAGATCGACTACCAGAACATCTCCGGGCTGCAGCATGTCAATCGCAGTCTGATTCATCAGGCTAGCTAGCCCGTGTGCCTTGGCTTTGTTCTCGGCGACTTCATCTACATCCTCTCTCCGAGGCATGAACTGCACCGTGAATGCGCGGCCCACCATGGTCTTGCCGGGATGCAGTACCTGAAATCCGTCTGCCCACTGATTACGAAAGCCCTTTTCGTCGTGCAGCGTTGCCCAAACTTCCTCGGCAGAGAGACCGCGTGCTCGCTCGATAAGACTGTCTGGCACCTTGGGACGCCCATCGGGAAACCTGTCGAATGGAGACTTCGCCGTGTAATCGATCAATTCCTGCTTGGGAAACGTGAACAGCTGGGCATGTGCATAACCGGACGCGAGAATAAAGACGACACCAACGATCCTGACCAGATTTCCAGCGAACGTGAGCGGTCCTACCTTCAGCGATGCCATTCCATCTCCTCCAGAGGTCAAACTGTGCTTGCCAGCGAGCTTACAATTCTATGTCGCAAACAGACTCATGCGTTACAAATCCCGCGCAGAAGGATGCACAGATGAAGAGTAGCGGACTGGATCGTCGTGATCTCCTGAAAACTTCGGCCATGGCGCTCGGTAGTGCTCTTTTCGCCGAAACTGCGGGAGCGTATCCCAGAGCAGTCAACACGAATTCCAGTCCCTCGACCTTGAAGATTACCGATCTGCGGGTTGCGACTGTTGTGAAGCCCGGCCCAAGCCCATGCCCGATCATCCGCATCGACACGAATCAGGGAGTCTCTGGTTTGGGCGAAGTCCGCGACGGCGCCAGCCCTACGTATGCGCTCTTTCTGAAAAGTCGCGTCGTAGGTGAAAACCCGCTGCAACTCGACAGGATTTTTCGCAAGATCAAGCAATTTGGCGGACACGCCCGTCAGGGTGGCGGCGTTTGCGCGATCGAAATGGCTCTCTGGGATATTGCTGGCAAAGTTTACGACGCTCCTGTTTACGCCCTTGTCGGCGGTGGTAAATTCCGGGACAAGATTCGCATTTATGCCGATACCACGGAGTCGAAGGACCCAAATATCTACGCCCAACGCATGAAGGAACGCAAAGAAGTCATGGGTCTCACTTGGCTCAAGATGGATTTGGGCATCGAGATGGTCTCCGACACTCCGGGTACCGTGACCAATCCGACCGACCTGAATCAGTGGCAAGCCAACCAACTGCCTCATCCGCTCCTCGGCATGGAAGTCACCGACAAAGGTATCGCGATGCTCGAGCAATATGTGGCCGCCGTCCGCGACGCGGTGGGGATGGAAATTCCGCTTTCCATGGACCATCTGGGACACGTTGGGGTGAAGTCGATCATTCGTCTAGGCAAAGCCTACGAGAAGTACAACCTGTCATGGATGGAGGACGTGATCCCGTGGATGTACACCGATCTGCTCAAACAGATTTCCGATGAGAGTCCGACTCCCATTCTCACCGGCGAAGATATTTATCTGAAGGAGCCGTTCCGCGTGCTTTGTGAAAAGCACGCCGTCAGCAAAATTCAACCGGACCTTGCTACCTCGGGAGGCATTCTCGAGACGCACAAGATCGGCGATATAGCGGAAGAATTGGGCGTTCCAATGGCATTGCACTTCGCCGGCACGCCGATCGCGTGCATGGCCAACGTGCACTGCGCGGCCGCCACACAGAATTTTCTGGCGCTCGAAAACCACTCTTTGGATGTGCCTTGGTGGTCGTCGCTGGTGGAAGAGGGAGTCAAAATACAGATCGTTAATCACGGCTGGATTGATGTCCCGGATCGTCCCGGCCTGGGCGTCACCTTGAATGAAGATGTAATCCGCCAGCATCTTGCCCCCGGCACCGGATACTTCGAACCCACACCCCAGTGGGATCAGGAACGTTCCTGGGACCGCTTGTGGAGTTAGGAAGGATGTGGGTCGTAGATCAAGAATTGGAAGAGCGAAGTGGTAGTCTCCCGATGGTAGGCCCGGCAGGAATCGAACCTGCAACCCTCGGATTAGAAATCCGATGCTCTATCCTTTTGAGCTACGGGCCCCCGTTGAATCTACTGGACTTGCTCCTTGCCGCTCTTGTGCGACATAGCATTTTGTGCGGCTTTTGTGCGGGTTTCGGCTTCAAACTGTTCCAGCTTCTGCAAACTCTCCAGCTTGTCCTGCCGAGTCGTGATTGCATAGCGCCTGAACATTGCGTCTGATTCCCAGCCCTGCACTTCCATAATAACCGAGGTATCGACGCCCGCGGCCCGCTTGTCCCGTGCGGCTGTACGTCGGAAGCTATGAAACAGTTTCACGCCCGCGGCCTTTGCAATTCGACGCCATGGCTAGCGGAAGCCGTCCGTTCCCGCGCCTTCAAGACCGGGAGTATTGGGCGCGGCTACAGGAAGACGACCGCGACGAACGGGAACGCCTTATCCGCCGAATCGAGCGGCAACAAGAACTGGACCGCTGGCGGTACTGATTTTTCTACCTTGCCTGTCGAGGCAATAAACCGACGAACAAAAGGAGTGCAATGCAACTGATAGACAACATCCGGAAGACCGTTTCGGACTTCCGCAAACTTCTCACCGCCCTGACTACTGCCTTAAACGCAAACACGGCTGCAACGGCCGCACTTTTCGAAACTTCACAGAACATTGAGACGGCGAGCGCGGCGACCCAAGCCGCTACGGCTTACTTGGCCAATGCCGAACGGCACCGCCGTGAACAGAGCGGGCTGCGAACGGAGTTCAAATGAAAGGCGAGGACCGAGCATTACTGCGAACTCTTCAGGCCATCGAGAATAGGCCGAAACAGAAACCAAAGGACAACGTGCCGAGCCTTTATTACGAGGTGCCCGAACTCACTTCCGAAATTCTCGTTAACTCCGTCCAGACAGGCGTAGCGCCGTGGCGGCTTCTCTCCGACATAGCCCGCGAATCCATCGAAGAACAAAAAGCCAGAAAGTTGCGCGAGAAATACGAGATGGTTCGGATACCCCAGCCCGAATGGGAGGAGGACTTGTGAGCCGCTATCCGATTCGGAATCGCAACTGGCGAGATGACACCGCCACATGGCCACACTCCGAAATGTGGCGCCAATGGCTGTCGGAGGTAGAAGCCGACCGCCTAGCCCAGAGGAAAACCCGTGAAGAAAAACAGAAATGGAATTCTGATAATGCAGCAACGCCGCCCCGTTGAGACATTCTGTCTCGTCTTTGACGGTGTGACGGACAGCTACAAGGGCATCAAGTATCGTGCCTCCACCGTGCCGTCCCGCCTGAAGTCCACCGACAACTAACCACAATTTCAGATCAGCGGTTCGCACTCCGCTCTAAAAGTGCCGCCCCAAAAGGAACACCGTGTTGATTACCCTATCCGAACGTCTTCTGTCAGAGCGCATCCGAGAGTTAGAAAACATTCCCCAGTTCACCGTCGCTGAAATTACCAGCCAAATGAAGTACTACGGCGCCCGCTTGTTTCAGCACATAGCCGAGTACGGCGTTTACCTGCGGGAACTGTGCATTCAGAACGGCGAACTTGGCACCTTCCGCTTTGAAATTGCACCTATCTACTCCGACGAGGACCGCGCCACTCGCTTTAACGGCATTCGGTTTATGAATCCGCTCAGCGTAACAGTCGAGTACTCCGACCTGCCGGGCTTTTTCCAAAACGGACTTGCTCTTACGGCCGCTCAAGAGGCTTTCATGCCGACAGATTTTCAGGACTTGCCACCGCATGAGCTTTCACCAGCAATAGATAGACTCGCGCAGCAAGCACTGTTCGGTCCTGGCCGCGCTCCGGACGGCGATGTGCCAGCCGAGATTGCCGCCGTTCAGCAAGAACAGGATTTTCAGTTCTTCTTGAGACGTGCCGGTCTCAAGGATCCCCTTGCAAATCTCCGTAAGGTTGACGAGTACCACCGTCAAGAGGAAGCCGCCGTTCAGGCTCAGCGCGAACAGGCGTATGAGCAATCCGCAACGGCGAATTCTGAAACAAGTTTTCCAAAAGCGTCAAAGCGCAAATGGGTAAGTCGTAAAAATCAAACGACCGTCGGCGAATGCCGATGTTCAAGAAAAGAGCAACAAAATGGGATACACCAAAGCACCAAAAGCAGCTACGTATGTCCAGCCCGATTTGAAAGATGGAGACTATTCCATCTCGGATCTTCAGAAGCGGAACGCCGACCAGCTAGAAGCCGCCAATTCAGCGAATGAAGGCACCTGGCCAAAGCAGAACAGCCTGACGGCCGCCGAGATTAAGGTTCTTGACGGCAAGTACGGAGTTGAGAAAAAGGGTGAGCGTAATGCAATCGGTGCACCGCTCAGTCTCATCTCGAAGAATCCGGCCGGTTACAAATCGTCGGAGTCAACTCCTGACGTCGAAGGCGAAAGCAAGTAGTTAGGAAAGGGCCGTCTTAATCGGCGGCCCTCTTTTTCAATGGTTACCGTGGTTATCTAGCTTTCCCGTTTCGAATCGGAGTATCAGTGAGACACCAATGTGAGACAGGTTCTCACATTGAGATAGGAGACACAAAGCAATGCCCTCCTACTACGTTTGTGCGTCGAGTGAGGTTGATTCCCGTTGCCTCTGTGCTTGCGATCATCAGCACCGCACAATAGCTTCCGCTGTCGCCTGTACTCGCTCTGCCCGCGCTGGAGCCTACGTTGTTGCTGTAGAGGACGGGGAATATCGAGAGTTGAACCCGGACGAAGAAGCCCTGTTTCAGAATCTAATGTACGGAAACCCCGAACGGCTGGAAAGACTAATTCGGTGGATGGGCCGCCTCAGCCTCCTGGTTTCCTAAAAAGGAAAAGCCCGCCTAACTTACTGACGAACCATAGTCCAAACACCCGTCGCTAACCGAGAGACGTAGTTTCCTTTTTGCAGCTCGTACAGCACTGTCAGAATCGAACCCTCCGGCTTCTTGAGATGCTGTGAGAGTTCCGCGACCGTTTGACCGCTTTTCTTCACTTGCAAACGATTCATTATGTCCGTTTCGAGATCGCCCGTTTGGCTCACAGATTTGTCCTCCTTCTGCAAGCACCATGCCGCCCAGCATACAAGCCCTCTGGCCTTTCGGGGCAAAACTTCTTAGCGCAACAAACTTTCAGGACGGTTTTTGTTTCCAAAACTTATCCGCTGAGAACGACCTACCCATGAAGTTCAGCGGTGGCTGTTGATCGGCATAAAAAGCCGCGATGCTTCCAATGTAAAGGCTGGATTCGGAGAACTCCGCTCCTAGACGGTTTCCGATTAGGGTGAGGACCTTTCGCACCTCATTAATGCCATCGGCGGCCATCGACAATGCCTCCGCGAGAGTCCGCTGTTCCTGTGGCGTAATATTCATTTGTGATCTCTCTTTTTTTTGCAGCTTTTGTGCAGAACTCCGGCTAACTACCACTAACCATACCGAATAACTCTCGTTGGAAAATAAAGTGCTTGGCGGTAACTCCAAGTACCTCAATACCCCATTTTTCGATTAGAAATCCGATGCTCTATCCTTTTGAGCTACGGGCCCCCGGCACAATTCTATCAACTGTCGAGTCTCCCGCAGTCGTACTCAATTCACTCGGTCACTTCTGCTTGGCCCTTCGCCAGACTAACGTCAGCCGCTCCTTCCCCTTGCCCGGCCGGATCAGTCCACGCTCCTCGAGGACTTTGATCGTATTGCGATTTACCGATTCCGGACGAATCGACTCGCCGTTCTTCAAATTCCGCAGAATCGGGCCGGACCCGAGCGAATCAGTCTCCAGTTGATAGCCATGCTCCATATCCGCGAGTAAGTCGAGTTCCGGATCAGTCAGTTTTGGCGCGATCTCACACCCCTATTTCTTCTTCATGAAGCAAGCTCCGAGAAATGGTCGACTTCAACCCATTTAGGATGCCGATATCGGAGCGTTCGCAGGCTTGGTTTATCTGGATGCTTCGAACCGAAACCGGTAAACGGCCTACAGGTTAAGGGATGGAGTTCGGCGGTAATCTCTGCGTTTACTATTGAGAAGCTGGGCGGATGTCCTGGCACTTCCCGCATTCGCATTGGAATGTGGGGTTCGAGGGCCATAGCATATGCCCACAACTTTGGCAGCGGAACAAATCGCCAGCCGGTGTCAGGATTCGAAACGAGTCATCCTCCACGCAGTATGGACATCTGGGATCGTGAGTCGACATTGGGCTGAGAAATTACACAAATAAACACGCCAAGTCAAAATCGGTCGGGCACCCTACAATACTCATAACAAAACATTTAGCTCGTGTAGCATGGGAAAGTGATCTACGGCCTGACGATTCAGAAAGTGGGTAAGCAGCTAGTCTTTCGCTGCCTGGAATGTACCCTACTAACGGGTCGCATCGGCCTGATCCAGCAAGAGGGACCTCCCCTAAAGTTGTACTGCCATGTTCATCCCGAAAATTACGGACAATGGCGTACTCCCGAGGAAATGGAACGCGAAAAACTCGCTCTTGCCACCCGCATGGGTCTGAAATGATCGTGTATCAGGCCGGGCATCGTACCGGCCGCCTAAGAGGGCACGTAAACGTGTGGTCGTTCTCTCAAGGATGTTGCACCAATCAAACGACAGCTGTCTGCTCGTTTTTCCTTAGCGGAGACCACGACCTCAGGGGCTGAAGCCGGTACGCGGTATGCGCTTGAGCGCGGCGTTGAAGCGCCGCTCTTCCACGGGTTGGTCGGCGCCATACGTTGGGCTTGATTGACGGTTCCTCCATTCTGGGGGGCGCAGGAAACTTCAATCACTTGGTCGCTTCGGTCCACTCCTGCTCGCCACGATGGATGAGCGTCTCGCGGTCTTCGGGCAAGATCCAGCGTTGTTTTACCAGATCGTCAGTTGCCTTGGTGAAACGGGAAATGTAGTCGTCATGCCCTGAATACCTCTCCGCAATCGACTTGCGAGGGTCCCCGTTCTTCTCGCGCTCGGCCACCGTTTTCGCAAACGCGATGTAAGACGCCTCAAATGACACCCGCTGATCCGGAGCCCCAATCGAGGGATCGCGCAGATTCCAACCGGCATAGGTTGCCAAGGGTGCGGCAAATTCAGGCTGACGCACACCGTCTTGCTCGTTCCCGTCGGCATCGACCTGCGGCACCATAGCCGGAAAAATTTCGTCAATCTGCGGTGGTTCGATGCTCAGGACTCCGTCCTGCCACTTCGGCCCAAAATTCAAGCGGTATCCTTCATTCGCCTCGTGCGGGCGACTTATGCCCGGAATACTGGGGAATTTATAGGCACTCAGCAGAACCAGCGTTCCGTCCGCGATCTTCGGATAGCTGCTCGGTGGGGGCGCGGTCCCGTTGCGTACCCATGCATCCATGTTCGCGATCATCGCCCGCCAGAAATATCGAACCGGCAGCGGCGACTGCGGCTGCTGTCCCAGCAGATCGCCTGTTCCCTTGGCTGGTGGGAACGGACCGGAAAAGTGCTGCAATCCCGTGAAGTGATAAATCCTCACGTTGTCTGAGATGGTCGCGTCGCGCTTGAGATCGCCGCTGACGTGGATTAAAGCCGCGGCTCGACCCCAATACTCATACGACGTATTCGAGAAAAATATCTTCGGTACGACTTTCTCCGCCGAAGCTCGGTCGAGCAATCCCGCGGACTCTCCGCTCGCGGGGTCCGTCTCAGGTAGATCGGTGAAAGGGAAGATGTCAGTTGGAAACATGACGGAGGACGTGGGCTGCGCATCGCGCGATGGCTGTGCGAAGCGGTAATTGAAGTCGCCGCGGCCTGCGCCGGCAACATGTGCCAGAACCCCATCCAGCGCGATGCGGCCTTCTTCGTCAGCATTGAATCCTTCATACAGCATGGTGCGCAGGAATCGACCATTTTGCGAGATGCCTTCCCCATACACGCGTTGCACCGGAACGATGGAATCCTTCGCGTGTTTTGCATACGAGGCGAAATCGCGCACCGCCGCAAAGCCCAGCCCGGCCACGACTGGATCTTCCACCACATAGATGTATTCGTAAATCTTGCCCACGTGAAATCCTCCACTCAGGTGAATGTGACGGTCGCTGGGTGTGAGCTTTCCCCCGACCATGTGTGCAAACTGCCATTCACTGCGAGCAATGGTCGTACGGGCAGCATCCCGCGAGTCGCGAACCGTAAGGGTATTGCGTGGATCCTCGGGATTCGCGACGCCATATTCTGTTCCGCCCAGGTTTCCGGTGATCAGGTGTCCCAGCGGAATCTCCTCCATTTCATGCGATGGCATGATGTCGCCCCGCAAGAGGCCAGTGATGGTTTTGCCATCCTCTTTCGCAACGGGCGCAGCCAGGCGAAGAGCATCGTCGCCGACCGCATCCCATTGCCATCCGAGGCTGACAAAGGTGAAACCGTTTCGCAGCAGCCAGCCATCCCCCGCATCCTTCTGCACATCCCAATCTCCGCCATCGACCAGCGAGACAATGCGGCTGTGGCCCCGATTTGGATTTTCGAGGAGCATCGAGCCATTCCCTTTATGCGGATCCTTCGGACGAATCGCGATGAAGTTCGCCCGGAACTCCACCTCGCCATTCTCCAGGTTGACTGCGTTCTTCAGATCCACCAGGCGCGCATTGTGCGGGTTCGCAATGGCGACCGAAAAGTAGACGTTGCCGGCGATGCGTTCGTAAACGCCAGCCTCGCCGAACGTTTTGCCATTCAGGACATCCTGACGCGATGTGATTTCTACGCGAACCACTCTCGCGTAGATAGGCAGAACTGCCACTGAGAGCACAAGAATCAGCTTAAGCATCCGGAGCATGCGCGGAAGGATAGCACGCCATGCTGTTGTACCCACGGAGGCATTCATCCAGACGCCCAAGCGCCGCTGTTTGCCGCGAGGCGGCCTCTTTTCGCAGATAAACATTGTAAAAATTCCGTTTCTTGTAAAATCTCACGCCGGAAAGTTGCGTCCACACCAATCTGTGCTTGCATGATTAGCAAGTCTCGTTCAAGATGAAGGAAATTCTCGCTGGGCCACTGATGAAGTCATCCGTCTCGAAGGTGTCCGGTCGTCCTCTTTCGGCTTCCGCTGCCAAACTGCGTCTGTTAAAGCGACTTCGCTGCTCATTGCGCTATGAGAAGAAGGCTTGGGAATCCGGCGCGCAGCTAGTCGCTGGCGTCGACGAAGTCGGTCGCGGATCGCTTTTTGGATGCGTTGTTGCTGCGGCGGTAATTCTTGATCCGGCTTACAGGGTGCGCGGCCTACGCGATTCCAAGCTACTGTTGAAGGAGCGCCGGGAGGTCTTGGCCGAACGCATCCGCGATCATGCGATCGCATGGTCGGTGGCGGCCGTGGATGCGGCTCGCATTGATCAGATCAATATCTATCAAGCCTCACGAGCGGCCATGCGCGAGGCGGTATTGAAGCTCGCGCCTATCCCTGACTACCTGTTGATCGATGCCTTAAAGATCGATTGTTACATGCCACAGAGCGCGATCATTCATGGCGACGCGCTATCCGCCTCCATCGCAGCCGCGTCGATTCTGGCTAAGGTGGAACGCGACCGCATGATGTGCGAGTGGGACGCGGTTTTTCCGGAGTATGGGTTGGCGTCGCACAAGGGATACAGCACTCCAAAGCACCTCGCTGCATTGCGCGAACTGGGTCCGACGGCCTTGCATCGGCAGTCGTTCGCCCCCGTATGGCAGAATCCCGTGCCCCAGGAGGTATTTGCCTTCATGGAAGAGGATGAAGTGGAAACAATTGCCGCGCAGGATCTCGCGGTCTGATGAGTGGAGTGTCCCGAATTTTTCAGAACGATATGTATCTCAAAGGGAAGCCGAACAGAAGGCATAGGTTATGAAGACTGTAAAAGGTGAGCGCGTGTCGCAATCGAGTGGGAGCAAAGGAAACCGAAGCCGGCGTTCGGATCGTCGTCGCCGCAACGAAGGGGCATCCATTCGCGTGATGGACGAGAACCTGCGGGTCATGAAGATTGCGGAACTCTACCGTCCGCTGAAGAAGCCAGTCACATTGCGGCTCGACGCGGACGTGATTGCGTGGTTCAAAAAAGATGGCAGACGCTATCAGACGCGTATTAACGCCGCACTGCGCCGAGTGATGGAGCGCGAGATGCGACTGGCAAGTTAGCCTGGCGTAAACGTGCGGGGTGGACGCTTTCGTCGGGGATACCTCGATGCGATTACAGGACATTGGAGGAGCCTGGCCTCAGTTGATGGCCGGGACCTGTTACCCACAAAAACGGAGACCCGGTAACACCGCTTCCTCCGCTGGCTTTTCCACATTCTTGGCGGCCTAGGTGGGGAATGAGAAACCCCGGGATCGCCGTTTGTATCTACGACGTTCCCGCCTTGAGCTGATTTCGCAATAAGAATTGAACTGTGCCGCGCTTCGGAGATTTGCATCATACCGGGCGAATCATTCTTCGCCCTATGACATTCCAACCAATTGAAAATTACGGAGTGATCGGCAACATGAAGTCGATCGCGCTGGTGGGTATCAATGGTTCCATTGATTTTCTTTGTTATCCCGACTTCGATTCGCCCAGCGTTTTTGCCTCTCTACTGGATGCCAAGCAGGGAGGCTGTTTTCAGATCGAGCCTCAACTGAGCGATCTGCGTATTCGTCAACTCTACTTGCCCGACACCAACATCCTGATTACACGGTTCCTTGCCGAAGAAGGCGTAACCGAGCTAACGGACTTTATGCCCATTGAAAGTGAGCTGGAGGAACCGAATGAAATCGTTCGGGTCGTCAAGGTCGTTCGAGGAACCGTCCGTTTTGCGATGCGCTGCCAGCCCCGATTCAACTATGCGATGTCGACGCACCGAACCGAAGTTGGGGAGCACTGCGCCCGGTTCTACCCGGCAGACACCTCTTGCCCGCGTATGCACCTGATTTCCACCGCCACTCTCAAGCAGGAGGGGCAGGACGTGTCTTCGCAATTCACCTTGCGCTCTGGTGAGACGGCGACGTTCGTTCTCGGCGGTCCGCGTCTGGAGGGGCAGCCACCCGAGATGCAGGTCATCGACCTGCGTTTGCAACAGACCATTCGATTCTGGAAGTCATGGATTGCGAAATCGAAGTACAAGGGGCGATGGCGGGAGATGGTGCAACGCTCGGCTTTGCTGCTGAAGCTGCTGGTCAGCCGGGAACACGGGTCCTTGATTGCAGCGCCAACATTCTCCCTGCCTGAGAAGATTGGAGGAGTGCGGAATTGGGACTACCGATTTACCTGGCTGAGGGATTCAACCTTCACGCTCTATGCGCTGATTCGACTCGGCTTTATCGATGAAGCGGAGGCCTTCATCGAGTGGTTGAAAGGACGGCTCAGCGATGACGCGGAACGTGGACCCCTACAAGTGATGTACGGGATTGATGGTCGGCAAAACCTCGACGAGCAGACTCTTGATCATCTGTCTGGTTACGAGAATTCACGTCCTGTACGGATCGGAAATGCGGCCCACCATCAGCTGCAGCTCGATATCTACGGCGAAATGATGGACTCGATCTACCTCGCCAACAAGTACGGGGACCCCATTTCGCATGCCGGGTGGCAAAGCATTCAGCACATGCTGGACTGGCTCATGAAGAACTGGCGGCGCCCGGACGAAGGCATATGGGAGGTGCGTGGCGGGGCGAGAGAATTTCTGCATTCGCGAGTGATGTGTTGGGTTACCTTCGACCGAGCCTTGCGTCTGGCACAGAAGCGTTCGCTTTCCGGCCCGCTCGACATCTGGCAGCGCACGCGAGACGAAATTCGAAACGATATTTTCACCAACTTCTGGGATGAGGAACAGCAGGCGTTTGTGCAGGCAAAGGGCAGAAAGGATTTGGACGCATCGGCGCTGCTGATGCCGATGATGAGGTTCATCAGCCCGGTCGACCCAATGTGGCTCTCGACGTTACGAGCGTTAGAACGGACGTTGATCGAAGACACTCTGGTCCGCCGTTATGTGCCACAACGTACGAATGTGGACGGCCTTCCCGGCACCGAGGGACACTTCACCGCCTGCTCGTTCTGGTATGTCGAATGCCTCGCCCGTGCAGGCCAGCTCGAAAGGGCGCAGCTGTTGTTTGAAAAGCTCTTGGGATACGCCAACCATCTTGGTCTTTATTCGGAGGAACTCGGCTCCAATGGACAACACCTTGGGAACTTTCCACAAGCGTTTACGCATCTCGCGCTGATCAGCGCCGCAACCTACCTGGACCGTGCACTCTCTGGCACCGAAGAAGCCGCCTGGCGCTAGGGATATGGGACAGGCCTTTCTCCATCTACCCGGCGTTGAACGCATTCGCGAACGAAAACTTCGCTCGGGATGACGATCACCGGAGGGTTGGTACCGGTGTGGTTCCGCCCAGACGAAAAAGCCCCGCTCTTGCGAGTGGGGCTGAACTAATTTCTGTGGCTTTGGCGATTGTTACTTGTTGGGTTGTCCCTGAGGCTTGTCGGTGGTTGCGGGCTGTGCGCTTTTGCCGCTAGCTTGGCCTGTGGCGAGATCCCGAGGGCTCTTCGTATTGGAGGTCGTGCTGGTAGCGGCAACATCGGCTTTGCCGTCGCCATTGACATCTCCTGCCGCGACTCGCACGTTGGTCTTGCCCAAGCTCGCTTTCGAGGGCGATTCGCGAACGGCGGCCTCGTCCTGCGCGGTTACCGTTAGCGGCTTATGCATGCGTTTGCCGGAAGCTTGTCCGGTAGCTGCGTCACGCGGACTGGTGACCTGCTGCGAATTTGAAGATGGACTGGCAGACTTTTGCTGCGATCCATCCGACTGTGCCACCGCCACTGCGGACAAGCAGGCCAACCCCACAACCAGAATGTTCTTGTTCATTTGGATTCCTTTCCCTTTGTGTGCTTCAACCCAGCGCCGTCAGACGAGCTGCCGTAAGGAGGCAGCACGGCCTGGTTCCCCAAGTCTGATTGATGATGGAGGGCCGGGCGAGGGGCTGCAAGTTACCAAGGGATGAGCGATCTCTAACTGCTTGAGCGGGAGCGGGTTACAGGAGAGGACGATTCCTGGAGTGCAAGCCCTTCATCGCATACTTGAGCGTTACGCTGGCTTCGACACTCCTCCGTCGGCTTCGCTCAGATTGGCGGGAGGGAGGAATGTCTGCATCCCAACGCAGCAAGATCTCCTTCATTTCGCTGCTTTCGAACTTGAGGCGCCTCCTGCGCTCGCTTTGGTTTGTGCTACCCAGTTGTGGATGCGGTCGCCGAGAATGTCCATGGGCAAAGCGCCTCCGGTGAGGATCTGGTCGTGGAAGGCGCGGATGTCGAAGCGGTCGCCGAGCTGATCTTTGGCGTAAGCACGGAGTTTCAGGATTTCCAGCTGTCCGATTTTGTAGCCCAACGCCTGCGCAGGATTCGCCATGTAGCGGTCGGTTTCGGACTGAACTTCCGGTTCGTCAATGAGCGAGTGGTCGTGGAAGAAATCGACGACCTGCTGGCGCGACCAGTGCTTGTAATGGAATCCCGTGTCGACCACGAGGCGGATGGCGCGGAGCATGTCGTCCTCAAGGTGGCCGTAGTAGCTGTAGGGATCCTGGAAGTATCCAACTTCTTTTCCCAGACGTTCGGAGTAGAGTGCCCATCCTTCGGTGTAGGCGGTGTAGTACTCCTGCTGGCGGAACTTGGGAAGCTCCGGCAATTCCTGGGCGAGCGCTATCTGCAGGTGATGGCCGGGAACGCCTTCGTGGTATGCGGTGGTCTCGATGTCGAGTGTCGTCCGGTGCTCAAAGTCTCCGGTGTTGACCATCACGTGAGCTTTGCGTGAGCCGTCGGGAGTGCCTTGCAGGTAATGTGTGGCGGCCTCTTTCTCGCGGAACTCCTCGATGGGCATGACGTCGAGGTGGCCCTTGGGAATGTGTCCGAAAAGATCGGGCAACTTGGTGTACATGGTGTCGATGTACTTGGTGTAGAGATCGAGAATTTCCTGGCGCGATTTGGGATGGAGCTTGGGATCGGCCTTGACGGCGACGCCGAAACTCTTCATGTCTTTGCAGCCGAGCTGGTTGGCGACCTGCAGCATGCGGGCTTCGATCTCTTTGACCTGCGCGAGGCCGATCTGGTGGATCTCTTCCGGGGTCAAGTTCGTCGTCGTGCTTTCCTTCACGCGGAAAGCGTAGCGCTCGTTGCCGTCGGGCAAAGACCAGACGCCGGGTTCGGTGCGGCCCTTGGGTGCGTACTCGTCTCGGACGAAGGCGGCGAACTTGGCGCAGGCCGGGTTGATAGAGTCTCGGATGGCGGCGATGGCGGCTTCACGGAGGCGAGTGCGGTCGCCTTCCGGAATCGAGTCCGGGAATTTCTTGAACGGTTGCAAGAAGGGCGACTGCTCGGGCGTCATGGAGGCGACCGCCGTGGATTGCGTTGCGACTTTTTCGAGCAGCATGCGTGGAGGCATGAGGCCGTCAGCCATTCCCTTGCGCATCTGCACGATGTTCTGATCGAACATCCGCGGAAACAGCTTCATTCGAGTGATGTAGTCTTCGTAATCCTTGACCGTGTCGAAGGGCAGGATGTTGGCGAGCTGGGGCAAGAAAAGGTGGACGCCACCTTGCTGGTTGACCGGCATTTCCCAGGACTTGAAGCGGGCGCCATTGAGATCCATGCGCATGTCGCGGATCATCAGAAGCTTATTGAGAACTTCCTGATCGGGAAAGCCGGTGGTGTCGATGGCTTCGAGGCGCGGGATGAACTGGCGTTCGTGCGCGAGATCGGCATCGATGGCTTCCTGCGAGAAGTCGTCGATCTTGTCGTTATAACGCTTGTCGCCCAGGGTGGAAGCGTAGATCGGGCTATGGAGCATGGTGTATTCCCACTGCTCGTCGAGGAGTGCATTCAGGGCCTTGCGACGGGATTCCAGATCAGCGGCCGGATTGGCCGCGAACAAGGAAGCAGTCAGGAATGGGGTGAGCGCAAGACCGATGAGTGATCGCAACATTGAACCTCCAGAAGGTTTTAGACGAGATCACCAGAGGATTGGTGATCAGGGGCGACGCGGAAACGCTGTAGCTGTAATCTTTCGACTTTCGCGGCGCTTAGAGCGCCAACTATCGGGCTTCGAGACGCTGATTCAGATCGCGCAACAGTTCAATGTTGTTATGTAAGGCGCGTTCGAGGATTGCGGCTTGCTCTTTCGCCGTCGGCCAGTCGTGCTTCTCGACGGCTTCGGTGAGGCCGGGCAGTTCGAGATGGGCATAAGTGTAGCGAGCCCCATAGAGGATGTGCTTGAACCACGGTCGTCCGGGGATCCCGTCCGGATTGAGCCAGTTGCGCTCGACTTGCATCATGCCGTGGTTGAGGGTGGCGGCGAGTTGGGGGTCGAGGGAACCGGAGGAGAGTTTGCGAGTCAGGGAGGCGTTTAGGGCTTTTCCGGCGGATTCGAAGTCGTCGACTGCGTGGCCAACCTTAGTGAGATCGAGAGCAGGCGCAAGGTCCTTCGACTCCGCGCGCTCATTCGAGCGCGCTCCGCTCAGGATGACAGATTTGTTGTTAGTAGCAAGATCATTTACGAATTGGCGGATGTTGCCGGCGTACGTGGCGAAGTCGAATGGGAGAAGATCGGCATTCGCCAGGCGGAGGGCGGTGACTCCCCAAAGTTGGGTCGTTAGCGTGTGGTACTTGTAGCCGGGGTCGCCGAAGTGGTTCATCCAGTAGAAGTCGTCGTAGGCGGAGTGATACACGCCATAGTCGCCTTCGAATCCGAGGCCGAGCACGGGCATCCCGATGAAGTTGAGAAAGACGGTGTGGTCGCTCCCGCTGCCGATGCGGGTATCGGCGAGAGTTTCGTTTACTACTCCGGAGGAACTGAACTGGCTGGATTGCGTTCCCTCCTTTTTCTCGCGCTCGACAACTTCCTTCCAGGCTTCGTGGAGAGTTTTGCCGGAGGGGTCGTTCAGGCTCCGCGTGGCCTGTTCAAGCATAGGAGCAAGCGAAGCGACGGCTTGTCCGTGGAAATTGGGGCCCGAGGTGGCCTCGTCCACGTTGATGTAAGCGACAGCCTTGGAGCGGAGTTCCTCGGCGAACTGCTCGCCCCATTCTGTGGATCCTGTAAGTCCGATTTCTTCGCCATCCCAACTGCAGACGACCAGAGTGCGACGCGGGCGGATCCCTTGCTTCTTCAGTTCGCCCAGGGCGCGGGTGAGTTCCATCATGCTGGCGGTGCCGCTCGAGGGGTCGACTCCACCGAAGACCCAAGCATCGCGGTGGTTACCCATGACGACCCACTCATCGGTTAGTTCGGAGCCGCGGATGCGGCCTTCGACTACGTAATAAGGTTGGAGTCCGTTGTCCATCTCGATGTTGAGATGGGCTTTCACGCGACTGCCTCCGAGGTGATATTCGAAACCGAGTGCGCCTTGCCAGTCTTTGGGAGCGGCAGGGCCGTCCATGTTTTGGAGGAACGGCTTGGCATCGTGCCAGGAGATCGGGAGCGCCATGATCTTCGGAGCGGAAACGGCTTCTTCGATTGGAATTCGCTTTGCGCCTGGGACTGAAGCCCATCCGGGAGTTTGCGGATCGCCGGGCACCATAAAGTCGTAGGTGATCGCGCCGCGCTGGACGTGATATTCAGGCCCCCATGGGCCGTCGGGATCGACTTTGCCTTTCTTGAAGCCATCTTCTTGCGGATCGCTGTAGACGAGCATGGCGGCGGCGCCTTCCCGCTGGGCGGTGAGGGCTTTGAATCCACGGTAACTGTAGGGATTCGAGTAGCGAACAAGGACGATCTTTCCTTTTACGCTGATGCCTTGTTTGCGGAGTAGATCGTAGTCTTCAGGGTTGCCGCTGTGCGCATAGATGACGGGGGCAGTGACTTCTCCGGAGGTGGACATGCCGAGCCATGCGCCGGAGATGTCGGGATTCTTAGTGTCATCGTCGCCGGGGAGTGGAGATTCGCGAAGCAAGGCTTCGTAACGCGTGGGAGCGATCATTTCCAGCTTGGCTGATTTTGGATTGGTGCCGTAAACGTCGTAGCGATGAATGACTATGTCTTCGAGACCTTGCTTCTTCCATTCGTCGGCAATGTAGTTGGCAAGCTCGTTGTTGCGCTTGGATCCGGCGGTGTGGGGTTCCTGGGTGAAGACTCGGTGCCGACGGCGTTCTTCATCGGGACTGGGGATGGATTTGAATTTGGTTTCGATTTCGGCTTCGTGAGTGGCGGAGGCGGGAGTGAAGCCAAGAATCTGGGCTTGGGCCGCTGCACAAAATGACAAGGTGATTAGCAGGGCGATGCAGTAGGGGATCATGAGGTTTGGCCGCGATCATGCTATCAGGGTTTAAAGAAATGTCATCGTGAGTGTCGTTAATGATGGAAGCTTACTTTGCTTTCAGGATCTCGCGTAGCAGATCTGGTTGCGAATCGTCTCTGACCAGATGCGGGTACTTTTCTCCGCCATGGTAGTCGAGTTTGTAGGTCTTGTAATAGTCGGTGTTTTCGATCAGCAGGTCGATTGTGTCCCGGCTATTCTTTGCCGCTTTGATGGCGTCGCGGAGAACCTCGGGGGAGAAGCGGCGTCCGTTGACAGCTACTACTTTCATGCCGGGGCCGATCCCGGCCTTGGCGGCGACTTCTCCTTCAATCGTGTCGCTGATGTTGCCTTCGTTGTTCAGGTTGAGCCCTAAGGCGAAACCGGCAGGGACGAATCGGAACATGCCGGCAGCGGCGCTCAGCATCTCTGAAGGATTCTCGTCATAGACCACCTTCCATCCACCTGCTTCGATTCCTCCAAGTGGAGCACCGGGACCGTGATTGGTAAGGCGCTCGGTCCAGAAGCCGCGCCAGTCGTAGGGGACGACCTGATTGAGCGTGTTGACCACATCGTCGAAGGTGTAGGTCTTGAGCGCCGGGCCGGTGCTGGGGGCGCCATGGAAGAGGTGGCAGAAATCATCGATCGATTTTGCGCCTTTGCTTTGCTGGCGGATGATGACGTCGACCCAGAGCCAGTTGAGAGTGTCTTCGTTGTAGAAGTCGGTGCCCCGGCGCCACGAATACCAGGCTTGCGGAGAGAAGTACAGTTGTGGTGCCGCGTCGGCGGTGTCTTGTAGATTGCGCCACTGACGGCCGGGTAGATGATCAAGGTTTGCGGCGGTGACGGCCAAGTCATCCCGGTCTTGGTCAACGGTGAGCAAGCCGCTTCGCGCAGTGAGCACCCATCCGAGATAGTTTGTCAGGCCTTCGTAGACCCAGAGCAGGTCGCCCTGCATCGGCTGCTGGTAGTCGGGAGTGGCGAGATCGTAGGGGCGGCGGAACTTTCCGTTCCAACTGTGAACATATTCGTGAGGTAGCAGTCCTGCTGCGAGTTTGCGCGCGGTGTCGTCGACCAGCGATCGCTCGTCGACGCGGCTATCGTCGGATTCGTGGTGCTCGAGTCCGAAGTGCGCGACGTGATCGCTCAGCGTGTACAGGAAGTGATAATCGCGGTAGTGGTGGGCGCCAAAAAGTTTCTGGGCTTGATCCACAAGACTCTTGTATTGATCCCAGACCTGTTGCGGAGCCTCGAGGGCCGCCGCGCTGTCAGCGGCGATGTCCATTTCGGTGAGTGGATCCTGCGCGAGCGGCACGACTTTTAAAAATTCTCCAGTGATGACCGGTGAATCGACCAGCGTCGTGAGCGAGGTTGGGGCGAAATGGATTTCATTACCGCTGTGACTGGTGATGGGGAGCGGCGTGCCGAACTTCCATCCGTCGGGAATCATCAAGGAGGCGGTGTAGTTGATGTCGTCGGACTTGTATCCCTTGGGATACAGCAGAACCTGGTTCCAGCTGATAACGGCGAGCTTCGCGGTGGCGGAGGAGCCGGCGGAGAAGCCGCCTTCAAAAGTGGCTGGGGAGACAAAGTCGAGATCGGCCTGGATTTCGCTTACGCCCTGCGGGACCTCCACATGGATGGTGAATCCGTCTTGCAGATCCCGGCGCCATTTAAGTGTCGGACCATTGGCTTTGAGACCGTTCCGTGCGGCTGTGCGGAAGAACAGGCCCGCGAGATCGATGACCGGGCCATCGGGAGCGTGTTCGCCTGGAATCCATTTCGGGTAGTAGAGAGTCAAGTCACCCGGAGTCGCGGGAATGGTCAGAGTGGCGTGGAAGATCTTGCGGGGAGCTGTGGTGGCGTCGACGGAAATGGTGACATTCGGCGGAGTGGCGGCGAAGGCGGAGATAGACGCGGCGAAGAGACAAAGAATTCCCAGGACTTTCAGAGCTTTCATTCAGCGAACCCTCGGAGTGAGCGCGATGGATGGAATCGTGGCGCGGATATTTATGACTATAGCAGTCATCGCAGACTGAGTATATGAGTGTGCTCAGCAGTAGCGCGTGCCAAGGTAGAGATCCTTCGACTGCTCAGAATGACGCGGTTTTGACGGTGTATCAGAAGGTGAGGGCGCTGGTATCATTCCGTCGAATGTCGCGACGCGGGAAGTTCATCACATTTGAAGGGCTGGACGGAACTGGCAAGAGCACGCAGATGCGGAAGCTGGCGGCGGTGCTGCGCGCGGCCGGGCACAAGGTTGTGGAGACACGGGAGCCCGGGGGAACTCCGACTGCGGAGAAGATTCGCAAGGTGCTCTTGGACTCTGGGACTTCGAGTTTGGCGCCTCTGGCGGAGATGGCGCTGATGTTCGCCTCACGGGCGCAGCACATAGCTGAGGTGATTGAGCCAGGAATTGCCTCCGGCGCGATCGTGCTGTGTGACCGGTTCACGGATTCAACCGAAGCGTATCAGGGGAGCGGAAGGAAATTGGGAAGCGAGCCGGTGCGGGAGTTGCATCGGGTGCTCTGCGGAAATCTGCAACCGGATTTGACGATCCTGATGGATTCGAATCCGCATGCCAGCGTGAATCGCGCGCGACGGCGGAACCAGAAGACGGCGAAATCGTCGAACCGCGGACACGATGAGAACCGGTTTGAACAGGAAACGCGAGCGTTCTTCGGGCGCGTCCGCGATGGGTACATGGCAATCGCAAAGCGCGAGCCGGGGCGCGTGGTGATCGTGGATGCACGCGGGACACCCGGGCAGACGCACCAGATGATTTTGCAGGTGCTGGCCAGCAGGTTAGCAGTCCCTGGTCTGGGTAAGAAAAGCCATCAAGTGTATTAGCCCGACGTTGGTTTAAGGATGCTGGGTTAGAGAATTCCTTGACGAGTCTCTGGTAGTTTCCGCTTGCACGGGAACTTCGCTTCGCCCAGGATGACAATGGGCAATTTTGATTGAGGGAAGTATGTTTTCTGATTTTTACGGGAATGCCGAAGTTGTGCATCGATTGCGGGAGATGATTTCACGGGATCATCTTCCTCACGCAGTAGTGCTTGCGGGTGGACTCGGAGCGGGCAAGTACACGCTGGCGCTGATGCTGGCGCAGGCGCTCAACTGCTTGAATTCTCCGAAAACTGACGGGCTGCCGGATTTTTGCGGCACGTGCGCCAACTGCACGCGGATCGCTCTGGCTGGCGATCTGGATGCGCGATTCGCCGACGGCGTTGAGGCGCGGGAAAATCTCCGTGAGACCGACAAGAAGGAGACCCGAATTTTCGTACAGACGCATCCGGATGTGTTGGTGATTCCTCCGGATCCGCCGCAGATGATGATCAAGGTCGACCAGGTGCGGCGTGTCATCGAGACGATCTACTACCGTCCAGCTGAGGGCAGGGAAAAGATCTACATCTTCACCGATTCGGCATTCATGAAAGAGGCTGCGAATTCGCTGCTGAAGGTCCTGGAAGAGCCTCCGGAGTTTGCGACCATTTTTCTACTGGCGGAAAATCCCGGGGAATTGCTGCCGACGATCCGGTCGCGGTCGATGACCTTTACTCTCGCTGCGCTAACCGGGGAAGAGATCGAAAAGGATCTGGCGAAATTTCATCCGGAGTGGAAACCGGCCCAGCGAGCGCTGGTGGCGCGACTTTGCGATGGCGCGGTAGGCAGGGCACGCAGCTTTGACCTGGAGGCATACACTGCGGCACGGCAGCATGCGCTGGTCATTCTGAATTCGGCGCTGCGCGGAGGAGAGCACAGCGAGCTATTCAAGGTCACAGAGTCGTACCGTCCAGGGGCGGAGGGCCGGGAGAAAACAGAGTCTCTGATCCATGTTCTGTACTCGGTACTGCAGGACCTGACGTTTATCGAATCAGGCGCACCGGAATTGGTGCGCAATACCGACATTGGGGCAGAGTTGAAGCGGATGGCGGAGTTAGTAGACTTCGAATGGATCACGGCGGCATCGGATCGGCTTGCGGAGGTTAAACGCGGAATGCGTAGAAATTTGTTGCGGTCTTTGTCGCTGGACGCGTTTGCCGCTGGAGTGGAGAAGTAGGATCAGAGGTCGGGATGCTTCGACTCTGCCGCAGTTCCGCTTCGCCACGCTCCGTCTCTGCTCAGGATTACATTCTCGAAATCTATGCCGACAAAAGAGCGTGAGCCGGGAATCTTGAAGGACCGAAGCTCTAACGCTTCGCTCCGACGGGAGCTTTCTGGGGATCTCGACAGCATTGTGCTGATGGCTCTGCGCAAAGAGCCAACGCGTCGTTACGCCTCAGTGGAGCAGTTCTCTTCCGACGTTCGACGTTATCTCGACGGCTTGCCGGTAATCGCGGTTAAAGGATCGTTCCGCTACCGCGCGGGAAAGTTCATCAAGAGAAACCGCGTTGCAATTGCGGCTGGTACCGTGCTGGCGATCACGCTGGCGGCCGGAGTGATCGCGACCGTGCGGCAGGCTCGCATCGCGCGCAGCCAAGCAGACATCGCGAGCGCCGAACGGGCGCGGGCGGAAAAGCGGTTCAACGACGTGCGCGAACTGGCGAACTCGCTCATTTTCGAGATCCACGATTCCATTCAGGGACTTCCGGGCGCGACTCCCTCGCGCAAACTGCTGCTCGACCGGGCAGTGAAGTATCTCGACAAGCTGTCGCAGGATGTGGGTGGGGATGCAAATTTACAGCGTGAACTGGCTTGGGCGTATCACCGGCTGGCGACGGTACAAGGAGACACCACGCAATCGAGTCTAGGCGAGATCGGAGCAGCCGACGTCAGCAACAAAAAGGCCATGGCCCTCTTTGAGGCAGTAGCCAGGGCCAATCCAAAGAATGTCACAGATCAGTTGAACCTGGCGATGGCATACCGTTGGCGGGCATTCTACGACATCTACGAAAAGACTGGGCTAGAGGAGATCAATCGGGCGCTGGCGGTGACCGATCCGCTGATGCAGACAGATGGTAACAATCTCGATGTGAAGAATGAGCGGGCGGAGGAGTTGTTGATTCTGGCGATTGTGCAGGACGCGATGGGCGACCGGCTCAAGTGCATCGAGTCTTACCGGAAAGTTGCTGAACTGCAGCGCCAGATTCAAAATGCCAAGCCCGATTACCCGGACCTCAACTCGAGACAGGCAAGAGTGACTGTAGAACTCGCACACGAAATGGGTCGCTTCGGCTCGCGGGCCGAAGCGGCCCCCCTGATGCACACGGGCATCAGTCAGTTTGAAGCGATACTAAGATCGCATCCGGGGGATCCTCGTGCAATTCGGGAACTTAACGCGGCGACTACGCGGCTCGGTGATATTGAAATGCTCAACGGCAACATCGAGGGTGCCCGAAATGCTTTTCAAGAGGCCAAACATGGGGTGGAGCGGATTGCAAAACTCGACCCGGAAAACAAGACTCTCCAGTCTGATCTTTGGGTGGCAGACTTCGAAGATGGGCGGGCACTCGCCGTAGCGGGCCGTTATGCGGAAGCGCTCCCGATTTTGCAGAGATCCTTCCAAGGCTACCAGTCGCTTCACCTGGAGGCGGAGGTTGGTCCCGGGCCTAGGACGATGGAGGCGTGGATTGCGGAAGCGCAGACAGGGACGGGTAAGTTCACTCAGGCTCTTGAGAACCTGGAAGCAGCGGCGAAGGGTCTCGCTGAGGACGAGGCGAATTTTGACGATGCGCGTTGTGATCTGGCAATGGTTGAAGCCAAAATCGGGAATGTCTTGTTGAAGATGGGTAAGACAAGAGAGGCGCGCGCACACTTTGAAACGGCGCTGGAAAAGGCAAAATTGGAATCTTCCGCCGAGCATAGCGACTTTCCGGCGCTCTATGCGGCGGCCGAGGCGTTGACGGGAATGGGGGACGTCTCTGCTTCCGAAGCTCGGAGCACGGGCGATGTGGGAGCGCGCGGGAAGTTTTGGTCGGAGGCGATTTCTTCGTATCAAAGGAGCTTGGATGTGTGGAAGAGGATTCCGAATCCCAGCCGCCTGAGTGGGAATGATTATCTGGCAACTTTGCCGCACGAAGTAACAGCCAGGTTAGCAACCTGCAGGGACGAACTGCAGCGCGTTGCATTGAAATAGTTATCTGGCATTCCGTGTGGTGGTAGGGATCCTTCGACTCCGCCGGAGTTTCTCTTCGTACACTCCGGCTCCGCTCAGGATGACAAAACGTTGAGGAGGAAACAGGAGAGCGCGGAAGAATTCCCCCTTGCTCGTCAAGCGCGCTGGAGTAACGCGGGCAGTGGTTACCATTGAGACCTGATTTAACCCCCTGAGAGCGCGCTAATCTGCTTATCTGTCAATCTGTTGGAGTAAATAACTCCGCTGGTTCTACTCCCTTCGGAGAGATTGTCGGGTCTGTGGCACCCGCCTATAATCGACCTACTCTGGTTGATGATTCTCCGTTCAGGTTCCGGGTAGAACAAGGGAGGGCTTGGTTTGTCTGGACGAGTCTCCCAGCGAAGGATTGGTGAAAGGACAAACGCCCGGATATGCGAAAACGCCTGCAACTAACCTGGATGCTGACGGCGTCGACAGTACTCGCGACCTCCTTCACTCTCACCTCTGCGGCGCGAGCCGCTGAAGGCGATGACAAATCGCACGGGATCGCCACGACCGAGGAACACGGCCGCAGGATCTACGTGAATGATGACGCTCCGGCAAAGGAACGCGTCGCCCCAACCCCTCAGCCGAGAAAATCGACACTGGTCTACTGGAGCAGCAAGGAAAGCCGCTGGAAGCCAGTGCCTTCGGCAAATACGGCTTCAGGCCGGGCGGCACGTTCGGCGGCAGCAGAAGTGAGCCAGTTCTATGGCCGTGATTCGACGCAGGGTGCGAACGCAAAGATTGTCGCCGCCAACTCTCACGGACATCAGGTTTCGCCGGAAGAAGTCGATCAAGCGATTGTGATGGCGGCTGCGCGGCACAATGTGGATCCCAACCTGGTGCGGTCCGTGGTGAAGGTCGAGTCGAACTTCAATTCCAATGCGGTATCGCGCAAAGGAGCGATGGGACTGATGCAGTTGATGCCCAAGACCGCCCGCGAACTCAAGGTGAAGAATCCGTTTGACCCGCAGCAGAACGTGGATGCGGGCGTACGGCATCTTAAGTATCTGCTGGAAAACTATAATGGAGATGTAAACCTGACCCTCGCTGCGTATAACGCCGGTGAGGGCGCGGTTCGGCGCAGCGCGGGAGTCCCGCAATATAGTGAGACACAGGATTATGTGCGGAAGATTACAAGGCTTTATTACGGCGGCGACGTTTCGTCGGCCGGGACAGGCCGCGATCCCGTGCGGGTTCAACGGGATGCGCGGGGCGTGCTTTACATCAGCAACACGGAATAGGTTGCGAGCATCTGTACCAAGGGTGGGATAAGACCCTAAAGGGGATAGAAAATCCTTTCTTCTGGCAATGGCGGCCAGAAGTAGGCACCCTAGAGCAAAGAGCAAGTTGTATTTGAAATCTCTCAGGTACCCAGGCAGTTCAACTGCAACGGCGGTATAAGACGCGAGCAGGGGCGCCTTTTGTGTCGTGAACAGCGCGACGCTGCGCGGCTCGCTCAGGTCCTTCGGCCCGTAAAAAGAATGCGGGCCTAGGGATGAGATACGGATCGAACTTGAAAGTGACCCTGACCCACCGAGGTTTATGCTCGGCAGCGCTGCTTGTCCTGGCAGTGCTTTCGTCGATGCCGGCGCATGCCCGTCCCCGCCATAGCGAATCCTGGGCAAGAGAACGCTTTGCCGCTGCCGAGCGCATGCGGGAAGCCCTGAACGGACGTCCTCTCACGGAGCGAACTAGGCGCGACTACCAACGCGTGCTGAATGCATACCGCTATGTGTATTACGGGGCGCCTGCTTCCACGAAGGCGGATCCGAGCGCGGTTGCGGTTGCTGAGACGCTGGTAGAGATGGGGCGGCGCTTTGACGATGACAAGATCCTGAACGAAGCGGTGGCGCAATATAAGTTCCTGCGGCGGGAATATCCTGGGAGCAAATATCGCTGCGATGCGCTGTTTACCATCGGGGAGATCTACAAAGATGATCTGGACGATCCCGAACAGGCGCGGGCGACCTTCGAAGAGTTCCTGAAGCGCTATCCGCACAATCGGCTGGTTGAGGACGCACAGCAGGCGATTGCTGACCTTAAGCACGAATCAGTCGAGAAGAAGGCGCAGGCCGAGTTGGACGCGCAATCCGAGAAAAAGGCTGAAGCCAAATCGGGCGCGGGAATCGGGGACAGACCCAAGAACCTCGTTCAATCTGCTGGCGCTCAGCCGGAAAGCAAAGGGACTGACAGAACGGAGACAGCGAGCTCTGAGGTTGAAGACTCTCACTCGCACAGGCTGCCACGAGTTACTGCAATCCGCCACTGGTCGACGCCTGACTACACCCGGGTAGCCATCGATCTGGAGAGCGAGGTAAAGTTCGGGTCATCGCGGATTTCAAGTCCTGATCGTATCTTCTTCGACTTGCGCGACACAAAACTCGCATCAACCCTAGTTGGGAAGAGCTTCGACGTCGACGACGGATTCCTGAAGAAGATTCGCGTGGCGCAATTTCAGCCGGGACGTACACGCGTCGTGCTGGAAGTCGACAATCTCTCCACGTACGAAGCATTTCTCTTGCCCAATCCGTACCGGCTGATTATTGACATTCATGGCAAGAACGACAAGATCGCGCACACAAAACTGAGCAAACAAGAAGCTGCTTCACTGGCCGACGTGGAAGCTCCTCCGCAGGTGGAGACGAAGGCGCACGTTCCGCAGCCCGTGGTGAAGGCGGATATGAAGGCGCTGGCGGGGAAGCCGGCAACCAAGAAAGAAGAGATCCACGATCAGAGCGCTGAGAAAAGTGATGCTGCTGAAGCCAGTTCATCCAGGGAAGGAAGCAAGAGCAGCGAGACAGCCAAGTCAAATCCTCCAGTGAAGAAAGTCATTGTCGATAACGATGATGACGAGTCAACCGAGCCAGCGGTCACAGCCAAGGCTGCGCCTCGGACAAAGAAGAGAACTTCGAAGAGAGAAAAAGCAGAGAGTGTCGATGATGAGGATTCTCCGGCGGAGAAGGCGTTGAACGATGCTCCGGCATCACCTTCCAGCCGGAGCAAGTCGTCCTCGCGACTGAGCGCCAGACACAAAGACTCAGACCTGGACATTCGGGTGGCCAAGCCTACCGCGAACGGCGACCGTTCGCTGATTCGCACCTTGGGATTGAAAATCGGCAGGATCGTGATTGACCCCGGACACGGCGGACATGACACCGGTACGATCGGACCAAATGGCTTGCAGGAAAAAGACCTGGTGCTTGAAGTCGGGCGGCGTTTGGGAAAGATGCTGGAGACACGTTTAGGAGCGGAGGTGGTCTATACCCGCAAGGATGATACCTTCATTCCGCTGGAGACGCGCACTGCGATTGCGAACCAGCAACGCGCGGACCTGTTCATCTCGATTCATGCGAATTCCAGCCACGATGCGGCGGCGCGTGGGGTTGAAACCTATTACTTGAACTTCACGTCGTCGGCGGATGCGCTCGAAGTCGCAGCGCGCGAAAACGCGGTGTCTGAGAAATCGATTTACGAACTCCAGGACCTGGTAAAGAAGATCGCGCTGAAGGAAAAGATCGAAGAGTCTCGCGAATTTGCGGCGGATGTGCAGTCGTCATTGCATAGCGGACTGGCGGCGAAGAATCCGGGAATCCGAAATCGTGGGGTGAAGAAGGCGCCGTTTATCGTATTGATTGGGGCGAATATGCCTTCTATCCTGGCGGAGATTTCCTTTGTTTCAAACCCCGGCGATGAGCACCGCCTGCAGACCAGCGAATACCGGCAGCGGATTGCCGAGTCTCTCTACCACGGCATCGCGAAGTACGTAGATGGGCTGAGTGGAGTAAAAATGGCCAGCAAGCTGGAAAAAGCCGCTGGCCAGTGAGTCTTGCCCGACACGAAACCGGTCTTACTGGATAGCGCTGCCCACCTGCGAGAAGACATTACTTGCATTGGATCCGATCAGGCGGACGGTGCCCACTACGATGACGAGAATGACTGCCAGCATCACGGAATATTCGGCGATATCCTGACCGCTTTCTTCAGACCAAAGCTGCCTCAACCACGTAAACGAACGATTACTTTTGTCGTCCATTGCTCCCTCTCCCTCTTTTTATGCGAGCGCCGAAACCGAAACCGGCTCACTAGACTGTTTTGATTGTTCCGCAAAGGTCAGTCCCCAAGCCTCTTTCTCGTGCGCCACGGCCTGCAGTCCTACTTGAAATTCTGACGTGCCCTTCAACTTCTTTGTCCACACCACCCGGAATTGCATCTTCCGCTGGCGGAAGAAGACGGTGACCTCTTCTTGCGCTGCCAGTTCGCGGCGAATGGAACCGAGCCGGACTCCCGAAGCAGTTACGTCGAGCGTGTGGGCTAGTTCTTCAAACGGCTTACCGGTGCAGTCTTTCCCTTTAATCCGAACCGGCAGAACCGCTTTTGTCCGGCTTCCCCGGCGTTTATTGTCCACACTGCTCACGCGCATTCTTTCTCCCGACCCTAGTGTGCAACGGCATGACGTGGTTGTGAATGGCCCCGACGTGTAGGGGGAGGGCACGGAAGTAATAGGAGGGAAAGGGGTTTTAATCCCGGCGTTTCAGTGGCTTATAGGCAGTCGCGGAAGTGTAGCAGCCTCGGGAAACTTTTCGGCAGCTCGTGTGGTCTAATAACGTATGGCGAAGTGCGGCCGAAAACACATTGGATTTCCGCGTTTTGTCTTGGTATCTGCCACTTTTGTATGTGTTCCTGCCTTATTATTTGGGGCTGTTTCGCCGAAGCTTCAAGATCCTCAAAGCCCAGCGGTTCTTCCGCAGGCCTTCGGAGGGTGGCAAATGCAGGGCGCTGCGCAAACCAGCAGCGATGCGGCTGCGGCCGACCCGACCAATGCAGAGACTCTCAAGGAATACCGCTTCATCGATTTCGCCTCGGCGACTTACACGCAGGATGACGGACGGACGCTGAAGATCCGTGCTGCACGGTTCGCCGATGCGTCAGGAGCCTTCGGCGCCTACCTGTTTTATTTGCAGCCGAACATGAACAAGGAAGCGATCGGCGACCAGGGAGTGTCTCTGGGCGACCGGGTCCTGTTTTATCGCGGGCATGTTCTAGTCGATGCGAAATTCAGCGCGCAGACGCCGACGTCTGCAGCGGAGTTGCGCGAACTGGCTGGTGTGTTACCTCGGCCCGGTGGAGGTTCGGGAAACTTGCCGTCGTTTATTCAGTTTTTGCCCCCGCGAAATTACATCGGCAACACGCAGAAGTATGTGATGGGTCCAGTTGCATTAAGGGCGCTGGACGCGCCGATCACCCAAGGCCAGGTAGATTTTGGCTCCAGTGCGGAGCTTACGCTCGCTCGTTACCAACTGCCGAGCGGCGAAGCGACCCTGATTCTGATTTCGTATCCCACGCCACAAATTGCTGCGGAGCATCTGCGGCGCATCGATGCTGCGCATCAGATTCCTGAATCCACGCAGGAAGGCGTTTCGACAATCAATGGATCGGGAACATTCTTCGACAAGCGCACGGGGCCGATCGTGGCGATTGCAACCGGCGGCATCTCAGAGAGCGATGCAAAATCGTTGTTGGGATCGGTGAACTGGAGAGCGACTGTAACCTGGAATTCTCCCACCAGTAACAGCGAAGTCCGCGATCTGTACAAACTGATCCTCAACATCGTGGTGCTATGCGCGATTCTTGCAGGGCTCGCGATCATTGCCGGCGTTGCGTTCGGTGGATTCCGCATTTTGATGAAGCGTTTCTATCCCGACAAGGTCTTCGATCGCCCTGAGCAGATGGAATTCATCTCGCTCCACCTAACGGAGACAGCGGTAAAGGGAGCCGTGCCTCGGGGAGGGGGTGCGGGGGCCCAGCTTCCCCAGAAACCTGCTTGATTTTTGGGTAAATGCCTTTAAAAGTATCGGCTTACAACCTCTTCGTGGGCGCTTTGTCTCAATTTGCTACACTTCCTGTCAATGTTAACGCATTCCGTAAGTTATTGAAAACAATAGCATTTATTTCCCAAAAATCGCTTGACACCCCTGTTTTTCGGCTCATAAGATTTCGGCAGAAAGTTTTGACGGAATCTAAAGCCTCCGTTGGAACTATTCTCCCTTGAAGAGAAGGCCGCCCAGTTGCCGGGTGGCCTTTTCGTTTTCCTCATCCCCATCTGTTTCCAGGCTTCGCGGGCGAATCGAGTTGTGTGGATGTTACTTTTGCGGAAGGCATCAACCACTAATGGTGCAGGTGCACAAAGGATTTTGGTGCGATCACTTCTTGTGTACCGAGTTCGAGATCGCTCGGCGTTTACGAGTTGTCTCAAAGAATCTTTTGATCTCAGACCAATATCTTCGCGTGATGTAGTTGGTGCTGATGTGGCCGCCACGCTTCAGGGTTTTGAGTCTGGCGCCGGTAATCTCTGCGAATTTTCGAGTTCGTTCATAGGGGACGCTTGGGTCGTCCATAGCGTGGAACATCAGCAACTTCGAGCCATCGACTTCGTTGCGACTGCTCCAGGGATTGTAGAAGTCGCCTGCTCGCAACTTCATCCAGTTCGCATCGTTGAGGCGATATGCATTGCCAAAGGCTTGTCGGATGTATTCGGCATAACTGGATTTGGAAGTCTCGGCTTTTTCCGCTTTGGCGAGGATGCTCCAGTCGACAACGGGGCAGTTGGCGACCACGCAATGGATTCTTGAATCCAGTGATAACAGGATTGCGGCGGCTCCGCCGAAACTTCCGCCAATGACAAAGATGCGTTCGGGTTTCAGGCGAAAGCGCTGTCCGAATGCGATTTCTGTGATTTCGGCGGGCAGTTCGTTGAGAATGTCGAGAACGTCTTCGTGGGGCGAGCGGGCCAAGAAGTCTCCGTCGCTCTCCCATGCGCCTCGGTAGCGGGGATAAATCACCCAATACCCATTTTGCGAGAGAAATTCTGCGAGCGGTTGCTTGCGCGGAATCGAGGGCATGCCGTCGCACAAGATGATCAACCGCTGCTTCTTGCGCTCGCGGGAGGGCGGGAGGAACTCCGCGACAATTTCGCGGGCGAACCGAGTTCTGAACATGGCCGGCATTATCTCGCATTTCCAAGGGACATCAGAACGCTTAACCATCGAGTTCACGAAGCTTCAGGATGGAAGGTTCATGAATCTTCGCATTCGTCGATCGTCACGTTAAGGACGTGCCGTGAGTAACAGACCGCCAACAGGAAATTCGAAGCAGTTTGGTAAACTAAATATGGCCAATCCAAAGCCGACGTAGCTCAGTTGGTAGAGCAGTCGATTCGTAATCGACAGGTCATCGGTTCAAGTCCGATCGTCGGCTCCATTCTCACCCGCTCTGGGCGTGATTTTACGAATTCAGCTTCAACAGGCAGTCAATGTTCTAGTGTCACGATCCGTCGTGGGGGTTGCGCTTTTGGCAACGAACCGCGCGCACGAAGGCGACATCTAACCAGCGAGTGGAAGGAGGGCCGCTATGGCGAGGATTGAGGGCATTGACCCCAGGCAAGCGTCGTACTTGATGCGTCGGGTATTCAAGAAAGTTCGCGAGATGTCGGGGCGCGATCTGACTCCGCAAAAGATCAAGGCGCGAGTGCCTCGGGTTTTCTGGGAGGATGCCATCGGCGAGTGGCTGCTTGGCCAGAAAGCGGCGATTCCTCATCGTCAGCAGATGCTGTTAACCCTGCGCACCTCCGTACGGGTGGGCTGTCCTTTCTGAATCGACGCCAATTCTGCCGGCGGCAGAATGTATGGTCTAACAGACGACGAGATCGCTTCGATTCGTGAAGGCAGATTTGACGACTTTGAGGAGCCAGATCGGAGCCTGTTGAGGATGGCGGATGCGATGGCCGACACCCCGGCCAACGTTGGCGATGAACTCTACGCGGAATTGCGGAAACACTTTTCCGAAGAACAGCTCATTGAATTCGCTGCAAGTGCGGCTCGGGAAAACTTTCGAGCACGCTTCAACCGCGTTTTTGACGTCGAGAGCGATGGACTGTATCGCAAAGGATTACACTTCAAACTGCGCCGAGCCGCATGATCTTCATGCCATACCGTTGAAACCACGGCAGTGAATCCTAAGCAGAATGAGGAAGTGTATCCGCAAGCCCCTCATTCGATAGAGTTTCTCTTTGCTTGATAGCTTGCACTCCTCGCTAGCGAAGGGTCCGATTCAGCCGGCGGCCTTCGGTACCTCACCCGCCTGATTACCAACGAAGATAGATATTATTTCGCAGAAAACGCGCGGTGCGACGCGCACCCTGGTTCCATATGAAACACCGGAAGGGTCACGAACGACAACGATTTTTCTATTATCCTTACGGAGCCGTTATCAATTCTGAATTTCCCTATGGCAAAGCCAGATAGAACTCCGACTATCGATGAATACTTGCGCGAGCGCCTGATGCCGGTGGAAGGTGCGATTCCGCACATTCGCGGGATCGAGATGTTTGGGAACTCGATTCCAGTGGGAACGGTGGGCGGGGACCTGTTTGAATACATCAATTTTGAACAGCGCTATGACCTTGAGGCGCGCATTCAGCAAGCGCAACGGCTCTCCAAAGAGTTTCTCGAACCGCTCCCTCCTGGCTCCGTGGTGCGCAATGCTGTCGATGACCAGGTGCAATGGCTGAAGACAACGCCCGGCTACAAACCGGAAATGGAAACCGAATACCGATTCGCGAGAAGTTCCGAGCAGGAGCGAGTTGCCCAGGAGTTGCGTGACCTTTATTCGACAGCTGGCGTTCTTATTGTGGACGCCCAGGGACACGGAATCATATCGGCGAAGATCGCGTCTACGGTGCATGACACATTTCACGCGCTGATGCTGACTGAACTGGATCGGTACGGCAGAACGACGCCAATGCTTTTAGAGAATCTCAACTTGCGGCTCGCACAGTCAGTTACCGCGCGGAACGCGTTGGGTGTTGCGGAGAGAGAGCGCGCTCGCGAGATCGCGACGATGGTGTATGGCGAGGTGCGCCCCGGAGGTCATTTCCGATTCGCGAACTTTGGCCATCCTCCCCCGCTGGTTTTCTCGGCGGAATATGGCAAGTTCATGAACATCAACCAAAGCCGGATGGTACGGTTTCTTGCCCTCGGCCTGCAGATCCCCGCTGATCATCCGGATCGCAAGAAATATTATTCGTTAAATCTACAGCAGACCGAGTTCGACACTTCAGATCTGGGTGAGATCACGTTGATGAGTCCGGGGGACATTATCGTTCTTTACACGGATGGAGTTTACGACGGCAGCGATCCAGAGGCACGCGAGCAACTCGAAGCCGTGATGCGCGAGCATCAGCGGCAGCCGGCCAGAGAAATTTGCAATGCGCTGCTGGATTATGCGGCAAGGCAGGATGACAAACTGCGGGAGCAGGGCGATGACGACGTGATCGACGACAAAACTGTATTCATCATCAAACGTACTGGTTAGCGGGAGTCGTACTCTGACCCAAAAAACGCCCTCATGCTGAAGAATCAAACAAACCCTGTCCTCCGAAAATCGGAAGACAGGGCAGGATTACCTTCAAGGTTCTTGTCAGGGCCGCGTCAGGAAAATGGGCAGTCCTAGCTTCTTGACATATGTCGGGCGGTAGCGATCGGTGTTGTACATCGATTCGATGTCGACTTTGCGCGGGCCGAGCTTGGGATCGGGGATTGGCACCATCGCGTAGCGGCCTTCGTTGATCGCGGTCATCAGGCCGGACTTGCCCGCTTCCAGGGCGTCCATAGCCATGCCAGCGAACGTGAATCCCACCATACGGTCGACGAAGTCGGGGCTGCCCGAGCGCAGGTCGTAGGTCAGGTCGCTTACAACTGTTTCTTCGCCCGTTGCGCGCTTGATCTCATCGCTGAGGTCTTCGGCGACGCTCATCTTCTTGCGGTGCCCGAATGCGTCGGGCTCGCCGTATTCCCTCACCTTGTAGCCCTGCCACTCAGCCCCTTCAGAAAGAATGACGATGGCATAGTTGCTCGGGTTGATGCTCTTGTCGTGCATGAGTAGATCAATCAGGTGCTTGAGATCGACCTTGTACTCCGGAATGCAGCAACGCTCGGCGGTGACAAATGCGGTATAGAGCGCGGTGTAACCGGCATCGCGGCCGAACACGCGGAAGATACCGACGCGCTCGTGAGAGCCGATCGTGGTTCGCTGGCGGTCGATCGCGTCCATGGCCCGGGTGATCGCCGTTGAAAATCCAATGCAATATTCGGTGTTGCGGACGTCGTTGTCCATGGTCTTAGGCACGGCCAGCACTTTCATGCCTTGGCGATCGAGTTCGGCGGCGTAACTCAGAGTGTCGTCGCCGCCGATTGCGATCAGGTAATCGAGTCCGAGCGCTTCGATATTTTTAAGTACACCCGGCGTGACATCGTAGACGGTGCTGGTTACGCCCTTCTTCGTCGATTCCTTGGGTTCGAACTTCTGTCCCTGCATAGCCGGAGGGACCTTTTTCATCTTTGTGGGATTGGTGCGCGAGCTGTGCAGGAAAGTGCCTCCTGTGCGGTCGATGGTTCTCGTGTTTTCGCGATCCAGGGGAAGGATGTACCGCTCCTTGCTGGCGGCATCACTCAGGTTAACGTGAGTAAGTCCTTCCCAGCCGCGGCGGATTCCGACTACTTCGCAACCGAGTTCCGCGCCCCGGTACACGACTGATTTAATTACCGAGTTTAATCCGGGGACGTCGCCGCCGCCGGTGAGTATGCCTATACGTCGATTTGCCATGTATCGTCCTTTATGTATGAGGAAGTAACAGCCGGCGAAGTTCAGAAGAGAACAGCGTATGCTGAACTACACCGTTCGACACGATCAGGAACTTTCTATTTTATCGGTTGGGAGCCCACGCCGCTATCCCCGGACTGCCGATCGTATCTTGGGGGTTCCGGAAACGGCACTCTTCAAGGTCTCATCCTTCGAAATGAGTTCTAGCACTCTCCGGGTCATTTCTTCATCCGTGTTAGGTGCGGTGCGGATTTCCACTGGATAACGGACGAGGAGTTCAAGGCCACTATCGGCGAACTGCAGCCGCGCCTCGGGTCGGGGCATATCAACGAGAATGTCGACGCGCCGCTCGATTGCTGCGTGTTGACGTTCGATCTCTGCACGGTATTTCGAATAGACATTGTTGACAAGGGCCATCAACTTTTGTTCCGTGGCCGTGTGATCCGCATGCGGAGCTATGGTCACGACAACCTCATGCCAGGTGTATTCCGTTCCTGGAATTTGACGGAAAAGCGGCGTGCCAGTCTGAAAGAGAACGGAATTGGAAAAGGCGACAATGCGTCCAGTCGGATAAAAGTCCAGCCCTGTCCCGGCCAGTTCCATGACGTACATGCGAACGAGTCCGATGTCGACAACGTCACCGGTGATTCCCGCAACACTGATGCGGTCTCCCACGCGAATGCCGTAACGACCGATAATGAAGAAATAGGCGGCGATGGAAAGCAGCACGGCTTGGAGGCCTACAGCAATGCCGGCGGTAATAAATCCGGCGAATGTTGCCAGCGAACTGAACTGGCTGACGAATCCGAAAGTCAGGACGACGCAGACCAACAATCCGATTACAACACGCCGAAGGACAAGGAATTGCCGTCGGCGACGAGGATCGCCAATATACCGGAATGTTACCCGGCGCCATACTTCGGAGAGAATCAGGACGGCCGCCAGGGCCGCCAGGATTGCCAGCACGCGCAAAAGTACTGCGCGGAGAATGTATTTTGACTCGCGACCGATCGAATCGCGCCATTGGTCGAGATTCGTGTGACTGCTGTTAAGGACGATGACTTCCTGGCTCAGAGGAAGCAGTGCGGCCGAGAGCTGTTTGAATCTGTCATTGATGTCTTGCAATTGCGTGCGTTGGGCTTGGAGTTGCTGCACATTGGCAGTGGTGTTCTGGCCGGCCAGTTGCTGGCTTTGTTGAATCGTTGCGCGTAACGCGTCTCGCAGCGGCTTTCGCAATTGTTCGGCCGCGTCTCTTGTGTAATTCGCCTCTTTAATGACGCTACCGATCTGGCGCATGGCGCTGGTGTAGTCGTAGAGTGTCATGGCGTCGCCGATGAGCCCTCCGGAGTTCGCGAGGCTTGGCTTTGATGGGGATTTTGCTGCTTCCATCTTTTCTTGCGTTCCGGCCGGTTTTTCGGGGCTGGAGCGACCTAGCACCTCGGGAACAGACTGGGCCAAGCGATTGATGTCACCTTCCAACCCGCCCACTGCTTCGCCATTGTTTTCGACAAATGCTGCCATCTTTTGAATAGCATCGAGCAGGGACTTCTGTAGTTCGAGTTCGCTCTGCAGCGCGTCGCGTTGCGCTTCGAGTGGAGTTCGCTTTGAAGAGGGCGTCTTGCGAATCTTCGCATTGGCAGCTTCGATCTGGGACTGCAGTTGATTGATCTGGGCTGTCGTCTTGGCGCGCAATTGAGCCAAGTTCTGCTGCTGCGCGCTTCCAGGAGAGTTCTGGCCATCGGCGCCGTCCTTCGTCCCTCCCAGAATCGAGCTCGCCACTTTGGCGGATTGAAATGCCAGTTGTACCGCCTGGGCTCCAAGGGCTCTCCCGTTTTCCTGATAGATCGCGTCGCTGGGTAGACCGACATCGCGAATCCCGGTCGTCGACTGCCGATAGAAGGCGATGACCTGATTGAGGTGGTGCAGCAGTGCATTCGAGTCCAGCTGAACCTGCGGAAGACTGGTGATCGGCTGTGAATTTGAATGCGCGGAAGGTTGGGTCGTAGCGGGTTGCTTTGAATCCTGAGCGCTACCTTCACCACCAGCAAGTTGAAGAAAAGCAATGGCTGCGAAACATGCGAAATTGCGAACAGAGCCGTTCCATTTCATGCCTGTTCTTGGACGCACTTTTGCGATAGAACGAAAACGACTTTTTCACGTGATATTTATCAGAGTGGGGTTAAAAGGGTTGCGATCCTCGCGACATCCGTGGTGGCAGACGCTTTCTTAGGGTTCCTCGAAGGCTTTCGCTCTTCTTGAGAATGACAAGCGCTTTAGACTTGGACAATGGAAGCCTATTTTTCTTCAATTAGGACCAGATCCCACGGCTTAAGAGTGATCTTTTGCGATGATGCGATCGCACTTTGGCTCAGCAGATCTGTGCCGTTTTTATGCGAATAGCCGAATGTCTGCTCGGCACTCGAGTAATTCAGGTAGTAGTGAATCATTTTTCCATTTCGATTCGTTCCGTGCTTTGCACGCACGCTGGCGGGAAGGTTCTGATCGGGTCCGACAACTCCGGCGCGCTGCATCACATCGAGCAGCACTTTGCTCTGCAGTGCGTCTGACAGAACTGTGCCTTCGTAAGTGAAGGAGCCTTTTCCGAAAGTATTGCGGGTAATCGCAGCGAATTTGCCAAAGAATGGGTGATCGTAAGAGGCCATTGCTTGAGCTGTATCGAGCGTCAGCAACTCCGCCCAATCGGTGACCTGATTTTCCTTTCCTGCATGAAACGGATCGCCTTTCAAGGCGAGTGGTTGTCGCAGGCTGGAGAACTCCTGGTAATGAAATCCAGCGGCCTCGCGCAGAGTGGCAGGCATGGTAGCCCATCGGACGGTATCGTATTCGTTGGTGAAGCCGCTCTTGAAGGTCATTACCACGTTTCCGCCGTTGCGAACATAATCGACTAACTTGTTCAGAAGCGCATCGCTGGCGACGTACAGGGGCGGCACAACGATGACTTTATAGTCCGCGAGATTAGTACTCTCGGGAAAAATGAAATCCACTCCGACGTTGCTCTGATACAGCACGTGGTACATCTGCCGCAGGAGCGTGCGATAGTTGGTCTTGTCGCTGAACTTCATGAACTCGATGCCCCAGTACGAGTCCGAGCTATACAGGATGGCCACCTGATTTGCAGGCTTGAGATTGGCGATCTGCGGGCCGATGCGGCGCAGCTCATGCGCCGTCTTGCTCATCTCCTGATAGGGACGACCGGGTTCGAGATCGTGCCCAAGAATCCCTTTCCAGTACGTTTCTTGTCCGTATTGAATGGAATGCCAGTGCCAGTACTCGACCATGTTCGCGCCCGATGATAGATGCGTGTACACATCGAGCCGCAGTTGTCCGTCATACGGAGGGAACTGGCTTTTCGAATCCCATCCAATGGTGTCGCCATTTGTCTCAGTAACCAGATAGTTCGTTCGCTTCAGTGAGCGGCCAAAGTCACCCTGGTAGGAAGAATCCTCGCCGTCGTACTCATCTTGCGGAGCGTGATGATAGGGATTGACGGCCACGACATCGAGGGTCTTGGAGATGTCATATTCGTCTACTTCAGGACGCGGCGGCCCGGCGAAATCCTGCGTCACGAACTGATCGGGGCGCTTGTACGCATTCACAAGGGAGGCCTGCCAAGCAAGAAAGTCAGTCGTGATCGACTGAGCGTAACGCTGCCACTCGAGCTTCCATCCGGGATTCAGAATGCCGCTCTCAGGAGGAATCTCGGTCCAGTCATTCAAGCGCTGACCCCAGTAGTTGAGTCCCCAAACTTTGTTTAGTTCGTCTACGGTCTTGAACTTGTGTTGCAGGTATTCGACGAATCCGTCTTGAATATCCTTGTTGGCGGCCCCGCCGGGCGGAGTTTCGTTATCGATCTGCCATCCGATGACTGCAGGATTGTCCTTGTAGTGTTCGGCGAGTTTGCGAATGACGCGCTCGCAATAGAAACGGTACGTCGGATTCATGAGGTCTGCGTTCTGGCGCATCCCGTAAGTGATAGTTCGGCCATCGAGCCGTGTCATCACGATCTCGGGATGCTTCTTGTACATCCATGCCGGGATCGAGTAAGTGGGAGTTCCCATGATGACTTTGATTCCAGCCTTTTGCATTGCGGCGACGACGCGATCCATCCATGCGTATTCAAAACGGCCATCTTCGGGCTCCCACAATCCCCAACTGGACTCGCCCATACGCACTACGCTGATACCGGCCTGTTTCATTAACTCAACGTCTTTGTCGAGACGCTCGTAGGGCATGTATTCGGGATAGTAGGCGGCACCGTAGAGGATGGTGTCCAAAGTGTCGGGATGGAAGACGGTTTGTGCGGCTGGTTGCTGAATCGAGAAAAGAAAGAAGGCGGCGACAAACAGCCTCAAATCATGGAACATGGGTTCCTCTGCCAGGTATGAATTCTTGCGGCGCCATTCTTTTCGATTGCGGCCTCGGAGTCAAATCATGTGGAAACCGTCGAAAGGACCGACGGGATGCCTCGATCATGGCCGAATGTATTGTAAGTTATTGTAAATAAATACGTTACCATTTACCTACCCATTCGTGCCATATCTGGCACCGAGGAGCCATTTACGGTTGATGAGGGTAGAGCTACATTAGTCCTCGAGCAGCACTTGGGGGAGGGCTGATCAACAGACGTCCCAAGACTCAAATTGAGTCTGGGGCGTTTTGTTTTGCGCGCGAAAATCTGCGTGCCCGTCATCATGTGTCAGTGCGCGACGCAACCCCGACTGACACGCGCATAAGGTAACTCCATTTGATGTTCCCGACGTCATTCAACGCCAGTGCCAGGCGATAGCACTGTGGGGCCATTGGCTCTTTTTCGAGTCAGAGCTAGAGTGGTTCTCGAGCAGCACTTGGGGGAGGGCTGATCAACAGACGCTCCACGACTCAAACTGAGTCATGGGGCGTTTTGTTTTGCGCGCGAATGTGGCATTCGCCTTCGTGCCCTTCGTGGTTGTCGGTTTGAGAGTCTCAACCACGAAGCAATTTTAGGTAGTGCTCGCACGCTGCTCTTTCTTGTTCTCAACTCATCAACCCTCGTGCCACCGAATAGCACTCCCGCGCCATTTCCCGATTCTTGAGTCAGAGTTAGAGTTGTTCTTGAGCAGCACTTGGGGGAGGGCTGATCAGCAGACGTCCCACGACTCAGACCGAGTCATGGGGCGTTTTGTTTTGCGCGCGAGAATCGGAGATGCTCGTCCGGCGTTTTTCATGATTTTTTCGGCCTTAAGAGCTTGAACCACGAAGGACACGCGAAGGTTCAAGAAACACACCGATACCGCGACAGGCCACACAGTGATAAATTTGTTGGCGACTTTCTAGTTGATCCACCGAAGTTATTAGGAGCTTGCATGCCCGCCCCCTGGGCCCGCCGCGAATTCCTGGCGGGAATGGCTGCCATGACCGCCGCTACCACGCTCTCTCGCTTTGCCTCTGCTGTTACCACTGTTCGACCGTTTCGTGTTTCTGTAATCAACGACGAAATCTCGCAGGATTTCGGCCATGTGTGCGAGGTCGCTTCTCGCGACTTCGGCATGGGATGGATCGAACTCCGGAGCATGTGGAAGAAGAATATAGTCAGTCTCGACGAGAAAGAGGTCGCCGAGGCGCGCCGTATTCTCGACAAGTTCCAACTGAAGGTTACCGACATCGCCAGCCCCTTGTTCAAGGTGGATTGGCCGGGCGCGCCGAAATCAAAATACAGCGAGGAAAAAAGCTTTAACGCCAGCTTCGACCTCAGCCAGCAAGATGAGGTCCTCGAACGCGCGATCGCCATGGCCAAATCGTTTGGAACAGACAGAGTTCGGTGCTTCGATTTCTGGCGCCTAGAGGATCAGTCTCCCTACCGGGCAGCCATCAACGACAAACTGCGGGACGCGGCCGTCCAGGCTGAAAAAAAGGCGATCATCCTGGTTCTTGAAAACGAACCCGCCTGCAACACTGCGACTGGCGCGGAAGCAGCGAAGACTCTCAGTGCCGTTCAATCGAAGTCGTTCATGCTGAACTGGGATCCTGGGAACGCAGCCGCTCAGGGAGAAACTCCATATCCCGACGGATATAAGCTCTTGCCGAAAGATCGCATAGGGCATTGCCACTGCAAAGACACGGTGAAGAAGGGCAGTGGCTACGATTGGGCTCCGATGGGCGGTGGCATGATCGACTGGGCCGGACAGTTCAAAGCCCTCAAGCGCGATGGATACGCGTTCGCCGTGAGCCTGGAAACTCACTGGAACGGCGGGGGCACGCCGGAAGAATGCTCACGAAAGAGTTGGGCAGGGATGGAGAAGTTACTGAAAGAAGCAGATGCCTGGTAGCAGTGATCAGTGGAAGTGACCAGTGACCAGTGACCAGTACGAGCGGTATGGACCCATTCGAGGATTGTACTGACCACCGATCACCGACCACTAACCACTCATTTTGGAGGAACGATGACCGAACAAACCCGACGCACATTTCTCAAGCAAGCAGCCATCGGTGCCGCAGTGCTGGCTTATCCGTCTTCCAAAGTTCTGGGAGCGAACGATCGCATTCGCGTGGGCATGATCGGTGTCGGCGATCGCGGGAATGATCTATTGGATCAAATCGTGAAGGTCCCGAATGTGGAGCTGGTTGCGATGGCAGACATCTATAGCCGTCGACGGGATCAAGCAAAGAGCAAAGTACCAAGCATCCAGACGTTCGATGATTACCGTCGGCTCCTCGACATGAAGGACATCGATGGTGTCATCGTAGCTAGTCCGCTTCATATCCATGTGCGGCACTTCATCGATACGCTGGCCGCGGGAAAGGATCTCTACGCCGAAAAAACGATGACCTGGTCGATTCCTGAAGCTGACAAGTGCCTGTCCGCAGCCAAGGGCTCTGATCGGGTTGTGCAAATCGGATTGCAGCATGAAAGCTCGGGGGCACTGGTCGATACGAAACAGCTGATCAAAGACGGCGCTATCGGCAAAGTGACCCACGTCGAGTCATGGATGAGCCGCAATACACCTCACGGCAAGGGACAGTGGGTGCGCCCTGTTCCCGCGGACTGCACGCCCCAGAACGTCGACTGGAAAGCCTTTCTGAACGGGCGTCCCGACCGGCCGTTCGATGGATTCAAGCTGATCAACTGGCGTTTATTCTGGGAGTTTTCAGGCGGAAACTGCGCCGAGAACATGGTGCATCAGATCGCATGGATCATGTCGGCGCTGGACTTGCCACTGCCGTCCGCAGCTTACATGTCAGGAGGGGTTTTCTCAGAGAAGGACGGCCGCGAGGTTCCCGACACCATCGCTGTCACACTGGAGTTCCCAGATACCGTTGTGACCTGGCAGTCAATGTTCAGCAACCGCCACTACGAACTTGGAGACCGCATCCTGGGAAGCGACGGTACGATCGAGCATCATCTCGAAGAGCCGATTCAGTATTGGCCCGAAAAAACGAATCGCCCGAGCGGTGAAACCATGAAAGGCAAGACGCCGAATCAGAACCATATGCAAAACTGGATTGATTGTGTCCGCAGCCGTGGCGTCCCCAATGCTCCGGCCGAGATTGGATATCGTTCGGCGATTGCGGTGCACATGGCAAATCTTTCGTACAAGAAGAAACAGCGGGTCACGCTGGAGGAAGCCAAAGCGTTCGTCCCAGAGTACTAGGGCTCTTCCCGCGGGAACGTCATCCGCATTGCCTCGCACGCGTTGTACCCGCAGGGGTAAGGTTCTTAATCTGTCAATTCAAAAGGAAGCACGCGAACGCATGATCGCTGCCGTGGATATCGGTGGAACCAAGATCGCAGTCGGCGTTGTGGATCACCAAGGACAGGTCCTTACCCGGGCGCAAACACCTACGGACGCAACACAGTATTCAAACGGGCTTGAGGCAATTGTACAAATGCTTCGGCAAGCCGAGGCGGATGCAGGGCAGAAAATCAGCGGCATCGGCATCGGAGCGACAGGTCCGGTCGATCCGATTCGTGGCGAGTTTGGCGACGTGGATTTCCTCCCCGGATGGCGGGGTAAAAATCTGGTCAAGGATTTGGCACAACGATTCAGCGTCCAGGTGGCTATGGAGAACGATGGTGACGCAGCGGCTTTGGCAGAGGCGGGATGGGGAGCGGGCCGGGATCGCTCCCGGCTCATTTACGTGACGATTGGTACCGGAATTGGCGGCGGAATCATTCTTGACGGCAAGCTCTACCGGGGCGTCGATGGGGCACATCCAGAAATCGGGCATCATGTAGTTGATCCGTCGGGACCTGAGTGCTCATGCGGATTTCGCGGATGCTGGGAATCGTTAGCGGCAGGTCCAGCCATGGTGACCTGGATCGAGCGTCATGCCCCACCGGGTTATCTGCACCGGCAAGGCATCACGGCGAAACGGATCTGCGAGCTAGCGCAACAGGGCGATGAACTCGCAGAGCAGGCGGTTGAGCACGAGAGCTACTACCTGGGACTTGGGCTGGCCAATCTCATCAATCTGTTCACTCCCGATGCGATTGTTTTGAGTGGAAGTGTGATGAAAAGCGCAGGTCTGTTTATGGATCGAATCCGCGATGTGATCCGGCAAGGGTGTCGCTTTGTTCCCGCCGAAAAGACGGAGTTGACACTGGCCTCATTGGGAGAGGACACCAACCTGATCGGCGCCGCCAGAGTTTGGCATTACAGGTTCGCGTAAGAATCCCCCGCTTTAGTTCCCCACGCTGATCTGATAGTGTTTTGAGTTCGCCAAATGGCTGTGATGTATGTCACAGATTCCGTCGGCTGCTCGTGAAAGGATTCTTCCCCGGAGCAGGACGGCATTGCCACCGAGGCCCAGAATTTGACGGCTGCGGAAAGGACCAAAGCCCAAGTGATCGTCGGAGTTCCGAAAGAAAGCTATCCCGGGGAGCAGCGAGTCGCGCTGGTCCCGGTTGTTATTCCCAATCTCATCAAAGCCGGCCTGGAAGTTGTCGTAGAAGCAGGAGCCGGCGAGCAGGCGGGATATCCCGATGCTGCTTATATCGAGAAGGGCGCGCAGATTGTGCCCGACCGGACTGCTGTCTTCGGAACTGCCGACATTGTCGTGCAGGTTCTGTGCTACGGATCGAACGATGTGACCGGCAAAGCCGATTTGCCTCTGTACAAACGCGGACAGGCTCTAATCGGGTTCCTCAGGCCGTTCGGGTCCGCCGAAGTTGTGCAGCAGATCGCGCAGGCCGGGGTCACATCTTTTTCGGTGGAACTGATACCGCGTACCACCCGGGCACAGAGCATGGACGCGCTGTCTTCGATGGCGACGGTCTGTGGCTACAAGGCCGTGCTGCTTGCTGCGGAAACATCGCCGCGCATCTTTCCCATGATGACCACTGCTGCGGGCACGATCACTCCGGCGCGAGTCTTTGTTATAGGTGCAGGAGTGGCGGGGCTGCAGGCAATCTCGACTGCACGCCGCCTGGGTGCGGTTGCGTCGGCTTATGATATGCGTCCCGCCGCAAAGGAACAGGTGCAGAGCCTCGGGGGACGCTTTGTGGAGTTGCCGATCGAAGCGCAGAATGCGCAGGATGCGCGCGGCTACGGAGTGGCTCAGGATGAAACTTTCTACGCCCGTCAGCGTCAACTTCTGACCAAGGTCGTGGCGGAGAGCGACATCGTTATCACTGCAGCCGTCATTCCGGGGAAGAAGTCTCCTGTTCTGATTACTGCTGACATGGTGAAAGGAATGGCTCCTGGTTCGGTAATCGTCGATCTCGCTTCCGAACGCGGCGGCAACTGCGAACTGACGCGCACGGGTGAGGTAGTGAAGACGCAGGGAGTTACGATCATCGGCACGATCAACCTGGCGAGCACAGTTCCGTATCATGCCAGCCAGATGTATGCGCGCAATCTAACGAATTTTCTGGTCTATATGGTGAAAGATGGCAAACTGCAGTTGAATCTGCAGGATGAGATTGTGCGGGAAACTTTGATCACAAACGGCGGAGAGATCGTGAACGCGCGGGTGCGGGAATCTTTCAAGCTCCCGGCGCTGGCGCCGGCAGGCAATTAGTCTCTCAAGGACGCGGCGATAGCCGTGTCTAGTTAATTGTTTTTGGGAATTGTCATCCTGAGCGGAGCGAGAGTTCGCGCAGCGATCTCTTGCGCAGTCGAAGGATCCCTGTAGTCACGACGCTGCGGAAACTGAGGTAGGGATCCTTCGACGCCGTGGCTCCGCAACTTCGTTGCGTAGCCACTCCGCTCAGGATGACAAATGAAAATGATAACTGGGGTTTACGCATGCCTTCTAACCTGATCGACGCACTGTTCGTATTCATGCTGGCGGCCTTTATCGGATTTGAAGTGATCCGCCATGTCTCACCGTTGCTGCACACGCCGCTGATGTCACTCACCAACGCCTTGGACGCAATCGCTGTGGTCGGCGCAATTGTGCTGGTTGGCGAGAAAAAGGCGCCCTACGCGACGGTTCTCGGAGTAATCGCCATTGTCGCCGCGACGAGCAATGTCGTCGGCGGATTCTTCATCACTGACCGGATGCTGAGAATGTTTAAAACCAGCCGCACCAATAAACCCCAAGTGACGAAGCCCTAATCTATGACGCCCGAGTTCGCTGGAAGTCAGTACGTCATCGAAGTCATATACCTCACCGCCAGCGCGCTGTTCATTCTTTCGCTGAAGTGGATGAGTTCCCCGACCACCGCCCCCCACGGCATTCTCGCGGGCGAGATCGGAATGGTGCTGGCTATCGGCGGCACTCTTCTTCATCACGGCCTGATCGACTACAAGTGGATCATCATCGGGCTTGTGCTGGGCTCAGGAATTGGCGTTCCTTTGGGTATGGTACAGATGACCGCCGTGCCCCAACGGACCGCGTTAAGCCACGCTTTCGGTGCGTTGTGCGTGACACTCGTGGGTAGCGCCGAATTTTATCTGCAGACGCCCAGCATTCCCAAGTTCACCATGTCGGTCCTCGCGATGGAAGTCATCCTGGGCGGACTGACTTTTACGGGGAGTTTGATCGCTGCAGGCAAGTTGCAGGAGGTCTTGCCGCAGCGTCCCATCACGTATAAGGGACAGAACGTCGTCAACCTTGTATTGCTCGGAATTGCGATCGCGCTCGCCATTTATCTCGTAATCCATCCCGAGGCGAAGCAGTATTTTCCGTTTATCGTTGGTATCGCGCTGCTGTTTGGTGTGTTCCTGGTCATCCCGATCGGTGGCGCTGATATGCCGACGGTGATCTCGTTGTTGAACTCCTACGCCGGACTGTCCGCCGCGGCGATGGGGTTCGTCCTCAACTCCAAGTTGCTCATCATCGCCGGTGCGCTCGACGGATCGTCGGGCCTCATTCTCTCCGTAATCATGTGTAAGGCGATGAACCGGTCGTTCACCAACGTTCTGTTCGGCGCATTTGGACAGGTGCAGGCATCTGCGGCGGGCGCACAGGAAGCCCGTTCTGTGCGCAGCGCTACACCGGAAGAAGCGGCTGCGATCTTGGCGGCGGCGAACAAAGTCGTCGTTGTTCCGGGATATGGTATGGCCGTAGCTCAGGCGCAACATAAGGTGCGCGAGCTATATGACGTGCTTACCAAGAAGGGTGTCGACGTGCGCTTTGCGATCCACCCGGTTGCGGGCCGCATGCCGGGTCACATGAACGTGTTGCTCGCCGAAGCTGATATTCCATACGACCGACTGATCGAGATGGATGAAATCAACGGCGATTTCCCGCAGACGGACGTGGCATTGATCATCGGGGCCAACGATGTTACGAACCCCGCAGCTCGCACGGATCAGTCCAGTCCGATCTTCGGCATGCCGATCCTCGATGTGGACAAAGCCCACACGGTCATGGTGATCAAGCGCAGCATGAATCCGGGATTCGCCGGCATCGACAATCCGCTCTACTACCTGGATCAGACGCTCATGTTATTTGGGGATGCCAAGCAGTTCGTCGGCAGTATCGTGAAAGAACTGGGCGGCCACTAAACGACCCACAAATTCGATCAATGGATGCCGTCAATCCATTTAGCATGATTGAAACGTTTTAATAGAATAGAAGTGTGATTCAGAATCCAGGTGAACCTTATGCGCTATCTTCCGTTGGCAGCAACGCTCTTCATCTGCAGTAGTTTCGCAGTCTCGCAATCTCAACCCCAACTCAACCTCATGCCAATTCCTGCCAGCGTTCAGCAGGGCAGCGGAGCATTGCCGATCACGAAAACCTTCTCGGTGACTGTAGCTGGTGTCCACGACCCCGCGCTTGAGGCAGGAATTCATCGCTTCGCCGATCAGTTGTCGCGTCAGACCGGGATTCCGTTTCAACCCAAGCCGGAAGCGGCAGGCACACTGACGGTGCGCGCTGAAAAGCCAATTCCGGCGCTGCTGAAACTCGGCGAAGACGAGTCGTATCAGCTCACCGTCACCGACTCCGGCGCACAGATTACAGCCCCCAACACGCTGGGCGCGCTTCACGGTCTGCAAACTTTCCTGCAGTTGGTCACGATCACACCCCAGGGCTTCGTGGTACCGTCGGTCACGATCAAAGACCAGCCACGCTTCCCGTGGCGCGGCCTGATGATTGACGTCAGCCGTCACTTCATCCCACTCGACGTACTCAAGCGAAACCTCGACGGCATGGCCTTCGTGAAGATGAACGTTTTCCACTGGCATCTGTCAGACGATCAGGGATTCCGCGCCGAAAGCAAGGTATTCCCCAAACTCACGGGCACAGGATCAGAAGGGAACTACTACACACAAGACGAGATTCGCAATCTCATTTCCTATGCTCACGATCGCGGCATTCGCGTGGTTCCGGAATTTGATACGCCTGGTCACAGCCGCTCATGGTTTGTGGGCTATCCGGACTTGGCCAGCAATGAAGGCCCATTCACAGTTGAAGATGAGCATGGTCCCGAGTCGGTCACCGATCCAACACGCGAAGAGACGTACAAGTTCATCGATAAATTCGTCGAGGAGATGGGAAAGCTCTTTCCGGATGCGTACTTCCACATTGGCGGCGACGAAGTTAACGGCAAGTTCTGGGACAGCAATCCGAAAATTCAGGCATTCAAACAGGCGCATGGGATGAAGACGAACCAGGATCTGCAGGCCTACTACAACGAGCATCTGCAGAAGATTGTCGCTAAGCATCACAAGACGATGATCGGTTGGGATGAGATTCTCCGGCCGGATCTGCCCAAGACCATCGTGGTCCAATCCTGGCGCGGGCAGGAATCTCTTGCAGCGGCTGCCAAGGAGGGATTCAGCGGAATTCTCTCGCACGGATACTATCTCGACTTGATTTACCCGGCTTCTCGACATTACGCAGTGGATCCGCTGGGCGGCGGGGCTGCGAGTCTCACGGCGGAGCAGCAGAAACTCATTCTTGGTGGGGAAGCATGTCAGTGGGCCGAGTGGGTCACGCCAGAGAACGTCGATTCTCACATTTGGCCCCGTAATGCCGCAATTGCCGAAAGGCTCTGGTCTCCACAGAGTGTCACTGATGTGAACTCGATGTATGCGCGTATGCATGCGGTGAGTTTCGAACTGGAGTTTCTCGGGTTGATGCACAACGCTGCACGTGATCGGATGCTGCAACGCATGGCTGGAACCGCGGACATCACCGCACTGCAAATTCTCGCAGACGTCGTTGAACCCGTGCAGGACTATAACCGGTGGGACGACTCCAAAGGCCCGATCGATTTCCACTCCCCGCTGACACACTTGATCGATGCGGTATATCCGGAAAGCGATTCCGCCCGCGAATTCGGCAACCTGGTGCAAAAATTCGCGCAAAGCGGATACAAAGATCCCGCCATCGAAACTCAGATTCGCACGCAGTTAACCCTGTGGCGTCACAACGACGCTGCGCTGTACCCCCTGCTGCAACAGTCGGCGCTGCTGCAGGAAGATATTCCGGTGTCGCAGAACCTCGCGATGATCGCCGCCGCTGGCCTGCAGGCGCTCGACTATCTGGACAGAGGATTGAAGGAACCCGAGCTCTGGAAGACTCAGCAGTTGACGGTGATCGAGCAGGCGAAGAAGCCGGTGGCGGGGCTGCTCTTGCCGGTTGTCGCGCCGGTCCAGCAGTTGGTGGAAGCCGCTTCAGGGCAATCACCGCAGAAGTGATTCGGTGGCCGGCTCGGCAGATCCTGACTTTTATTCTTCGTGAACCTTCGTGCCCTTCGTGGTTTCAAAGCCCTCAACCACAAAGACACTAAGGTTCACGAAGGAAAGTCTGCCACTGTTTTGGCGGGATTGGGTCGGGTTGTAATTCCCGGCCGCAATTCATCGTGATATCCTAGAGCTACCAGCTGCGTTACCGTCTTGGCGGAAATTCCCCGCGGTTCCTGAAGCAATTCAGAGGTCAGCAAGAGAGAAGCCATAACTATGCTTTCAGTCAGTAACGTGTCGATGCGCTACGGCGCCAAGATTCTGTTTGATGAAGTTTCCACGGCGTTCACGCCGGGCAAACGGTACGGCCTGACCGGGCCCAACGGCTCCGGCAAATCCACCTTCATGAAACTCCTGAGCGGCGAAATCGATCCGCAAAAGGGGACCGTTGTGCGGCCGCGCAAGCTCGGCGTGTTGAGCCAGGACCAGTTTGCCTTCGATGCCTATGGCGTCCTCGACACGGTCATCATGGGGAACAAGCGCCTTTGGGCAGCCATGCAGGAGCGGGACGCAATTTATGCCAAGCACGATATGACCGACGAAGACGGCATGAAGCTTGGCGAGTTAGAAGGAATTGTCGGTGAAGAAGACGGATACTCTGCCGAGAGCGATGCGGCAATCCTGTTGCAGGGACTCGACATTTCCGAAGAGCTCCACAACCGAAAGATGGCCGAATTGCAAGGGGGACAAAAAGTTCGCGTGCTCCTGGCGCAAGCGTTATTCGGTCATCCTCAAGCCTTACTGCTCGACGAGCCCACGAACCACCTGGACTTGGATTCGATTCATTGGCTGCAAGGATTCCTGAACATCTACGACGGTGTTCTGATCACGATCTCGCACGACCGGCATTTCCTGAACAGTATCTGCACACACATCGCCGACATCGATTACGAGACGATCATCACTTATACCGGCAGCTATGACGACATGGTCGTGGCAAAGACGCAGATCCGCTCCCAGATCGAAGCGCAGAATGCGCAGCGCGAGAAGAAGATCTCTCAGTTGAACGAATTCATCGCGCGGTTTGCTGCCGGTACCAGGTCGAGCCAGGTGCAGTCGCGGCGCAAGGAAGTTGAACGCCTGCAGGTCACTGAACTCGCCAAATCGAACATCCAACGCCCTTTCATCAAGTTCGAGCAGAAGCGGCCGTCGGGAAAGCACATTCTTGAGGTCGAACATCTGGACAAAAGCTACGGTGACAACCACGTCATCCGAAATTTCACAGCCAGTATTGGCCGCGGCGAGAAGATCGCTCTCATGGGCCGCAACGGAGCCGGGAAGACCACGCTGTTGAACGCACTGCTGGCGAATTCTCCCACCACGCCAGTGTCCGAGTTGCGCAAGACGAGCGGCTACGACGGCGCTTTTGTGGACTCTGGAAAGGTAATTTGGGGACATGAGGCGGCGATTGGCTACTTTGCACAGGATCACCGAAGCCTGATCGAGAACGGAACCACTGCCATCGAATGGTTACACCAGTGGGATCCATCGGCGGTGAATGAAGAGCTGCGCGGGATTCTTGGACAGATGTTGTTCGCGCGCGAGGAAGCTACCAAATCGACCAGCGTTCTCTCGGGAGGCGAAGCGGCACGGCTATTGTTCTGCAAGCTGATGCTGCAGAAGCCGAACGTTCTTATCCTTGATGAACCTACCAATCACCTCGACCTTGAATCGATCAACGCGCTGAATATTGCCCTGCAGCGCTACCAGGGCACGGTCCTGCTGGTCACGCACGACCACGATCTGATCGACGAAGTTGCAACCCGCATTTGGCACTTCGAGAGCGATCATAAGATCACCGATTTCAAGGGCACGTACGAGGAGTATCAGGCTGCCGTAGTCGCGGTGTAACTCCAGCACTTGGCACTAGCATTTGGGATTTAGCCAAACCGGGTTCGTGAATGCCCACCGGCCAAACGCTAAGTGCTAAATAGTCAATTGCTCGTTTGCACCACTTTCGTTGCATGTGAACGAATCGGGTTCTCCACAGCTGTTCACAGGCTTTCGAGTTGCGTTAAGCGCGTAAGTTGAAGATAATGAGCCGAAACGCCTCTGCAAAGGCGAGTTTGGTGTATTTGTTCCGTGTACAGCCGATCTGATCTACTCAGGATTCTGCATGTGACGCCGCGCCAGTTGGCCAACTGGGAACGCGCCGGCCTGATAGTGTCCGCCTCGCACTACTCATTTTCCGACCTGCTGGAAATCAAAAAAATCCGCGATTTGTGCGCCATGAGCGTGCGGCCGAATGTGATCCGCGAATCCCTCGACGCCATGCGCAAGCAGGCAGCGGGTGTGGAGAAGCCTTTGCTCGAGGCCGGTGCGTGGTCCACCTCCAAGCATCGTGTAGCGTTTCGGCATGACGGAAAATTGCTGGAGCCGATTGCGGGACAATTCCTGATGGACTTCTCGGAGCGAGAAAAGGTTCTGACCAGCACTCCCGTTCCCCGACAGGAACCGACACCGAATGAGAACGAGGTGACGTCGTGGTTCGCGCGGGGCATTGCGTTGGAAGAGGATCCCAGCACCCAGGCTGACGCTATTGCCGCTTATCATCGTGTGCTCGAGTTGGCTCCCAATCATGCTGCGGCGCATATCAATCTAGGGACGCTTTATTACAACCGCCAGGAGTTTAGTCTGGCGGAACGTCACTACCGGCTAGCTATCGAAGCCGATTCCCGCTACGCTCTCGCGTACTTCGATTTGGGCAATGTGCTGGATGAGACCGGCCGGGTGCAGGAAGCCGTCGCTACCTACAAAACTGCTCTCCAGCTGGCACCCACTTACGCCGACGCTCACTACAATTTGGCATTGGCCTACGAGAAGCTGCGCGAACCGCGCAAGGCACTAAAGCACTGGCAAGCCTACATCAAGCTTGACACGGCAGGTCCATGGTCAGTACACGCCCGCAGTCAGATCAAGCGCATCCTACAAGCCGACGGGCTGAGATTGGTCTACAAGCGCGCCTAAGATCGAATCTTCCAACAGTGCTACCATAAAAGTTTGCCCAACTCACGCGCGCAGGTGTCCTCATGCCCGAAACATTGCAAGCTTTATCTCCCGCACCGCTGACCACGCTAGCCGAGGACGAGATCCTCTTCCGCGACAATATCCGCCAGTTTGCTGAAGAGAGAGTCCGGCCCCTGGTGAAGGAGATGGACGAAAAGGGTGTTTTCGATAAGGATCTCATTCACGATTTCTTCCAGCTCGGCCTCATGGGCATCGAAATCCCGGAGCAGTACGGTGGCAGCGGCGCGAAGTTCTTTGAAGCCATTCTCGCGGTCGAGGAGATGTCGCGTGTCGATGCCTCCGCGGGTGTAATCGTGGATGTACAGAACACGCTGGTGAATAACGCCCTGCTTCGCTGGGGCAATGAAGAACAAAAGAAGCGTTACCTTCCGAATATGGTGTCGCAAACACTCGGCGCCTACGCTCTCAGCGAGGCGGGATCCGGCTCCGATGCCTTCGCTCTGCAGACTCGGGCGACCCTGAAAGGCTCCGAGTATGTGCTGAACGGGCGGAAAATGTGGATCACGAACAGCAAAGAAGCTGGACTGTTTGTTCTGTTCGCGACGCTGGATCCATCCGCTGGGTACAAGGGGATTACAGCCTTTCTCGTCGAGAAGGATTTTCCAGGATTTACTGTCGGCAAAAAGGAAGACAAACTCGGAATCCGCGCCTCATCGACCTGTGAGCTGATTCTCGAAGACTGCCGCATTCCTAAAGAGAATGTTCTCGGGGAAACCGGAAAAGGCTACAAAATCGCGATTGAGACGCTGAACGAAGGCCGCATCGGAATTGGCGCCCAGATGATTGGGCTTGCCCGCGGCGCTTGGGAATATGCCTGCAAGTACGCACTGGAGCGCAAGCAGTTCGGCAAGACGATCGCTGACTTCCAGGGTATTCAGTTCCAGATTGCGCAGATGGCTACCGAGATCGAAGCCGCTCGGCTCATGGTCTATAACTGCGCCCGCATGAAGGACGCGGGAGTGAATTTTGTGAAGGAAGCGGCCATGACGAAGCTGTTCGCGTCGCAAGTCGCGGAGCGCGTAACTTCGTTGGCCATTGAGATCTACGGCGGGTATGGATTTACGAAAGACTACCCGGTCGAGAAATACTGGCGCGACGCTAAAATCGGCAAGATCTACGAGGGCACGTCGAACATGCAATTGGCAACGATTGCCAAGCTGGTTCTCGGAAAATAACGGACAACCCGCGAGCGGCTGTTCTCCGCGCTTGGCTGTTCGACTTTTCCGAAATGAGGGCCCCGGCTGCACTCTCTGAATCGCGGGAGCGACAGCTCAACGCCGCCCCTAAGGCGTGAAGTGCAATTCCACCGTCTCCTGCGTTTCCTGGCCAGGGGCGAACTTCCAATGCGAAATCGCGTCTTGGGCGGCCTGCATCAGTAGCGGACTGCCACCGACCGCATCCACTTTCTTGACCTTTCCGTCAGACCCGACCAAGGCGATGGCTTTGACGGTGCCACCTAGGTGGATTCTACGGGCTACTGCCGGATACGCGGGAGCGACCTTGACGATCACCGGTCTCCCCCTTTCGGCGGAGGGCTGCGGATTCTGTGCGAGCATGGCCGGTGCCAGCGTGTATGAGAGCACCAATATCACTATGGGGGAAAGCCTTTTCATGTGTGTTCCTGAGATAATGACAATATTGTTTACAGCGTATACGTAACCGATGATCTTAACGACTTTGGCGGTATGGCTGAAAGTAACGGCCGTAATCAGCGTCACACACCGAAGTGGTCTTGGGGTTTTAAGAGCTCGTGCTGGTCAATGAGCGCCCCTATTTTCAAGCCAATCCTCCTTGCTCATAATGTGCAGCGAGTTGCACTTGGGGAACTTTTGATGTCTCAGAAGACACGTCCTAAATATAGATATATCAACTACTTGTGTGATCCGTCCAAAGTGGAGCCTTGGGTGCAAATGTCAAGGGTGCCCGCGTACTTGGGGCTGATAATCGGGGTGCAATTTGACGACGCTATTCGGGACCATCGAAGTGAAGGAAGTCTCGGAAGTTCCTGTAACTCCCCGCAAGAAATATGGCTGGCTGCCTGTCCTGACCGTTCTGTTCCTGATCTCCTATGGCCTGATGACCATGCTGATTGTGGAGCAGGGACAAACGATCGAGTCGCAGCGTGCATTGATCCGCGAGTTGTTCCACGACAGCACTGAACTCTCGGGTGTGAAGATGAAAGCTCAGGAAGAGCGCCGGACCCAAGCTCTGGCACAGAATCAGCAGAACCCGTCGACCCAGGTACCATCGAAGTCCCCGTCGTCCCAGGCAGTACCGCAGCAACGTGCTCAGAACCAGGCGAAGCCGAAGGCGCACTTCCAGGCGCCTTCAAGACCGGCATCCGATCTTCAGGATACCCGCCGCTCTCTGATCACGATTTAGCAACACTGTTTTAGAAAAGCCGTAGAAAGCGATTTAGCCCGTTTTCCAGGTTGCAGCAAATTGGTTCTGTTGGATTTGCGATAAGCGCAGTCGCAGGGGAAAACAATGAAGGTTCTGACCCTAGCCTTGTTGTTAAGTCTTCCAGGAGCCCTAACTCCTCACAAGCCCCTGCGACAGCCCACCACCCAGATGACCAAACGAACGAAGGGCGGCCGCTGGTACTTTGCCGCCACAGGACACGCCGTTTACTGCTATGGACCGGTCATGACCGTACCGGGGCCGAACGGAGATCTGCAGAAAGTCGCCACTCTTTGCCGCGACGGAAGTCCTGTTGTTCCGCTGAAAGACTAACCCAGTTAACTCGAGAGATGATCGGCTCCTCCTAGGGTGTGGTGCGCCAGGGAGAGTGATCCGGCTGCCAGCCATTCATCGCCTCTTTCGCCCAAGCTGTGTTCTTGTCCTTGTGGCAGGTTGTGCACGGATTCGGGATCCCATACTTGTCGGTCATCTCAGGAGTAATAAAACGGAATGTGTGGGCGTGCACGAAGGTTCCTGGCACGCCTTCAGTTTCGATCGCCGGCATGTGACACGCCACGCACTGGGCTCCTGCGCTCCCGTCCTTATGGTGCGTATGCTCTGCGAGCGTAGCGGTCCGAGGCCCATTGGCACTCGCGGGCCCGTGGCAGTCGAGGCAGATCTGATCCGCTGGCTTTCGCAGTTGCGCGTAGTTGTTCGTCCCGTGCACATCATGGCAAGAAGCGCATGTAATCCCGCGGTGATACATCACGCTCTGCGCAAAATCGTTCCCCTGCATGCGATTCTTGTGTGCAGTGCAATCGGGAAAGTAATAAAAACTGGTTTGGCCGAGGGTGCAGTCTTCCAGCTTCCAGTAGTCGGCAAGCTTCAGACCGACGCTATAACCGACAGGCCAGTCATAGTACTTTCCATCCATAGGACTCGTTGGCGGCTGTCCTTGCGAATGGCACTGGACGCATGTGTCTGTATCAGCCACGGGATCCATCAGGCCAGGATTTACGATGTTATCGCGCGCCGGATGTGCGACGTGCTCACTTCCCGGTCCATGGCATCGTTCACAACCTACGTTCCACTCGGCCACCTGTTTCGTATGGATGTCATAGCCTACGGAGTGGCAGCCGTCGCACGTCGGACCAGTCGGCCTCTGCATGTTGTCTGATGGATAAAATGCAGTCCACCAATCGCCACCCTTGTCAGGCACGTGATACGGACGCCAACTGTTGTCGGCGAACACCCACTGCACTGGAAGCGGGAAATAGTCCTCTCCCACCTTCGTGAAATAGCGCTGCTTCCATAAACTGCCATAAACAAACGCAACTTGATCCTTGGTGATTTTCGACACATTGTTCGTGGCGAGATTGGCAGCAATGGCGTCTGGATGCTCATGCGGATCGCGCACTACGTTCGCCATGGGCGTCTTCTTCCAGCGCGCATAGATCTCCTGATGGCACTTCTCGCACGACTGCGATCCCGAATAGTGTGCCGATGCCATAGCGGAGGTTAGTTTCGCCGTTTCCGTTGGGTTGAGCGGACCGATGCTCCTCACGAACAAAACCAGCTTCCAGACATCATCGCTGGATCCGGAACTGCCCCATGCCGGCATTCCTGTAAGCTGCACGCCGTTCGCGATGATGTAGTGAATTTCTCCGTCACTGAGACTTTGTGTCGTAGCCGAACGCAGGTCGGGCACCCTGGGGTAGAGGTTCGTTCCAACCGGCGTCTTGCCACTGCCATCTACGCCATGACAGGCCGCGCAATGGCTCAGAAAAAACTCGCGGCCTTCGCTAAGGAAGGTCGTCTTGGAAGCCACAGGATTTTTTCGATCCCGCTCGGCTCGAGGAATCGAGCCATCACGCAATCTTCGCGCAATTGCAGCTTCCCAGTGGGGCACCGGAGCATTTGCCCGGAATCCGCGCTGGATGAGCAGGCTAAGAGCGATGACGGCAATCGCAAGGATCAGAAGGCTAATTAAGAGAAGTTTTCGCAAGATTTAACCAGCAATGACCGAGATACATCATCGCAGACTACGAAAATCCTACTACGACCCGATCTTCCAGTGGAAAAGAGGAAAGTCCTCGGGCCACAGACAACATCGAGAAGGCCGAGACATTGGAAATCGGATTTAGGGAATTGTAGCTGGACTCTACAATCTCAATGAGTTCTGAACTTCAGCAAAATGCCGTCACGACCCTTTGCCGCGACGGCACCCCGCCGTTCCCCTCAACAGACTAGAGATTCACATTTTTGGGATTAGCGCCCATATCTCACAACTGGTCGCACCGCTACTTGCGGTGCGCAAACTTGATTACGCCCTTACCTCCAGCAGCCTCGCCGTCGAAGATCGTGAAATAGCCATTCATCAGAGGGAGCCCAAGAATAGTGAAGCCGGGATCGCCGATTGTGATCGCTGCCGCAGCCTTGCCCACTTCATCGGTGTTTACCTGCCAGTAGTCAGTTGGTGCGACCTTCAGCCTTACGTCGCTTCCGTCGTCGCCTTCCAGTACAAAAGTCAGCGCCGGCCAAGCCGCCAGCTTTAGATCGGAAACCGATACATCTTGCCCGTCAAGCACCGAACTCTTCAATAATTGTCGCTGGCCGCTGGTCAGTTTCGAAGCAATTCCATCGAACATCTGTTGACTCACATCAATACTATTTGTCCCGCTGTCTACGATGGAGTTCGAAGGAGCGCCCTGCGGTCCCTGCTTCCGAGCGGCAATAGGCGACGAATTGCCCACGATGACCGACTTCATGTTGGTGCTATACCAATCGTCAGAGACGACCTTGACGGATTGGAACTTGCCGGAGTACAAATCTTTGCTTTCTTCCCCTCCGCCAATAATCATCCAGCCGGAGTTGAGCGGATCATCCGCCGGTCCGCCAATGTGAGTAAACGATCGAAGCGTGTAGAACGAAATGATGTCCGAGGTAATACCCGCTTGAGCCAACTGCGTCAGGTAGGGTGTCAAGTACGTCCCCTTGCCTGTACGTACCTGAGTCGCAGTGTAGTGGCTCGTCCATGTATTCTTGGGCATCTTGAACGCGTCATCCAGTGGCGCGTACGCGAGCCCCAGAATTCCATCTGCGCCATCAAACATCGACCTGGAGGCAGTGTAGGCCACAGACACGTTAGCGCCTGCAAGGGGCACGGCTTGCGCCCCATCACCGATCGTAACCGTGGCGTCGAGAACGGCCCCAGTCCATGAACTTCCATCTCCGTACGCGTCGGTTTGCGCTAACCTGGTTGTCTTATCTGCTCCAGTGCCGGATAAGGTCGGCTTATATTTCTTACCATCGACAGCAAGGGCGCTGCTTCCGGTATCTAATATCACGTTGAGGGGCGTGTTCTCTGGGCCGACATAAATGCGGCCGGTATAATCACCACCCATGTGTACATTTGTGATTGGGACGCGAACTACTTTGGCCATGGAATGCCTCCTCGTTAAGCTAGATTGACCGGGGTGTATTGAAATACCTTGGATACTCGGGGAAGTACAGGGGCCTGGGACGTCCGAATAATCTACACCGTTTTCGGCCAATCCTCAGCCCTTTTTTTTAGCATGCGATATTCCGAACAATACGGCCTAGTTAGGCGGGAATGCTCATTTGCTAATTGCCCTGCCGCGCTGTAGCGTGACAATTGTCGAAGAACCGGTCGCCCTAACCGCAAATAACGGAGCTACTGCGGAATGCGCCCGCCGCCCCGCCTGCGTCCAACTCGACCTCCGGTGCATCCATACGTTACGTGTACAGTGAATGAGCACCCTGAGGAGCATTTATGTCCATTCGGCCGGTTAAACGACTCATAAAATCCAAACCCACTCTGGAAGGAGCAGGAGTGCATCTGCGCCGCGCGTTTGGCTTCGGCAATACGCACGAATTTGATCCGTTTCTCCTGTTGGATGACTTCCGCAACGATGTTCCGCAAGACTACCTCGCGGGATTCCCTTGGCATCCTCATCGCGGGATCGAAACGATCACTTACGTTCTCGCGGGAACTGTAGAGCATGGGGACAGTATGGGCAATCACGGCGCAATTGCCGCTGGAGATGTCCAGTGGATGACCGCTGGCAGCGGCATTATTCATCAGGAGATGCCCAAGGGCGATCAGACCGGACGCATGCATGGCTTTCAGCTCTGGGCGAATCTTCCCTCCGCTCTGAAGATGACCGCACCTCGCTATCAGGAAGTGAAAACCGGCGATATCCCCGAAATCACCGATGATGACGGCACACACGTCCGCATCGTCTGCGGAAATTTCTGGGGGAAGAAAGGTCCCGTCGAGGGTGTTGCTGCGGATCCGATTTATCTCGACGTGTCTGTGCCTCCAGGCAAACGCAAGAGTCTTCCTGTTGAAACCACTCGCCACGCCTTTGCGTACGTTTTTGCAGGTGATGGAAAGTTCTGCAACGCTTCTGGTCCTCTGGCAGTGCCAACGGAGAGTGTGGGATGGGCCGACACCCAGCCGCCCTCGGACGCGGAAAATAGATCACTGGTCGTATTCGATCGTGGAGATGAAGTTGCCGTGCAGGCTGGTGAAGATGGGATTCGTTTTTTGCTTGTCTCTGGAAAGCCTCTGGAAGAGCCCGTGGCATGGTACGGTCCGATTGTCATGAACACGCAGGAAGAACTGCAGCAGGCATTCCGAGAGTTACAGCAAGGGAATTTTCTGAAGAAGTAAAGCGTTCACCACAGAGGAACACAGAGTTTTACTTCGTGAACCTTCACCTGCCCCGAGCGTAGTCGAAGGGTGTCTTTTGTGGTTGTATGATTTTCTTTACCCATGCCCGAACTACCCGAAGTCGAAACGATTGCCCGCGGTCTAGCCAAGCGCGTCACTGGAGACGTGATCGAATCCGTCTGGATCGGCCGTAAACGAGAGCCATTGAAGTCTCCTGCCGCTGAAATGGCCCTGGTTCTCGAGCAGAGCCGCATCGCTGAAGTTCACCGGATGGGCAAGCACATCGTGTTTGAACTCGATCGTCCGGCGATCAGATCTGTTTCAAATGGTAGGAAGGCGAGCACCGACGGCAAAGCTCAGTGGATCGTCCACCTCGGCATGACCGGGCGCTTGCAGGTCTGTGAACCGCAGGCGGAAGTTGCCAAGCACACTCACGCTGTTCTGAAACTCTCATCGGGAAGGGAACTGCGATTCGTCGATCCGCGCCGCTTCGGCCGTTTAAGTGTCGCCGCCAGGGCGGGGTTTGACGCTACCGGCATCGAGCCGCTTGAGATCGATCTGGACCGTTTCCTGGAGTTGTTCCGTGGGCGCAAGACTCCAATCAAAAGTGCGCTCTTGAACCAGAAATTGCTGCGAGGGGTGGGCAATATTTATGCCGATGAATCGTTGTTCCGCGCCGGCATTCGCCCGCGACGGCGGGCCGCATCTGTCCCGCGAGAGTCTCTGGCAAAACTTCACGCCGGTTTGCAAGCAGTTTTGAAAGAAGCCATTGCGCTCGGCGGTTCGTCGGTTTCAGACTACGTCAATGCGGACGGCGAAGAAGGATTTTTCCAGCTCGAACACCGGGTCTACGGCCGCGAAGGCGAGCGCTGTCGAGTCTGCAAAACGCCTATCAAGCGTTTGGTCATCGCCGGACGGAGTAGCCACTACTGCCCAAAATGCCAGAAGTAGATTGTTGAGTGCCGATTTGCGATTGCCGAATGACCTCGACCTCAAATAGCGAATTCTGCAATCGACAATCGGCCGGAATTTTCTGTTACCCTCTTCCGTTATGCCTGACTACTCGATTGGTGTGGATCTAGGCGGCACGAATCTGCGTATCGCGGCCGTCAGCACAGACGGCCAGCTCCTCGAAAAAGTTACCGTGGCAACCCGGATCGGCCGTGGTGCCGATCACGTGATCGATGACATGTGCAACGCGATCCGTACTCTTTCCGATCGCTATCGTGGCGGAGGTGCATTTTTGGGAGCTGGCATCGGAGTGGCTGGCATCATCGATCTCGATGCGGGCATCGTGCGCAAGTCTGCCAATTTGCCAGGCTGGGAAAACTACCATGTGCGGGAGCAAATCGAACGGCGTCTCGGTACGCGGATCTATCTTGAGAATGATGCCAAGGTGGCTGCTCTTGGCGAACAATGGCTCGGGGCGGGCCGCGATGAAGACAACATGGCCCTCCTCACACTGGGAACCGGCATCGGGGGCGCCATCGTACTCGATGGGAAGATTTTCCACGGCATGAACGGCATGGCAGGAGAATTCGGCCACGTAACCATCGAGCCTGAAGGAGTCCCGTGCGGTTGCGGTAATCGGGGTTGTGCCGAACGCTACGCTTCCGCCAGCGGTATTGTGCGCATGGCGCGCGAACTAATTGAGTCTGGTCAGGCCCCGGAACTTGCGAAGGCCGCCAATTCCGAAGCTGAGTTCAGCGCCCGTTTGGTTTATGATTTGGCCAGTAAGGGCGACGCAGCGGCTCAGCGCATTTTCCAGCGCTTCGGGTGTGCTTTGGGAATTCTGTTAGCCGACATCGTCAACATTCTTAACCTTCCTGTGTACGTGGTCGGCGGCAATGTTGCCGCTGCATGGGATGCCTTTGCTCCGAGGATGTTCGAAGAACTGGCACAGCGCTCGCTTATCTATGCTGCCACTGCGCCCGGAGATCCCTCCGGAACAAGCAAAAACGCGTCAGTGGGCATAAAGCAATGGACGACGGTCGTGAAGCGGGCCATGCTTGGCGGTGACGCCGGCTTGTTCGGTGGTGCCCGGCTTCCTTCGATCAGCAGCTGAAGTCGCCCTTGTCAGGGCAAGTCCGGGCGTTGCATCGCAAGATCGAGACAGGATATTTGCGTGGGCGCGTTTTAGACGCTCTTTCTTGTCGCGGACTTTAGTCGCTCAATTTCTTTTAGCGTCAGGGAACGAAATTCGCCCGGAGGAACATCCAGGGTCAGTGGTCCGTATCGAACGCGCTTGATCTTTTCCACATGATGGCCAACGGCTTCAAACATCCGCCGAATTTGCCGGTTGCGGCCTTCAATCAGCGTGATTTCATACCAGGGATTCGCTGCTTCTTTCACAATTCGGACGACGGCAGGTCCTGTTTTTACTCGCTTGCCCTCATCCGTCGCAATGGACACGCCGGCGCGTAGTTTCCTGATGGCTTCATCCGTAGGCGTTCCAGCTACTTTTACGACATAAGTCTTGGGGACGTGAGAAGCAGCCTTCATCAGTCGGTTGGCGAGTTCTCCGTCGTTGGTCAGGAGCAGCAATCCTTCGCTGGCGTAATCGAGTCGGCCCACCGGATAAATACGCCCTTTCACACCGCGCATCAGATCCATGACGGTCGGACGATTCTCCGGGTCCTTGACAGTAGTGACGTAACCCTTTGGCTTGTTCAGCAGCAGGTAAGTGTGCCTCTGCTCTCTCTGAAGTAGCTTGCCATTGACACGAATGTGATCGGTTTCCGGATCGGCCTTGCTGCCAAGCGCGGTGATGACTGTGCCATTTACTTGCACATGGCCCGAAGTGATGAGTTCTTCGGCCTTGCGCCGCGAAGCGACTCCGGCGGCGGCAATGATCTTTTGCAGGCGTTCAAGAGGCATGTGTAGAACCGTGCGTGTTTCGAATACACGCGTCAGATTAAGCATGAGTAGAACCGCGCGTGCGTCGAACCGGGGAAGAGCGGCACTTTCAGGGCCGCTTCAAGAGACTTCGCAGGGCAGGGCTTTTAGCCCCTGCCGGGGCCCGATTCATCCCGCCTTTTCTTCGGTCACATTTTCACTCACCGGGTCGGGGTCCGCAGGCGGATCGCCCGCCACTGGTGGAACGACACTCTCGCCACTTGCGGTCTCAGCCGGGATCAACTCTGCCTGGAAGGACTCCGCCACCAGCTTCTCGAATTCTTCCATGCTGGGCAATTCGCTGACGTCCTTCAGGCCAAACCGCATCAGGAATTCTTTGGTCGTCTTGTACAGAATCGGACGCCCAATCACCTGCTTGCGACCTGCGGTTGTAATCAGCTTGCGATCCAGCAGCGTGCCAATCACCCCTCCGGAATCCACACCGCGAATATCGTTGATCTCCGGAACAGTGACCGGCTGTTTGTAAGCTATGACCGCCAACGTTTCAAGAGCGGGCAACGACAGTCGAACAGGAGGTTTCAGGCTCTTGGCAAACGCCCGCACGACTTCGTGCTGTTCCGGTTTCGTCGACATCCGGTAGCCGCCGGCAACTTCCCGAATCTCGATACCGTGATCTGCTGATCCGTATTCACCGACAAGTTCAACCAGGCACGACCGCACACGGGATTTGATCTCCCCATCGTCCGACACGCCTTCGGCGGCAATCGAATCCTTCACCAGCGCGGTAATCTGCTCCAGCGTGATGGGAGTCTCCGCTGCATAAATGATTGCTTCGAGTTGAGCTTTTAAAGACATAGTGATCAGTGGCTAGTGGCCAGTGATCAGCGAGCCGTTACTGGCTACTGACCACTGATAACTGACCACTGCTTTTCATCTCCAGTCGTCGCGCACCGCCGCGCGTTCGTTCATCACTTCTTCGAAGTGCGTATGCTTGCGCACCGCGATCTCGCCAAACAGACGTTCCTGCCGCACCTGAATGGCCTGCAGACGCACCAACTCCAGCAGCGCGAGGAACATGCAAACCAGCGCCTGTCGGGAAGGTACGCGCATCAGCAGTTGTTTCAGGCGAATCGGGCGATCTTCCAGCGACAGCCGCCGATGCAGGTAATCGATCATCTGCCCGACCGTGACCGTCTCTTCGTTTACATTCAATACCGGACGCGTCCGGACACGCTCCAGAACTTGCTGAAATGTCTTCACCAGATCGATCACATCGGCAGCCAGCTCCGGCTCGGCGCCCTCGGCCTCAATGAATTCCTTCATCGACGGATTCGACAATACTGCCTCTTCAATCTGCTGCTTCTGCAAAAGCATCTGCGCCGCGGACTTGAACTTCTCATGTTCAAGCAGGCGATTGACCAGCTCCGTTCGTGGATCTTCCTGCTCCTCCGCCGTCGCCAGCGGATCGCGTGGCAGAAGCATCTTCGACTTGATATGAATCAGTACCGCCGCCATGTAGATGAATTCGGCAGCCACGTTTACATCCAGTTCGCGGATCTTTTCGACGTAGGCAAGATACTGCGCCGTGATTTTCGCGATCGGGATGTCGTAGATATCGATATCCTGCTTGCGGATCAGGTCCAGCAGCAGATCAAGCGGCCCTTCGTACACGTCCGACACAGCCACGGCAAACGGAAAGTCGCTCTCGTCTTTTTTCGAGGCATCCTTCGCCTTGGAGTCAGGGACACCAGCCACAACAGCTGGTACGGTCGATTGATCCGGTGTTCCGAGTTTTGCCTCTTCAGTCATTTCCTCATTACGCTGTGGGTGCCCCATGTTTCGCCGCTGTTGCGAGGCGTGGGATAGCTCTACCCTCTTGGTGGCTCATACTCCAGCGACATCCCCATCGACGCACGCACATCCGCCATGGTCTCACCGGCGGTCTTGCGAGCTCGCACCGTTCCTGCTTCCAGAATATCCCACGCCAGCTTCGGATTTTCCTCAAATTTTCGGCGGCGCTCCTGCATGGGATTGAGCAACTGCACCAGCGCGTCGGCCGCCCATCCCTTGCACTCGATACATCCGATGCCTGCCGATCGACAGCCCTCATACACCTTCGCAAGAGTGTCCTTGCTGCTGAAAATCTTGTGCAGGTCGCCTACGGGGCATACGTCAGGATTTCCAGGATCCGTACGCCGTAGGCGCGCCGGATCAGTCACCATCGTCTTCAGCTTCTGACGCACGACCGGTTCGGGATCCGCCATCATGATCGTGTTCCCGTACGACTTCGACATCTTGCGCCCGTCGGTACCGGGCAGCTTTTTAGCCGGAGTGAGCAGCGTCTGCGGCTCGGGAAAAACAGGAGTCGTGGCGCCATAAAAGCTATTAAACCGTCGCGTAATTTCTCGCGTCAGCTCGATATGTGCCGCTTGATCTTCACCCACCGGTACCACGTCAGCCTTGTAAACCAGAATATCTGCCGCCTGTAGCACCGGATAACCCAGGAATCCATACGTTCCAAGATCCTTATCCGCGATATTCTCTCGCTGCTCTTTATACGTCGGCACGCGCTCCAGCCAGCCCAATGGCGTGATCATCGACAGGAGTAGATGTAACTCGGCATGTGCTGGAACGTGGGACTGCATGAAGAGCACGGACCTGTCCGGATCGAGACCCGCCGCCAGCCAGTCAAAAACGACTTCCAGCGAATTCTCCTTCACCTTCGAGGTATCGGCGTAATCCGTGGTCAACGCATGCCAGTCGACCACGCAGAAGTAACACTCATACTGGTCTTGCATGCCGACCCAGTTCTGAAGCGCTCCAACGAAATTCCCCAGATGCAATTTTCCAGTCGGACGCATGCCACTGAGCACACGTTTCCGACTTTTCGACGAAGAAGTCATCTTTTCGGGAGCCCCGCCTTCTCAGACACTATGAACCGTGCTGGGATTCTGAAGGTGCTGAACTGTACTAGTGTCATGCAGAGCTGATCTCGATACTAACACGCAAAACCGGCACTTGGCGCATCAAAGGGGCACTCGCCCAGAGCAGTTGAGCCGTCAAATTCGGAATCCAAGCCGAGGAGACCCGGAAGCCGAAAGCCGGAAGCCAGATGTTCTATAATTCGCGCCGCCCCAACTCAGAGCCACGTGACCACACTTGCCCGGAAGCTGCGCGCCGTCGATTACTTCACTCTCGGATGGGGCACCATGGTCGGCGTCGGCTGGCTCGTCATCATGGACGACTGGCTGCTGCGCGGGGGCGCCCTTGGTACGGTACTCGGATTCCTGATTGGCGGCGCTCTACTGCTGCCCATTGGCTGGGTTTACGGCAAGCTCGTTATCGCCATGCCGGATGCGGCGGGTGAAATCGCATACACGTCCGCTGTCTTCCCTGAGTCCGTGAGCTTCGCAACCGGCTGGATGATGACGTTAGCCTATTTCATCGTTTGTCCGTGGGAGGCCGTTGCCGTGGGTCGCGTGGCCGCGTATATCATCCCGGCAATCGATTCCATCGAACTCTACCGCATAGGCGGCCACCCCGTGTATCTCCCACATCTTGTGGTTGGACTTGGGCTCACCGCTCTTCTTACGATCCTGAATTATCGGGGCGTGCGCCTCAGCGCGACTTTTCAGAACTGGACCAGTTTCGGCACGCTTGCCCTTTTCGTGATCTTTGTGGCTGTCGGCGTAAGCCGGGGTTCTCCGACAAATATCCCTCCACTCTTCACTCACACGCCCCTGATATCGACTCTCCTGGTGATTCAAATCGTTCCATACTTCATGACCGGTTTTGAATCGATCGGGAAAGCCGCAGAGGAATCTCATCCCGAGTTTCGCGCGCGCGGATTCTTCCGAGCGATTCTAATGGCTGTAGTGATCGGCCTGCTTTTCTACGCTACGGTTGTCGCGGCCGTTGCATTTGTTGCGCCCTGGCGACGCCTTGCTGGCGAGCGGTTCATGACGGCGGTCGCTTTTCAGCAAGCGGTTGGTTCGCGCTGGATCGTCAATGTTATTCTTGCCGCGGCTTTGCTGTCGCTGTTCAAGTGCTTCAACGGAAATTTTGTGGCTGCCAGCCGCCTCTTCTTCGCAATGGGCCGCCGCAGCATGATCTTTCGCGGTGCCGGACGGATTCATGATCGCTTTCAAACGCCGTCATCCGCCGTACTTGCTGTCGGGATCGCTACCGCAGTTTGTACCTTGATGGGCGATGCGATCCTGGTACCCGTCACTGAAGTGGGTTCGGTCGCCTGCGCGATTGGCTGGGCTGCTGCCTGTGCATCGTGCCTTGCTATAGCCCGCAGGAATCGGGATTTGGTGAAGTTGTCGATGTTTCAGAGCGCAATCGCAGCTTCGGGCTTGACTGTGGCGGTTGGGTTGGCGCTCATGAAAGTGATCCCGATCGTTCCCGGCCACTTCACACTTTACGAATGGCTCGCCTTGGCTGTCTGGTGCGCCTTGGGCGGAGTTGCGGCGTTGACGAAGTAATGTGAATCGTCGGCATTTCAGGACCAACGTCGTGGGATCGTGAATCAAAAAGGGCGACGAGGATCACAAAGGCCTTCGTGTCCTTCGTGGTTCTTGCTTTTGTCGCAGCTGACAAATAAGAAAAATAGGATCTGCCATGCTAAAAAGCCCGATCGCTCTTGCCGTCATTCTTGCTCTGGCATCCACCATTGCACTTGCCCAAGCCCAGCCCTCGTTCGATCTCGTCATCACCAATGGCCACATCATTGACGGGACCGGTTCGCCTTGGTACTCCGGTGATCTCGGCATCCGCGACGGCAAGATCGCAGCGATCGGAAACTTGTCAGCAGCGCCTCGCCAGCGCACCCTCGATGCCGCTGGCAGGGTCGTCGCGCCCGGATTCATCGACATGTTGGGTCAATCGGAGATCACGATTCTCGTCGATCCGCGTCTGCCGTCAAAGATCTTTCAAGGCATCACGACCGAAATCACGGGTGAAGGCAACTCCATTGCTCCATTGAGTGATGCGATCATAGGATCGGACCGTTCAGAATATGACCATTTCAAGGTCAATCCCGATTGGCGTACTCTTCGCCAATACTTCACGCGACTTGAAAAACAGGGCATGGGAATTAATCTTGCCACGTATGTTGGGGCGACGCAGGTTCGCCGGATGGTTCTCGGCGACGACGACAAGCAGCCCACGCCCGAACAACTCGAACAGATGAAATCTCTGGTACGCGATGCAATGAAAGATGGTGCCGTCGGACTTTCAACATCACTGGAGTACGCTCCTGCCCCGTACGCGAAAACAGAGGAGTTGATCGCTCTTGCAACAGAGGCCGGAAAGTCCGGCGGCATCTATGCGACGCACATGCGCAACGAAAGCGACTCTGTGCTCGAGGCAATTGACGAAGCCCTGCGGATCGGCCGCGAGGCTCATCTGCCAGTCGAGATCTGGCACATCAAGGTGGCAGGTAAAAACAACTGGGGGCGCATGCCGGCCGTCGTGGCCAAGATCAACGCCGCACGCGCTTCAGGCGCCGATGTTGCCGCTGACACGTACGCCTACACGGCATGGTTCAACGACTTCTCGGCATTTATCCCGCCGTGGGCTCACGATGGCGGCAACGCCAAACTCGTCGGACGTTTGAAAGACCCTGCAACGCGCGATCGGATCCGTAAAGACATGCTCGCGCCCTCCAAAGACTGGGATAACGAATGGCAGGAGATACCCGGCCCCGACGCCATCATGATCGGTGCGGTCCAAAATCCCAAGCTCCTTCCGTTGCAGGGAAAGCGTCTGTCCGAGATTGCCAAGCTCTGGAACAAAGATCCGATAGACACGCTTTTCGATTTCCTGATCGAAGATCCCAACACGAGCGTCGCCGTCTTCGGCATGTCGCAGCCCGACGTCACGCTGGCGTTGCAGCAGCCCTGGGTGTCCATCGATAACGATTCCGAAGGCACCGCACCCGAAGGACTACTCGGACAGGCCCATCCCCACCCGCGGGCGTACGGAACGTTCCCTCGCATCCTGAGCAAGTATGTCCGCGAAGAAAAAGCGCTCACTCTGGAGGATGCGATTCGGAAGTGTTCGGCGCTGCCAGCCCAGCGCATGCGTCTCACCGATCGCGGCGTACTGAAGCAGGGCATGTGGGCCGACGTTGTGATCTTTGATCCAGCAACTGTGCGCGACCGCGCCACATTCGACAACCCCAACCAGCTTTCCGAAGGAATGGAGTACGTACTCGTGAACGGCGTATCGGTGATCGAGCAAGGAAAAATGACAGGGAAACTTCCAGGCAAGGTGCTTCACGGACCTGGATACGTGCAGTAGTTGGTCTATTTCGGCGCCGGAGGCTTCAGGCGCGCTTGCTCTGTTCCTGCAACCTGCGCCACCCGAGGCTGGGCCAGTGTTCCCGTGACCGTATAGGTTCCGCTCGCGGGCGCGTCCCGAACGAGCTTGAAATCAATCTCCCGGTCCAACGTCGCAGTTCCTGTGACTTCATACCGGGCATCCGGCGAGTTCAGCTGCCCGTCGGTGATCTCAAAAGTGCCTCCATGCAAACGTACTGCGCCAGTGAACTTCTGGATCTTCAACGCAGGTGCATGATCAGCCAAGAAGACGCGCGGAAAGCTCCCGTTCGTGACGCTCACCGGCGATAAGGAACCTTCGGAAGTCTGCCAAAAGTCAGCGGAACACGGACCCTTGACTTCGTAGCCTGCGCTGGCCGCGCCTTCAATCCAGCTCTCCTTCATCGCCTCGGAGACACCCCGCAGGGAGACTGCCGTGAGGTTCCCGCTCCCGCTGCACGTGGCGGGTTTCACGCTGAAATCTGCTACCCAATTCCCGCGATGCCTTCCATCGAACACGTCGGCTTCGAGCGAAGTCAACTGGAGACGGCCTTCTTCGAGAGCGACGTCCGTGGAGACCTTGGTCGCTGAAAAGTTGCGTAGCAGAAGGCGCTCTGCGGTCACATGTCCTGTCGCTTGTACCCGCGCCAGCAGAGACTCTGCTTTCGAGCCATTTTCCAACACGCGATACCACGGTCGCTTTTTCGGGCGCGCCTTTTCCCATTCGCTGAATTGCGCGAGAGAAATCTGGTCCGCACCCAGAGCGAAATGGATGGGGCAGGTTTCCGGTTTCGCACAACCTCTTGGGATCTCTATCGAACCCTTCCAGTTCACCCCCGCAGCCGATGCATTTAACTTCGTGACTCTCAATGCTCCGGGTGTGAACTGTATGTCCGCCGAATTGACGTCAACCGGTTCGCTTGCCGGCCGAAAACCGAAATGAACATCGCGCAGCTTCGCAACTCCCTCGATTTGTGGTCCGGAGAATCCAACCCAGGAACCTGCGATTTGCAGATTCATTTGCGCGTTTCCCTGGACGTTTGTAGATGGCGCTGGAAGTCCAAGTACGCGGGCCACCCGCAACATGCGCCCGGCCTCAGCCTCGCCAGTCACGGCAAACGCATAACCTGAACGGCCCACCCGGCCTCGGACACTCACGCCTCCGTTGCGGCGATCCAAGGCAAGCGGTCCGAAGTCAACGTGAGCATAATCCGTGTCGCGCCTACCGGATCTCGCTCGGACTAGGGCGAAGCCCGGAACCGGGCTCGTCGCGGCAAACGGCAGCGTTTCCGGACCGAATTCAACGTTCTCCATCGTGGAACTTACCTGCAGGTCCGTAATCTTGCCATGACCTTCAAACCGAGGTTTCGAATTCGCGGTAGCATTTTCAGCCACTGAGAATTCGCCCTGCAGCGTTCCCTCGACTGCTAAATCGTCCGGCAGATTTTTCTTGGCTCGCTGAGCGATTGCGCCAAGGGCGCGCGCGGGAACGTTCTCCGCGACCAATGCGAGTTTGTAGACATGGCTGCCAGGGAGGCCGGCAGTGCCCGTAATCTTCACAAGTCCGGCTCCAACGGGACCATTGCACAAAATGTCTTTGAGTTGATGAGTAGGCGCTTCGTAGATGGCATCGCACCGCGCGGCCAGCCGCATCGCCCTGCCGCTGGTGATGTCGTAGCGGCGAAAGTCGTCTGCTGAGATCGTGCTGCTGATCTTTACTGACGCCGGAGTTCCCGTCACAGTCGCGTCAAACTGGACCTCACCGCGCCATCCCTTGTCGTTTCCGGTGAAAAACTTCGTGATCTGCCCCAACTGTGCGCGTGTCCACTCCACGCTGAACTGGAGTGGTGTCTCCCGCACCGTAGCCGCACGCTGCCAGATGCCATCCACCCGCACCAGGCCCGTATCGTTCAAGTTCATGTCGCTGCGGAAGGGTTGCGCCCGCAACCTCACACCCCAGGCATCCTCCGATTCCTGCCACAACGAAAAATCAGCGCTTGTCAGCGCGTAGGGCTTCTTTTCGGGACCATTCTTAAAGTTGATTCGCCCGGAACTGCCTTCGATATACGGAAATTGCGGCCGCGGCTGCCGTTTTTCCTTGCCTGTCGGCGCCAGCGGCGTCTTCGCGGTGCGCTCCAACAAACTCTCCAGGTTCCAGCCTCCACCGACCCGATGCACAAGATTCAAACTGGGTTCCGTCAGGTCGAGTCGAGCGACCTCCAGCCTTCCACGCAACAGCGACGTTAATCGCAGATCTGCCGTAACTTCACTGGCACGCAAGATCGGCTCAGAACCGAACGACGGATCGTCATACACCACCAGGCCCTCAAGGTCAAAACCCGGACGTGGAAGGAGCCGCATGTGCACGGAACCAATGTCCACTGGCCGACCTACCGCCGCGCTGAGGGAAAGAATGACCCGGGACTTGAGCCGCGATGCGCCGGGCCGCACAAGGAAGAGCAACAGCAACACCAACACGACCGCAATAGCGACCCGTCTTTTGGAGGAGAAAATCTTCACTGCGCACTCACTCGAGGTTCGAGGGGCCTCATTTTACAGAGCGGAGCGTACGTTTCCATTCTGTCTTGTCAAAGAAGTGCAGGATGATGTGGCCCAGAAACGACACCCGATCGCCAATTCCGGTTTTTTCATACTGGTCCTCAGGAGTCTCGAATGACCAGTAGATGAACATCGGTCGCCCGATGATATTTTGCTTCGGAATAAAGCCCCAGTAGCGACTGTCAAGGCTGACTCCGCGATGGTCTCCCATCGCAAAGTAGTGATCGGGCGGCACTACGATGTCATCCCCCTGAATGTATGAGGGCAATACAGATGCCCAGTCGCCCCAGATATTCCGATCCTCGATCGGCGGTGGCACCGAGGGGAAATCATTGCGATACGAATCTGGAGAATCCCTGTCGTGATCCACGTAGGGTTCATCCAGCGGTTGTCCATTGCGATATACGACACCGTTTCGCAGATGGATCCGATCTCCTGGAACCCCAATGATTCGCTTCACGACATAAAGCCCGGGCGTCTGCGGCGACAGGAACACCACGATATCCCTGAAGTGCACATCCCGATAGGGAACCAGCGGCCCAACCCAATTGGTTTTGGGAGCAAACTGAACGCGATTCACGAAAACGTGATCACCGATCAGCAGGGTCTTCTCCATCGAGCTGGAGGGAATTTCAAAAGCTTGCACAACGAATGTGATGATGAAAAGGCCGGTCACAAGAACTGCGGCCAGCGATGAAAGAAACTCGACTGTCGTTTCTTTCGGTTTCTCCTCCACTTCGCTTTTTTCGATCTTTTCTTCTTTTTCTTTCTTCGCCACAGTTGCGCTTTCTTATCTTTCGATGATTCCCTCGTTGGGGTGTTTCGTTATTCGCGGACGGCGCCGATCCAGGAGTATTCGCCAGAGCCAGCTTGACTACTCAGTGTACCAGCCGCAACGTCCGATTCCAGCGCGTGATCTGAAAGATGTGAGTTACTGCGTATGCCAAGTGTTGCAAGCGTCCACTCAGCGAGGATGGAGGATTTCGATCCCAGTCCTGGACCGACCAGTAGATCACTAGCGGCCGCCCAATAATATTTTCCTGCGGTACGAAGCCCCAATACCGGCTATCCTGGCTGTCGTCGCGGTTATCGCCCATTACGAAATAATGACCTTCGGGAACGATGAGTTCGCCGTCCTCCACAAGCTTTCTCATCTGTAGCCACCACTTGCCCTCCATGTTGAAGACAGGCACGTCGACCCTGGGGAAATCATCGCGGAACAGGTTATTTGGAGGCTCCAGAAACTGGACGTAGGGTTCGTCCAGCGCCTTGCCGTTGATGAACACTTTCTTGTTCACCATCTTGAGCCGGTCGCCAGGCAAGCCGATCACCCGCTTCACAAAATGCTGCTGTGGATCCACCGGGTAATGGAACACGATAATGTCCTTGCGGGCGATCTTCTGATACGGCATCAAATAATCGCCGAATCCCGCCCCGCCATAGCAGAGCTTGTTGACCAACAGGTAGTCGCCCACCAACAGGGTGTTCTGCATGGATTGCGAAGGAATTTGAAAGGCCTGGACGATGAACGTGATCACGAAGATCGCAATCACTACTGTCCCCATCAGGGACTGGAGCGAACTAATGAGATCGGCGGTAAAACTGGCCGCGTTGGTACGGCGCTGCTCGACAATAGGTGCGGTCGAGACAGAAGCCTCAACCGGCGGCACCGAAACCGGAGGCGGGACCGCCTCAACCGGCATAGTGGAAGGCTCGGGCTGCGAGACGGTGGGGTGGTTTAAAGAATCCATGAAATCTACTTATCCACCGCCATTGGGGATCGGACAGCTTTTGGCTCCGCTTCCTTCGGCCGTGATGCCAAATAAGTCAATAACTGCCTCGCAGCATCCTGCTCAGCGGTTTTCTTGGTCGAACCTTGCGCGCGTCCCACGAACTCCGGGCTCCGGCTTTCCCTCGATTGTAGTCGCGCCTCGACTGTGAACGTCTTGCTGTGCTCTGGCCCGCTTTCCTCCACCAGAACGTACAACGGTTGCGGCAATCCCAGGCTCTGCACAGCTTCCTGCAGGGCAGACTTGAAATCGGTGATGGGCAGGGAGCCACCGCCCCGCTCCATGCGTTCCAGTTCCGGAGAAATCACGTTGCGCAGTACAAATTCTCTTGCCACTTCCAGGCCGCCGTCCAGGTAGATCGCCGCCAGAATCGCCTCCAGAGCATCCACCAAGAGCGCCGTTTTGCTGCGCCCGCCGCTCTTCTCTTCGCCCCGCCCCAGCCTAAGATAGTGCCCCAACTCGAGTTGCTGGGCTACCTGAATCAGATGCCGTTCGCTGACCAGGTGTGCTCTCAGTTTCGAAAGCTCCCCTTCTCGAAATTGGGGGAAGCGTTGGAACAATTCCTCGCTGGTCACCAGGGCCAATACCGCATCACCTAGAAACTCCAACTGCTCGTTGTCGCTGACCTTGTACTTGCTCTCGCCCGCCTGCTGCGCTTCCATCTCGCGCGCTTGCGAACTGTGCGTGACCGCCTGCTCAATCACGGCCCGGCGCCGGAAATGGTAGCCAAGACCCTCTTCGAGGGCCGTGATTTCACGTTCCTTCATATCGTAGAAACGCTCCCGCGGACCATTCCGGCGAGCGTTCCAAATTCCTTTTTACAAACCGGCACCGGTTAATTCTTCGGGGGCGTTGATTGTCCGGACGTGCCCGGAGCGTATTTGTTCAGACGATCCAGTTCCTGTCGCGCTGCCTTGCCCGCCGCCGAGTCAGGACTGTCTTTCGTGAGGTCGACGGCCTGCTGCGCGGCTTTGATTGCCTCTGGAATCTTGTTCTGGAAATCCAGCGCCAACGCCAGCCGATAGACAGCAATGACATCCGGTTGAGGGAACGCCTCAATCGACTTCTTCAAATTCGTTTCGGCTTCCGGCCAATTGCTCGCCTTATAGGCAGCGGTCCCCAGAACGAAGTAAGCCTGCGACCGGATGAAGCTCTTATACTGATTGATCTGTTCGGGAGTGTAGCCCGAAGTCGGCACGTCGGTATCTATCGTAACCAGCGCGCGCTCTGCATCCTTTTTGGCCTGCGCCAGGCGCTCCTCCTTATCCAGACTATCGTCCTTGACCTGCTCTACTTCCACTTGCGCAACACCCACCAGGGCCTCTGGATCGTCGGGATCGATGGCAAGCACCTTCTTCGCGATCTCAACCATCTTCTCGCCATTGTTGGCTTGCTGATAGCGCGCCATCGTCGCCTTATAGACCAGCGTCCGCACCTCGCTCGTGGGATATTTCGTGGCGAAGTCGTTGGCTGCCTTTTCCGATTCCGCGGCGTCAGTGATGGCCACGGCTGCCTGGTACGCTTTGTATTCGTCCTGGCTGTTGATCTTCGGCGCGCGCTTTCCTTGCGGTGCTACCGCTTGTCCCGCAGCTTGTCCGCTTGCTTGACCCGCAGGGCTCTGCGCCGCAGGCTTATCTTGCGCCCAGCCGCCGACACACATTCCCATCACCGCGATGATGATCGCTACGCGCTTCATGAGTTCTCCTCGACCGACAACATCCTCAGATTTCATTGGAATCCGTAACCGTGCATTTTATCCCACTAAAGGGATGCCCCACTTGTCCTTCGCATCTTGCGAGAAGCGGGACGTCGAAGCTGGATTGAATCACTTTGCCGACTCTTGTGCCTTCGGCTTCGCAGGTGGCTCATATGGATTATCCAGCCCTCGCTGGGCCGCAGCTTTGGCTTCGGGTAGATCCGCCCCCGCGGTTAACGCCGCCCGATATTCATTCAAAGCACCCTCGCGGTCCGGTGGATCTTTCATATCCAGCATGCGCCCCAGATATACATGGGACCATGCCACAACCTTCTGATCCTTGGTTGCGTCGATTGCCTTCCGGAAATTATTAGCCGCGCCATCCGGATTCTTGTTCATCACCGCGACCTGCGCGAGAATGAACAGTGCCCGCCCTTCGTCCCCAACCTTTTTGTCCAAGGCCTGCTGCGCCAGCTCCAGTGCGCCCTTCGGATCGCCAGCCTCCAGCCGCTTTTGCGCCGTTGCCAGCATGCGACGGTCTTCGAGAGTAGACGACTGTACCAGTTCGTGTGACGGATTGCTTGCAAACGTCAACTCATTCGCAGCCTTCTGCTGTTGCTTCAGGTCGATCGCGTCCAGTATCTCCGAGTATGCGGTCCGCAACCCGGCTGGATCTTTCTCGAAAGCTACAATCGCCGTGTAGAAGTACTTCGTCAGAATGTAGCCTTGCTTTTCGGCGTCATCTACGGCCTGCAACCGCATGGCCTCGGCTGTCTGCTTGGTTCCGGAAGTTCGAATCTCAATCGCCCGCACCAGGCATTCCGTTACCAGTAGGCCGATATCGGTCTTGAAGTTCTCATCGAGGGGAGCGCGCTTCACGGATTGCAGCAAGGGGTCCAGGCGCTTTACATGGGCGAAATGCTTCTCTGCCATGGGATCCAGCAGGTAATGCAGGTAAGTGTGACGGATCTGCTCCATCTTCAGAGGCTGACTTGCACTCGGATCCGGAGAAGGGAAGACCACAACGTAATAATCCGAGCCGTAGTTGCGGGCATTCGCTTCGCTCGGATCCCCCATGAAATCGAGAATGATCGTGAACGTACGTCCCAGGTACCCGCCCGACTGCAGCTTCAAATAAATGTCGGTATCGAACACCATTTTCTGCAGCGGTGCGTGATATCGCGCCACCATAGCCGCATAATCGTTGCGGTGTGCCTCCCAGATCGAGTGCAGCGAGGCCTTATCGTAAAACCGCTCCAGCAACGCACCAAATGCTGTTAGAGGCGACGCATCCGGGGGCATGTCATCTTCCTTCACCCGCGGCAAAAAGTGCGGAGGCCCCTGCAGATAAAGCGCGAGTGATACGAACTGCGACATATCATGCTGCGGATCTTTCCCCTTGTGTGCCTGATACCACTCGCACAACGCACCGAGGGCTGTCTGGCCCTCGTCTGAGTTTCGAATGTTTCTCTGTACCTCAAAACGCACATTGACCCGCTGCGCGTCGGAGACCTTCAGGTTAA